>PVBE012178951.1_pt1 | contig 49098 bp, 44 predicted proteins | sample 1631181 | NCBI WGS metagenome assembly PVBE01 (sample SAMN08397723, study PRJNA350692) | Marine metagenome, whole genome shotgun sequencing project. | isolation source: water | place: Pacific Ocean | collected 2012-04
GGTACGGCATTCCGGGGTACGGCCTACCAGGATACGGCATTTCGGGATACGGCCATCGGTAACAGTCATGCGTAAAGCCACCATACCGGATACGTTAACGGTCATCGGTAACGGTCATGCGGAAAGCCGCCATGCCGAAAGTGGCCGTCCGGGAATGGCTCACTGCAAGCTCGCGCGCAACGCTTCCAGTCTGTCCACAGTCCCCACGTCGGTCCAAACTCCCCTATAGTGTTCGCCGCTCAATTGTCGCGACTCAACAGCAGGATTGAGCAAGTCCCGCAGAGGGAACCTCCCCGGCGCTCGCTGCAGCAATAGTTCAGAGCGCAGCACGCTGATGCCACTGTAGGTAAGCCGGTTGTCTCGGCTGGGCCCCAGTACCGAAAGTCTGTCGATCTTCTCGCCAGTGAACCCATAGTCACCATCAGCATGCTCCAAAGGATTGTCAACCATCACCAGATGACCAAGAATATCTGCCGGCAGACTAACCGGCAGCTTCGAGAAATCGTAGTCGGTAAAGATATCACCGTTCACTACCGCGAATGGCTCATCTCCGAGCAGATGTAATGCGTTCAGTATGCCGCCGCCCGTCTCCAACAGTTCACCTTCGTGAGAGTAGTCGATACTCGCACCCCACTTGGAACCGTTAGATAACGCCTTTTCAATCTGCTCGCCAAGGTGATTCAGGTTAATCACCAACTCTTTTATGTTGGCTTTAACCAGCGCTTCGATGTGGTGCTGAATCAGCGGCTTGCCGGCCACACTCAAGAGCGGCTTGGGAGTGGCCAGAGACAACGGCAGCAGTCGACGCCCCTCCCCTGCTGCCAGGATGATTGCCTTCATATCAGTGGGCCGAACAGTTCGGCTTTCGCCTCCATCGGTGGGAGGATGCGTCGCTCGATCCAGTCGAGAAAATCGGACAGAGCTGCATACTTCTTACAGACCTGTGTTATGTAGCGAATCACCAGCGGGATGTCCTTCAGATAGATCGGTTTGCCGTCGCGCAGGTGTAGTCGCGAAAATATCCCCGCCACTTTGAGATGTCGTTGTATACCCATTAGATCGAACCAGCCGATAAATTCCGGCTCTGAAAGATCCGTCAGTATGCCTTCCTGAAGTGCCAGTTCTGCATATTCAAGTGCCCACTCAATAACTCTGCCTGGCTCCCATGCGATATAACAATCCCGCAGCAGAGATACCAGATCATAGGTCACAGCACCGATAAGTGCGTCCTGAAAATCAACCATACCGGGGCTGTTAGATGGTGTAATCAGCAGGTTTCGAGAGTGATAGTCTCTGTGCACCAGGACCTGCGTCTGGCTCAGTGAATTCATTACCAGCGACTCGAATACCGTGTCGAGGAAGATCTGTTCCGATCGAGTCAGCTCCAATCCCAGCTGCTGCGTTACGAACCAGTCGGGGAAAAGCATCATCTCACCCAGCAGAGCTTCCCTGTTGTACAGAGGAACAGTTCCGGCAGGGGGATCGATCTTCTGAATCTTAAGCAGACTCCGGAAGGCATCAGAGTATAGTCGATCCGCCTGCGCCTCATCCTTCAGTGCATCCGAATACAGATCGTCACCCAGATCTGACAGTAGCATAAAGCCTTGCTCAAAATCGGCATCGTAAACCACGGGCGCGTTGAGACCGTGTTGCACCAGCAGTTTTGCGATCGATACAAAGGGGCGGCTGTCCTCCTGTTGCGGCGGCGCATCCACAGCTATGTAGCTCGAACTCCCCGGCGCCACTCGGTAGTAACGGCGAAAACTGGCGTCTCCCGAAACTTGTAACAGGGTTACATTCCGGTATTCATCCACGCCCTTTTCGGCGAGGCTCTGCCGGACCCAATTCTGGAGACGCTCCTGCCGGTCGTGCATAAACTACCTGACCTCATGTATCGAATGCTTTATTATCCACTATCTTTATCAAGCCGACCCCACTGGCCCGGATCGATTCACGCTGCTTAACTTTCCCAAGATTCACAGATGAAAGCAAACCGAGTTTTAGCATGCTGGTTGTACAGACCATTGCTAGTATGTGCGGTGTCGATCTTTGCCGGCAATCTCAAGGCGCAGGAGTCTGCTTCCCTGATCGACTGGGTGCCTGCTGCTGATCTTTCCAAGAACCCGAGTTGCGAGCAATTGTCCGATCCTGTGTGTCAACCCCCTTTTTTTTGCACTGGTCGTTACCTGGAGCCGGTCTGGCTGGATGAGTTGCGGAATGACGATCCCGATAGTTCTCACATTCAAGCGAGCGCTGTACGTGCAGATATGGATGCCGAGGAAACGATCACCATGGTGGGAGATGTGGTGATCCAACAGGGCTATCGCAATATGCAGGCGCAGATCGCCAGCCTCAATCAGCATGAGGACAGAGCTTGGTTCGAAGGGGATGTGCAAATTCGAGAACCCGGACTGCTGATGACCGGAACAAGGGGTGACACTACGCTTTCAACCGGTGAAGGTAAACTGCAACAGGCCACCTTTCTGTTACATCAAGGACGACTCAGGGGACAGGCAGAGACCCTCTCGCACACGACGGATGATCACATCGTCATTGTGAATGGACGCTTCACGCGCTGTGAACCGGGCAGCAACGTGTGGCAGATGCGGGGTAAAGAGATCGATCTTGAACCGCAGGTGGGATTCGGTACTGCGAGAAATCTGACCTTGCGAATTAAGGACGTACCGATTGCCTACACGCCCTATTTGAGATTCCCCATCGATGATGAACGGCACACCGGTTTCCTGTCACCCAGTTTAACTTACCACAGCGATGGGGGTGTGGATCTTGCGGTCCCCTACTACTTCAATCTCGCACCGCACTTTGACGCCACCTATGTGCCCCGGAGCATCTGGAAGAGAGGTCTGCTCAACGAGGGGCAGTTTCGCTTTAGGACCGGCGCCAGCACCAATGAGATCAATGCCGCCTATCTATACCACGACGATATTTTCGATGATCGAATCCTGGTGGATCGTACCGATGGTGGCAATAGCTTCATCGAGGAGTTCGAACAGCAAAGTCGCTGGTTTCTAAACGTCAGACACACGGGCGGTTGGACTGGCCGCCTGAAAACGACCTTGCGCTACAGCGCCGTCAGTGATCTCGACTACCTCGATGATATAGGTGGCGACGTGGATTCTGTTGCCATCGAGCAGTTCCTCAGCAAGATCGATTCCAGTATCGGTAACATTCGAACTGGCGCCCTGGATCGGCAAGCGGAAGTCACTTACCGAGGCGACAGCTGGGACACCGGCTTGGGGGTGCGAGGTTTTCAGAATCTCGTCGTGGACACGCCGGACAATTATGAGCAACTGCCACGTCTGCACTTCAACTATTCCAAGGGTAGCAAAGAGCTGCAGTACAAGCTAAACGCAGAATTTGTCTACTTCGACAAAGACAACGAAGAGCTCGCAGGTATCGACAAGATTGTCGGCAACCGGTTGGCTATCGATGCCCGCATCACTACACCACTACGCCAGGTGTGGGGATTCCTGAAACCATCGTTAGTTCTAAAACACCGGATCTATGATCTAAATGACACCGCCGCTGGAGTGGATGTCCGTCCGGAATTGACCGTCCCGGTCTTCAGTCTGGACGGTGGACTCTTTTTTGACCGTTTTTTTTCGTTCGCCGAACTGGATCTGCAGCAGACCTTGGAACCGAGATTATTCTATCTTTATGCAAAGGAAGTGGAACAGGGGAATCTGCCCAAGTTCGATGGCGCCGAGCTGACCCCAAGCTACAGTCAGCTTTTCAGGGATGCCCGTTTTGCGGGCAAGGATCGGGTCGGTGACGCCCGACAGCTTAGCGCAGGGGTTACCACCCGATTCATCGATGACAAAAGCGGCGTGCAATTCCTTAAGGCCAGCATCGGCCAGACCTATTTTTTCAAAGATCGTAAAGTTTCTTTGATGCCGAGTGATCACGAGGCCCACTCTTCAGCCCTGTTCGGACAGATCAGCGTATCACCAATGGAAACGCTCCGAATCAACGGGTCCCTCGAGTGGAATCCCAGCAACGGCCTGACCAACCGTGGCGCGCTCTCCATAAGATACTCACCGGACTTTCTACATATTCTGAATGTCACCTACCGTTTTACCAGCGAGGACATCCAGATACCCACCATCGATGAAAATGTGGAGGAATCGGATATCACTTTTATCTGGCCCATCAAAGGAAAGCTCAGTGCCATCGGCAGGTGGAACTTTGGCTGGGATAAGGATCAAACCATAGAGTCCTTCGTGGGGGTTGAATACAACGATTGCTGCTGGAAGACCAGATTGGTGTTCAGAAGGTTCCTGAAGGAGCCGCGCAGCATAATCCTATTCGAAGATGATCCGGGCTCGCCAACCGGCGTGCGACAGGTACCCTACCTGGACCACCGCGCAGACACGGGCGTTTTTTTTGAGTTTCAGTTGAAAGGTCTTGCTACAATGGGTCGCAGACTGGATTCCTTGTTAGATGATGCAATTACCGGATACCGAGAACGTGAAGATCACTTTGAGTTTTAGACAATACACAAACAGGCCATTGCACTGCGTGCTCACCCTAGTGACACTGTTGGCAACGACTATGGTTGAGGGCGCCACCATCGACCTGGACGGGATCGCGGCGATCGTGGATGAAGATGTGATTTTGACGTCGGAACTGGAGGAGCGACTGCAGATGATCACCAGCCAGATGGAGAGTCGGGAAACCATTCTGCCCGATGCAGATTTGGTCAAGCAGCAGGTACTGGAGCGTCTGATCCTGGAGAGCATTCAGCTGCAAATAGCAGAAAAAGTAGGTATTCGAATCAGCGACGATGAGCTGAATGAGACCATGAACACGATCGCCCGTCAGAATGGAATGAACCTGCAGCAATTTCAGGAAGCGCTGAAGAAAGATGGTCTCTCCTATGAGGACAGCAGACGTCAGGTTCGCGACGAGTTGGTGATGAGCAGGATGCAGCGCGGCATGATGAATTCCCGCATCCAGATTACCGACCAGGAGATTAAGAGCTTCCTCGAGTCGGAGATGGGTGAGATGGTAACTGCCGATGAATTTCGGGTCGCACACATCCTGCTGCCCATAGATGAAAATGCCAGTGCAGACGAAATTCGAGTGGTGCGTCAAAAGGCGGACGGGCTGTTAAAGCAGATTGAAGAGGGTGCCGACTTCCGGCAGTTGGCCGTGTCCCATTCAGCGGGACAGAGAGCACTGGAGGGAGGGGACCTCGGCTGGCGCAAAACGGTCGAGCTGCCTTCAATATTTGCCGACAAAGTCCAGGAGTTGGAAACCGGTGCAGTGGCGGGTCCCATTAAGAGTGGCAGTGGCTTTCACCTGATCAAACTACAGCAGAAGAGAGGCGCAAAAGCAGAAGGCAACGTGCCCCAGACTCAATTGAGGCACATACTGATTCAACCCTCGGAGATCAGAACCGATAAAGAGGCACGCGAATTGGCCATGTCAATCCGTGACGAAGTGGTGGCCGGCAGAGATTTTGAAGAGTTGGCCAAGCTCTACTCCGAAGATCCCGGTTCAGCATTGAGCGGTGGAGCGCTGGGTTGGAACCGCGCAGATACCTTTGAGACTGAATTTGAGATGGTGATGGACGCTCTGGCGGTCGATGAGGTGAGTGAAGTATTCAGTACCATACATGGCTATCACTTCATACAGGTGACCGGAAGGAGAGTAGAAGACTTTAGCGAAGAATTCAGAATGCTTCAGGCTGCCAACTATTTGACCAATCGCAAGTTCGATGAGGAACTGGACAGTTGGCTGCGAGAAGTTCGTGAGGAAGCCTTCGTTGACATCCGAATCTGATGCCCCGCGGATCAGATCGGCCCAAGCGAAGGATCCGGCTTGCGCTGACGGCAGGTGAACCGGCCGGCATTGGCCCCGATCTGGTTATCGCTCTTCACGGGAGCGAACAGTTGCGCGACCTGCCCCTCGAACTGATCGTTGTGGCCGATCCCGATCTGCTAAAGTCCAGAGCGCAACTGCTGGACACAGAGATTCAACTGCCCGAGTTCGATCCGGCAGGCGGTGCGTCCGCAGCCGGTGGCCCCCGACTTCAGATCCTGCCGGTTCCTTTGCAGCGCGCGAGTCAGCCCGGCAGCGTCGATCAAGAAAACGCCGTTTACGTGATGAAGACTCTTGAGTCTGCACTGGATGGATGCTTGGACGGCCACTTCGATGCCATGGTGACGGGACCGGTCCACAAGGCAATTCTCAACGCAGCCGGCTTCCCCTTCACCGGCCATACAGAATGGTTCGCCAACCGGCTGGCCGATAGACTCGCCTCAAAACCGGGGGCCACCACCCGTCCCATCAAACCTGTGATGATGCTGGTCACCAAAGGTCTGCGGGTAGCGCTTGCCACAACGCACCTGCCTTTGAGCCAGATACCTCAAACCCTTTCCAGAGAGTTGCTGCTGCAGGTGGTGAGAATTCTGCACAGCGACCTCAGGCGCTGGTTCGGTATTTCAGTGCCGCGGATTTTGGTTTGTGGTCTCAATCCCCATGCCGGCGAAGGGGGTTACCTGGGACGCGAGGAGATCGAGATTATCACTCCGGCTCTGCAACAGCTACGTGGTGAAGGTATGAACCTGACCGGTCCGATACCGGCCGATACCGCGTTCACACCACACCAACTTGAGGCGGCCGATGTGGTTCTCGCCATGTATCATGATCAGGGCTTACCGGTGCTCAAACAGATGGCTTTCGGTGCGTCTGCCAACATTACTCTGGGACTGCCGCTCATCCGCACCTCCGTTGATCATGGCACGGCCCTCGACTTGGCCGGCAAGGGAGTTGCCGATTTGGGCAGCCTGCTCACGGCAATCCGGTACGCCTTTTCCATGGTCCAGACCGGGGGCCAACCCGGGGCTGAAACCGGGGTCCAAACTGAGGCGGCACAGGCAGGGGAACCGTAATTGCGCAGCAAGAAAAGTGCAGTCAGGGCACGCAGGAGATATGCTCAGAATTTTCTCACCGACCCTAATATCATCAGCAAGATCATCAGCGCGGTCGCTCCACAACCGCAAGATCACCTGGTGGAGATCGGACCAGGCCGGGGTGCTCTAACCGATCACTTGGTACAGTCTTCCGCCGAGTTGGATGTCATCGAGATCGATCGCGATCTGGTGGACCTGCTGAGCGACAGGTACCGGGACCAGTCGCTCACCATCCACCAGGGTGATGCGCTCAGCTTCGATTTCGATTCACTCAAGGAGAAGCGTCCGCTGCGGGTGGTGGGAAATCTACCTTATAATATCTCGACACCCCTGATCTTCAGGTTGCTGGAACATGCACACGGCATTAAAGATATGCACTTGATGCTGCAACGGGAAGTGGTGAACCGTCTGGTTGCCGTGCCATCCACCCGTGACTATGGTCGCCTGGGCATCATGGCGCAGTACTACTGTAACATCATTAAGTGTTTCAACGTGCCGCCGACTGCTTTTCGACCCAAGCCAAAGGTCTTCTCAGCGGTGGTCCGGCTCATCCCACACCAGAAGCTACCGTTTGAAGCGCACAATGTAGAGGTGTTGCGGCGACTGGTTACTCAGGCATTCAGCCAACGCAGGAAAATCCTACGCAATGCACTGAAGCCCTTGCTGGCAGTGGATGCGATCACTGCATTGGGCATCGATCCCGAGCTTCGACCGGAGAATGTCACGCTGCAGCAATTCATTCAACTGAGCGACCTGCTGGCCCCTAGATGAGTATCTACGTTATCGGCGATATACAGGGTTGCTACGACGAGATGCGCTACCTGCTCGATCGAGTCTCATTCGATCCCGTCAAGGACCAAGCCTGGTTCGTGGGAGACCTGATCAACCGTGGACCGAAGAATCTGCCTACCCTGCGTTTCGTGAAAAGCCTGGGTCGAAGGGCCGTGGTCGTACTCGGTAACCATGATCTTCACTTCCTGGCAATCTACCACGGGATTCGCAGACCGATGCGCAAGGACACGTTCGACGATCTGTTGGCTGCCTCCGATTGTGAAGAGCTGGTCGACTGGCTGAGACACCGACCGCTGATACACCATGACTCCAAGAGGAACTACACCCTGGTGCATGCGGGACTGGCACCCCAGTGGAGCTTGAAAACGGCCATGTCACTGGCAAGGGAGGTGGAAAAAAAGCTGTGCGGAAAACACTATGTCGATTTTCTGGCCCATATGTACGGCGACGAACCGGACTGCTGGAACGATGATCTAGAAGGCTTCGACAGGCTGCGCGTGATTACCAACTATTTCACCCGGCTCAGATACTGCAAGAGCAATGGCCGCATGGAATTTACCCACAAGGAGAATATCGTACCAAAGGGATATCAACCCTGGTTTCGACATCGTCGATCCAAACAGAGGGAATTGAGAATCCTATTTGGGCATTGGGCTTATCTCAATGGGAAAACCGGTGTGAAAGACGTATTCGCCCTTGATACCGGTTGCGTGTGGGGTCGGCGCCTGACCCTCATGCACCTCAAAACCCAAAAGCGAACCAGCGTTCCCAGCCAGTGACCACGGGGAATTAGCGACTAGTGGCTGGCAAGCAGCGACCAGCGGCAGATAGCCAGTGACTATTAGCTAGCCGCTAGAAGCCAGACACGGTAAGCTAGACACTAGCTCATGGATATATGAACCACAGCAGTTATTCCAAAGCGGGTTGTAAATAGATGTCATAAATTCCTTAATATTCGGTCTAAGTTTACAGGTAACCGGTACTTAACCCGGTTAGGAATTGGTCTCACAGACACGGAATTGTGAGCCCTCTAAACACAGGCTGCGAAATGTAGTAGCAGGGCATTCCATCGAACGGCGCCCCGCATATTTCAAATACTACTCGCAAGTTTGTCGAGTTGAGAGGTGATTTCAATGAGCGTCTTTAGCCAATACCAGTCCCGTTACGAAGAGTCCGCAGAAGAGGAATACACTCTTCAGGAGTATCTGGAGATATGCAAATCCGATCCGATGGCGTACGCCACTGCATCGGAGCGAATGCTGGCGGCAATTGGCGAACCGGAAATTGTCGATACCGCCAAAGATCCCCGCCTCAGTCGAATATTCTCCAACAAGATCATCAAACGTTACGCCGCGTTCACAGATTTCTACGGCATGGAGGAGTGTATCGAGCAGATCGTCTCCTACTTCCGCCATTCAGCCCAGGGGCTGGAGGAAAAGAAACAGCTCCTCTATCTGCTCGGACCCGTGGGCGGGGGTAAATCCAGTCTGGCTGAGAAGCTTAAATGGGTGATGGAGTCGATCCCGTTCTACGCCATCCAGGGATCACCCGTGAACGAATCCCCTCTGGGTCTGTTCGATCCGGAAGAGGACAGTCTCATTCTTGAAGAGGACTACGGCATTCCACCCCGCTATGTCACGACCGTCATGTCGCCCTGGGCGGTGAAGCGATTGCACGAGTACCACGGTGATATATCCAGGTTCAAGGTGGTGAAGAAATATCCTTCAACACTCAACCAGGTCGCCATCTGCAAGACTGAACCCGGAGACGAGAACAATCAGGATATCTCGGCCCTGGTGGGCAAGATCGATATCCGCAAGCTGGAGGAGTTCGCCCAGGACGATACCGATGCCTACAGCTATTCCGGCGCTTTGTGCAAAGCCAACCAGGGACTGATGGAGTTTGTGGAGATGTTCAAGGCGCCCATCAAGGTGCTACATCCCCTTTTGACCGCAACCTAGGAAGGCAACTATAACGGCACAGAAGGGACCGGCGGCCTGCCTTTTGACGGCATCGTACTGGCCCACTCCAACGAATCCGAATGGCAGAATTTCAAGAACAACAAGAACAACGAAGCCTTCATCGATCGCGTCTACATCGTCAAGGTGCCCTACTGCCTGCAGGTGTCCGAGGAGATTAAGATCTACGAGAAGCTGCTCCACAACAGCTCCCTCGGAAATGCTCCCTGCGCTCCCGACACCCTCAGAATGCTGGCCCAGTTTACCGTGCTGTCCAGACTGCACATTCCGGAAAACTCCAGCATCTACTCCAAGATGCGCATCTACGATGGTGAAAACCTGAAGGACACGGACCCCAAGGCGAAATCGATGCAGGAGTATCTGGATGCAGCGGGGGTCAACGAGGGCATGGAAGGCCTGTCCACCCGATTTGCCTACAAGATACTGTCCAAGGTGTTCAATTTCGACGATAGTGAGATTGCCGCCAACCCGGTACATCTGCTCTATGTCATTGAACAGCAGATCGAGCAGGAGCAGTTCGACAAGGAGACACAGGAACGCTACCTGGGCGAGATCAAGGAGTTCCTTGCCCCCCATTATGTGGAGTTTATCGGCAAGGAGATTCAGACCGCCTACCTGGAATCCTATTCCGAATACGGTCAGAACATCTTTGACCGCTATGTCACCTTTGCAGACCTCTGGATTCAGGACCAGGAGTTCAGGGACCCAGAAACCGGTGATATTCTGGATCGGGCCGCCATCAACGAGGAACTGGAGAAGATAGAAAAGCCGGCCGGCATCAGCAATCCAAAAGACTTCAGAAATGAGATCGTTAATTTCGTGCTACGCGCCAGGGCCAACAACAAGGGCAAGAACCCCTCCTGGCTCAGCTATGAAAAGTTGCGTGTCGTCATCGAGAAGAAGATGTTCTCCAACACGGAAGATCTACTGCCGGTCATCTCATTCAACGCCAAAGCGTCCAAGTCCGATGCCAAGAAACATACCGATTTCGTTAGTCGAATGGTAGATAGAGGTTATACCGAAAAACAAGTTCGCTTACTTTCCGAGTGGTATCTACGGGTAAGAAAATCTCAGTGAGTCGTACTGGTCCCTCACAATCTTTGAGCATGGGTGCATCTTGTGAACTATATCGTCGATCGCAGACTCAACTCAAGAAACAAAAGCACCGTTAATCGACAACGATTCTTACGCAGGTATAAAGAGCAGATCAAGAAAGCTGTCGACGAGGCAGTCACCAAGCGCAGCATCACCGATCTGGAGCGCGGCGAGCAGATCACCATCCCAAGCAGGGATGTTTCCGAACCTGTATTTGGCCACGGCCGCGGCGGCGTGCGCGACGCCATCCATCCTGGCAATCGAGAGTTCATTCCCGGAGATACCATCAAGCGGCCCAAATCGGGTGGCGGTGGTGCGGGCGGCGGTGACGCCAGCGATTCCGGAGAGGGAATGGATGACTTCGTATTCCAGATCACCCAAGAGGAGTTTCTCGACTTCATGTTCAACGATCTGGAACTTCCCAACCTGGTCAAGAAACAGCTCGCCGGCACCGATGCGTTCAAATTTGTCAGGGCTGGTTTTACAGACGTGGGAATACCGGCCAAGCTCAATATCATACGAACCATGCGCGCCGCCCATGCACGGCGGGTTGCGCTTTCCGGTAAATCCAGGCGCTGCCTCAAGCAGTTGGAGTGCCAGTATCAGGAAATGCTGGCGGACCCCGAGCAGGATGCCGAAGAGATGGATAAGATCCTGCTGGAGATAGAGGCGCTGACCAAAAAGGTCCGCAGCGTGCCCTTCCTGGACGATTTCGATCTTAAATTCAATCTGCATGTGCAAGAACCATTGCCCAGCAGCAAGGCGGTGATGTTCTGTGTCATGGATGTATCCGGCTCCATGGATCAGGCCACGAAGGAGATGGCCAAGCGCTTCTTTATTCTCCTCTATCTGTTCCTGCGCCGAAATTATGAGAAAACGGAATTGGTGTTTATCCGTCACCATACCAGTGCAAAAGAGGTGGATGAGGAGGAATTCTTCTACTCCAGGGAAACCGGCGGCACCATCGTGTCGAGCGCGTTGAAGCTGACCAAGGAGATCATAGACGATCGCTATCCCATCGCGGACTGGAACATATATGTGGCCCAGGCGTCCGATGGCGATAACTGGAACGATGACTCACCCCTCTGCAAACAGATATTGGTCAACCAGTTGTTGCCCTTGATGAGCTATTTTTCTTACATCGAAATCACGCCGAGAAGCCATCAGGCACTGTGGCGCGAATATGAGAAAATCGTTCCCCTCTACCCGGAGAATTTTGCGCTGCGACAGATCGAAACCGTCAGCGACATCTATCCGGTCTTCAGAGAACTGTTCCAGAGAAAGGAAGCATGAGAAAGAAGTATATTTCGGATAGCGCCGAGTGGACCTTCGAGCTGATCGAGAAGTACGACGGCAAGATCGGTGAAGTGGCTGAAGAGTTCGAACTGGACACCTATCCCAATCAGATAGAGATCATTCGCTCTGAACAGATGATGGATGCCTATGCGTCCGTCGGCATGCCCCTTGGCTACAACCACTGGTCCTACGGCAAGCATTTTCTCAATGTGGAAAGCAGCTACAAGCGCGGCGCCATGGGATTGGCTTACGAGATCGTCATCAATTCCAATCCCTGTATCTCTTACCTGATGGAAGAGAACACCATGACCATGCAGGCGCTGGTGATCGCTCATGCCGCCTATGGTCACAACTCATTTTTCAAGGGCAACTATCTCTTTAAAGCGTGGACAGATGCCGGTTCGATCATCGACTACCTGCTGTTTGCCAAGAACTATATCGCCAAGTGCGAAGAACGCCACAGTGTCGAAGAGGTAGAGCTGATATTGGATTCCTGCCACGCCCTGATGAATTACGGGGTCGATCGTTATCGTCGCCCCTACCCGGTTTCGATCGAAAAGGAGCGTGCCGCACAATTGGAGCGGGAGGAATTTACCCAACAGCAGGTTAACGCTCTGTGGCGCACCATACCCACTTCCGCTGAAGAGGAAAATGCGGACCAGGAAGAGAATTTCCCGCCGGACCCACAGGAGAACATCCTCTACTTCATCGAGAAGAATGCGCCGAATCTCGAATCATGGCAGAGAGAGATCGTACGCATCGTAAGAAAGATCGCCCAGTATTTTTACCCACAACGGCAAACGCAGGTAATGAACGAGGGTTGGGCAACCTTTTGGCATTACACGCTGCTGAACGAGCTCTATGACCGTGGCCTGGTAACAGACGGCTTTATGATGGAGTTTTTGCAGTCACACACCGGCGTCATCTATCAGCCACCGTTCGACAGTCCCCACTACTCAGGCATCAACGTGTACACCCTCGGATTTTCTTTGATGCAGGACATCCGCCGTATCTGCGAGAACCCTACAGAAGAGGACCGTCAATGGTTTCCCGACTTTGCCGGTGCCAACTGGTTGGAAACGCTGCATTTCGCGATGAAAAACTTCAAGGATGAAAGTTTTATCCTGCAGTTTCTTTCCCCCAAAGTGATACGTGATTTGAAGCTCTTCGATGTCCTCGATGATTTCAATAGAGATGAGGTGGAGATTTCCGCCATCCACAACGAGAATGGTTATCGCACCATTAGAGAATTGCTGGCAGCTCAATACAACCTGAGTTTCAAGGAACCGGACATCCAGGTTCACAAGGTGAATATAAAGGGTGATCGATCCCTGCTGTTGCGTCACCAGAAGAGAAACGGCATTCCGCTTATGGACAGCGCGGATGAGGTGCTGCGACACTTGCACAGGCTATGGCACTTTGACGTCCACCTGGAATCGGTCGAGGATGGCAATCTGACCGATACCATCCACTGTCCCCCTACCGAGGAAAAGGATGGTGCCAAGAGCGAGGCGCCGCTCTTCCCTGGTGTCTTCTGATTCGAAAGCCAGCCTGAAGCTGCCTCACTTTCCGTCATCAAGGCATCGGCAGGTTGCTCGGCCGTTACGCCCGCCGGCCTACTCGTCCCACGTCGCTGCCGGACCGTCGGCGTCCCGACCGTCCCTTTCCTCGAGAGCCATACTGGAGACATCTCCACCGATCATGTAAGGTGTTTTCATCGTCCACAACGTTCGCTCTTCTATGCAAATCTATCTGGTTGGTGGTGCGGTTCGCGATGGTCTGTTGAACCTCCCGGTTTCAGAAAAGGACTGGGTGGTGGTGGGTGCGTCGCCACAGGAGCTGCTGGATGCGGGCTTTAAGCAGGTGGGGAGGGATTTTCCGGTATTTCTCCATCCCCAAAGCAAGGAGGAGTATGCACTAGCCCGAACTGAGCGAAAAACCGGCAAAGGCTATACCGGCTTCGAGTGCTTTGCCGGCGCGGATGTCAGCCTGGAAGAGGATCTTAAACGCAGGGACCTGACCATCAACGCCATGGCGCAGGACGACTCAGGCGCCATCATCGACCCCTACGGGGGCAGACAGGATATTGAAGCAAAGCTGTTGCGGCATGTGTCGCCCGCCTTCGAAGAGGATCCGCTCAGAATTGTCAGAGTGGCCCGTTTCGCTGCCAGATACCGTCATCTGGGCTTTCAGATCGCCGCCGAAACCATGCACTTGATGCGGAGCATGGTTGCGCGGCAAGAGCTCGATGAACTGGTCCCAGAGAGAGTGTGGCAGGAGATCAGTCGGGCACTATGTGAATCTCAGCCACAGGTTTTCTTTACGGTCTTGTCGCAATGCAAAGGTCTAGAACAGCTGATCCCACCTTTCGCTGATGGCGCGCTACTGCAGCGGAGCCTGGATGTACTGCGTAATGCGGTAGACCTGCAGGCACCGCTGGCTGTTCGCTGTGCTTCTCTTTTGCGACACCTGGACGCCAAATCTGCAGGACAGTTTTGCCGCAGAATGAAAGTACCGAAAGCAGTCCAGGATCTGGTATTGTTGGCCATTGAGAACTGTGGCAGCGTGCACGATCTGCCTGACGCAAGCGCCGGCAAGATTCTGTCGCTGCTGGAGGACCTGGATGCTTTCCGCCGGGCGCGTCGATTCCAGGATTTCCTGCTCGTGTGTGCCGCGGACGGCGGGAGCGAAACTGCTCCGGATCCCGTTTCTTTGCTGCGCAATTACCATCAGGCCGCGATGCAGGTCAGCGCAGAAGATGTAGATGAGACGCTCCAGGGCAAAGCGGTCGGTGCAGCCATTCAAAGACGCCGAGCGGCAGTCATTCAACAAATCATCGAAGGTCAGGCCGGATCGTGAAAGACAAGGTTGCGTTAATTACCGGAGGCGCGCTGCGCATCGGTGCAGAGATGGTGCGAACTTTCCACCGTGAGGGTTTCAACATTATCCTGCATTACAATGATTCCGAACAAGCTGCCCGGGAATTGCAGACCCAGTTGTGCAGCATCAGGGAGGATTCGGTGCGTCTGCTCCAATTGGACCTTGTCAGCTGTAACGATTGGGACAAGGTCGTCGCCTTCTGCCAGGACCAGTGGGGGCGATTAGATGTGTTGGTCAATAACGCATCCAGTTTCTACCCCACCCGGCTGGGCGAGATCGAAGAGCAACATTGGGATGACCTCCTCGGCACCAATCTGAAAGCACCATTCTTCCTCTGTCAGGCGTTGGCGCCGGCACTGCGCGAGAACGCCGGCACCATCGTCAACATCGTGGATATCCACGCTGCCCGTCCCCTCAAGAACTACTCCGTGTACAGCGTCGCCAAAGCGGGGCTGATCATGCTGACCAGAAGTCTCGCCAAGGAACTGGCCCCCGAAGTGAGAGTGAATGGCATTGCACCGGGTGCCATTCTCTGGCCTGAAAACAAAGCCGAACTGACCGATCAGACGCGCGCAAACATCATTCGGCAGATACCCCTCAAGCGTCAGGGCGCTCCTGCGGACGTTGCCAAAACGGCGCTCTTTCTGGCCACCGATGCCCCTTATATCAATGGTCAGATTCTGGCTGTCGATGGAGGGCGGTCGCTTTCTTGACAGTCGTCAAGAGCCTGTCAACCCGGGGATATCAGTCGTCTGCTGGCCTGGATGTTTTAACACGCAGCGCGAAGAGGGGGCACTACTCCCAGGACACGCAACAAGTACATCCATGTAGGCTCGCGGTGGCATCCCTGCCACCGGACGGTCCAGGAAGTAGTGCCCCCTCTCCGCACCGCTCACTATGGTAGTCGTTGGGGGTACGCTCCGAATTATGGGGACGGTTTACTTAGTACTGAGTACCGGAGTGTAACCAGGAATTATGGGGACAGTTTACTTAATTCGTGAATTGGAATTATGGGGACAGTTTACTTAATTCGGGGAATTATGGGGACAGTTCACCTAATTCTGAATTCCGGCTCCACCGCGCTCCGAAAGCACTCCCCCAGCACCCCCATTCCATGTCTCAAGCTAATGGATACTTGCAGAACCGCTTACCACTTCTGCCTGTCGGGTCGATGGGTCAGGCCTTAGCACGGCGAAATTGAGAGACTGCTATTCGTCAGGAGATCCCTTACCACGATCGGGATGACCCATACTCACCATCGGTAGGACATTCCCTTGCCAGGAAAACCGGATCGGTGTTAGTTGTTGCTTGGTCTTGTCATAGGCTGACCACAGATCACCGAAACGACGATGGCTTCCCGGCAATTTTAGATCGCAGGCAATCTCCGCGAGTGGCCAGAGAACATAGGCGTTCTCCGTTATTTCGGGTCGTGGCAAGCGTATCTTTTCGAAATCCCCCACTCGATCATCGTAGAGCAGGATATCGATATCCAGCGTTCTGTCGGAGAATTTCGGTTCCCTGCGATTTCTGCCGTTCTCTTCTTCAATCATTCTGAGGGATCTAACGAGGTCGATCAGGGATTCGGTCGTACCAAACTGCACTACGAGATTGAAAAACGGCTCACCAGCAAAGCCGATGGAGGCACTCTCATAGACGGACGATATAGCCAGAACTGTGTATCTCTCATTTAGTGCATCGAGGGCTTTGCTGACGTGCCGATGACGTTCGATATTGCTGCCCACACTGACATAAACATCGTGGCCATTGTCTGCCGGTGTCACGAGGGTCGAACTCCTCTCTCGATTATGATTCCGGTGTCTTTCGATCCCCTCACTGCACCAGGTTTACTCAGGCGCAGTTTCAGCCAGGGTACCTCAAATTCAGTCAGCACGATCAACGCGGTCTTTTCGGCGAGGGTTTCAAGCAGCTCGAATTCACTGGCCTCGATGAAAGCGATCAACCGTTTGGCCACAGCTTTGTAGTTAAGGGTGTCATCTATGTGATCTGTCTTGGCTGCTTTCTCAATATCCGCTGCCATCTCCAGGTCCAGGCTGACGACCTGTTTTACGTTCCTTTCCCAGTCGTAGATTCCGATTACGGTTTCAACCTGAAGTTCGTGAATATAGATGATGTCCATCTGTCACTACCTGATTGGGAAGTTTCCCGAGCTTACAGGGGCGTTAGCGTATCCATCGGCCAGCGCGGGCGGGCGAGTATTTCCAGCCCTTCCTTGTGGCCGCCTTTGAGTCTTTGGCAACCGGCGTACGCGATCATGGCGCCGTTGTCAGTACACAGTTCAGGGCGGGGGTAGAACAGATGTGCAGACATGCCGTCGGCCATGGATTGGAGGGACTCACGCAAGGCCAGGTTGGCGCTTACGCCACCGGCGATTACCAGGGTATCGAGGCCAGTTTGTTCCAAGGCGCGACGGCATTTTATCGTCAGCGTGTCCACCACGGCCTGCTCAAACGCCAGGGCAATGTCGGCACGATCCTGATCGGTCAGCTCAGCCCGGGCAGAGAGATTACGAGTGGTGTTCATGGTAAATGTCTTTAATCCGCTGAAACTGAAATCCAGACCCGGCCTGTCTGTCATGGGTCGCGGGAATTTGAACCGCCCGGCAACGCCGGATCGTGCTGCCGCGGCAACGGCGGGTCCGCCGGGGTAACCGAGAGCCAGCATTTTTGCTGCTTTGTCGAATGCTTCACCGGCTGCATCGTCGACAGATTCACCCAGCACTTCATAGCGCCCCAAACCCTCGACGCTAACGAGTTGAGTGTGTCCGCCGGAAACCAGCAATGCAACAAAGGGATAAGTGGGGCGACTCTTCTCCAACATGGGAGCCAACAGGTGTCCCTCCATGTGATGCACCCCGATAGTAGGTACGTTCCAGGCGAGCCCGAGCGCCTTCGAAATCGAAGCACCCACCAGCAGTGCACCAACGAGACCGGGTCCCGATGTATAGGCGATGCCATCTATCTCATGGGTGGCTGTATCGCTCTGCTGCATCGCGTCGCTGATCATGGGCAGCGTCTTGCGAATGTGATCGCGGGACGCCAATTCAGGCACGACCCCGCCGTATTCCGCGTGCAACGATACCTGGCTGTAAAGCAGGTCCACCAACAAGCCTGCCTGGTCATCGTAGATAGCAACGCCGGTCTCATCACAGGAGGTCTCGATTCCGAGCACACGCATAGAGCTGGTCCAACCCTCACAATGGAACTGAATGTCGGCGCAATTATCCCTGAGTTTCGACCGTAAAGCACCGGCTTTCCGTTACGCTTGAAACTCGCTCTATACTGCTTTTTTGAAGGCCCGGGACGCAACCGGGAGGCAACGGATAGCTTTTGCATTTGAGCGTAATACCCATTAGAATTCCGGCCCCGTTACTTGTGTACCTTACCTTTATACCTCACATTGGCCTGGAAGGAATTGAATGCCGTCAGTAAAACTGAAAGATAATGAACCGTTCGACATCGCATTGCGCCGCTTCAAACGATCTTGCGAAAAAGCAGGTATTCTCGCGGAAGTACGTCGCAGAGAATATTATGAGAAACCCACTGCCGTCCGGAAGCGGAAAGCTGCAGCAGCCGTGAAACGTCACGCCAAAAAGATCCAGCGTGAATCAAGGCGAATGGAACGCCTCTACTAGACCAGACTCCATCCGATGACATGAATTCATGGCTTCCTGTCATGACGGGCTATTCCGTGGAATAGCAATCAACCCGCCATCGATCCAGCCATGACCACCCCCGCCAGGTTGAGTTGAATCCGCGCCCGGAGATTTTAGCAATTCGTCCGGCACATCTTGCCTTCTTGGATCGCCGGTGCCATGCTCCAAGTGACTTCTCGACCTGAAAACACGTGCCAGACCGCACGGCTGAGCACTTGGCAAATATCAATGGCTGGCTCAATCCCCCACGCATTTATCGAAGATCTACTGGCACGAATCGATATCGTCGATGTAATAGAGCCCCGTCTTAAGCTCAAAAAAACCGGCCAGAACTACCAGGCTCTGTGCCCGTTCCACAACGAGAAGACTCCTTCATTCAGCGTCAACCAGGTCAAGCAGTTCTACTACTGCTTCGGCTGTCAGGCATCCGGTGATGCCCTCAAGTTTCTCATGGAGCACGACCGCATGGAATTTGTGCAGGCGGTGGAAAGCCTGGCGTCCATGGCCGGGATGGAAGTGCCACGGGAGACCACTAACGAATCCAGTCAGCGCCAGGAAAAGAGAAAATCTCTTTATGAGGTTCTGCAAAACGTCTGCACCTATTACAAGACCCAACTCCGGGAACATGAACATCGATCCCGGGCCGCCGATTATCTAAAGGGCCGAGGATTATCCGGCGAGATCGCCAGAGACTTTGCCATCGGATTCGCACCTGACGGGTGGGACAACGTCTACCGCAAACTGGCAGTCACCAACGCTGACCGGCAACTCTTGATCGACAGCGGCATGCTTGTGGAGAAGGAAGAGGAGGACAAAGTCTACGATCGCTTCCGCAACCGCATCATGTTCCCCATCAGGGACCGGAAGGGACGGGTCATCGCCTTCGGCGGCCGGGTATTGGGTGACGACAAACCGAAGTATCTGAACTCGCCGGAAACCCAGATATTCCACAAGAGTCGTGAACTCTATGGCCTGCACGAAGCCATGCGAGCATCGCGCAGAATTGAACGGGTCTTAGTCGTGGAAGGCTACATGGACGTCATTGCCCTGGCTCAGCACGGTGTGAAAAATGCAGTTGCCACCCTCGGCACGGCCACCAGTCGAGAACATCTCGAACGACTGTATCGTCTGGTTCCTGAAATTGTGTTCTGTTTCGATGGCGACGATGCCGGTCAAAAAGCTGCCTGGAAGGCACTGCAGGAAGCACTGCCATTGATGAAAGATGGCCTCTCCGCCAAGTTTCTGTTCCTGCCGCAAGGGGAAGACCCGGACAGCATGATCCGGCAGGAGGGTAACAGCCGGTTCATCTCACGTGTTGATTCGGCCCAACACCTGCCACAGTTCTTCTTTCAAGACCTGTCCGGGCAGGTGGAGCTGGACAGCATGGAGGGCAAAGCCAAGCTGAGTAAACTGGCCATGCCCCTGATCGGGGCCATTCCCGAGGGCGTCTTCAAACAGCTGATGATCGATGAACTGGCCAAGTTGACCGGTCTGGCAGCGGATCGTCTGGTTAACGTAGCCACGCCCAAGGAGAGGGCAAGACCATTCCAACAGAAGACGCCGGCGCCACCACAACGACAGAGAGAATCAACCCAACTCTCTCTGGCCGATTCAGCGATCGCGCTCTTATTTAGACAGCCGGAATTGGTGCATGAATGCAGTGACGGCGAGTATGAGCAGCTACAAGCCCTTGAAGACGAGAACTGCACGCTACTGCTCGAATTGGTCCGCAAGATCCAGCTTGACAGCGGTATTTCCGCCGTGATGCTGCTCAGTCAGCAGCAGGACGGCCCTCACTTTGACAAACTGAGAGGGCTGGCGGAGCGCGATCACCTGTTGCAGCCGGGGGACCTGCCGGCAGAATACAAAGGCATCATTCAGAAACTCCTCTCGCAGATCAAAATTCAGGATTTTCAACAGCTTAAGAGACGAATCGATCAGACCTCGATGGCCGATCTAAGTCCCGAGGAACGCCAGAAGATCCAGGATGCCATCAACTCCCGCAAGCACATCAAGTCTGAGTAGCGCAGCCTGCAGACGGAAAGTCGACGACCTGGGATTGGTGGCTCGCGCTCGACGGTCCGCAGTCGTGGTCCGCATTCGGTGGTCTGCATTCGGTCCACGGTGCCATGATGATTGCCCGCGCTCGACGGCAGCAGGAATCACGTTTGCCGACCCGCTCGGGATAGTCCCACAAGGCGAACTCAAAGGCGCTACAACCAACCGGCATCCCAGCCCAAAAAAGCCCCGGAAATCATGCGGTTTTCCCTGCTCAGCGTAGAATGATGGCCCCTAACCCGCTATAATGTCCGGTCTTTTGTCCCCCAAAAAACCCAGCATTGCCAGCACAAAGGTTCTCTATGACAAGTGGATTAGCACAGCAGCAATCCCGGCTGAAGGATCTTATTAGCCGTGGAAGAGAGCAAGGATATCTAACCTACGCAGAAGTCAACGACCACCTCCCCGATGAGATATCGGACCCGGATCAGATTGAAGACATCATCGGTATGATCAACGACATGGGCATCGCGGTCCATGAGGTCGCGCCGGAACCGGACTCTCTACTGGTAGAGGGTGACGCCACCGACGAACTGGCCGCCGAAGAGGCTGCCGCTGTGCTCGTCGCAGTTGAAAACGAAGCCGGCAGGACCACAGATCCGGTACGCATGTACATGCGTGAGATGGGCACGGTCGAACTGCTTACCCGTGAGGGAGAAATCGTCATTGCCAAGCGGATCGAAGAGGGTATCCGCGACGTTCTGGCAGCGGTGGCTTATTTCCCCAATATTGTTGCTTTTGTGATGGAAGCCTATGTGCAATCTCAGAAAGGCGACGGCCATCTAACCGACATCCTGTTGGGCTTTCTGGATCCCGCTGAACACGTTCCTCCTGCTGCCCAGGTTGTTCCAGGCGCAGCAACTGTGAAAAAGGACAATGACACGGACGATGAGGTACCAAAAGGTCCGGACCCCGTCCTGGCCAAAGAGAGATTCGCGGCGCTCAAGAAACAGTTGGCTAAAACTGACAGAGCCATCAAACGATATGGGCGCAGCAGCAAGCAGGGCGTAAGAGAGTTACAAGCTTTGGGAGAACGGTTCCAGTTCTTCAAACTGGTACCGAAAAAATACGATGCGATCGTGGCCCGAGCGAGACAGGTGCACGTGCAGATCCGCCGGCAGGAACGGCACCTCGTGAACGCCTGTATTCGTCGTGCAAAAATGCCCAGGACGACCTTCCTGGACGAATTCACAGGCAATGAGCTCGATATCAACTGGATAAAGAAGCAGATCGAAGCCCGTCACGACTACTCAGACAGCCTTAAAAAGGTTGCAGACGACGTTATTCGAGCGCAGAAGAGGATCAAACAGACCTGCCAGGCCATCGGCCTTACGGTAAGCGAGATCAAGGATATCAACCGCCGCATGTCCATCGGCGAAGCCAAAGCCAGAAGGGCGAAAAAGGATATGGTGGAAGCTAACCTTCGCCTGGTGATCTCCATCGCCAAGAAATACACCAACAGGGGCCTGCAGTTCCTGGACCTGATCCAGGAAGGCAACATCGGCTTGATGAAGGCGGTGGACAAATTCGAGTATCGACGTGGTTACAAGTTCTCCACCTACGCCACCTGGTGGATCAGGCAAGCCATAACCCGTTCGATCGCCGATCAGGCCCGCACCATCAGAATTCCTGTACACATGATCGAGACCATCAACAAACTGAGCCGGGTCTCGCGACAGATGCTGCAAGAGATTGGCCGCGAACCCACCCCCGAGGAACTGGGTGCGCGCATGGAGATTCCCGAGGACAAGGTGCGCAAAGTCCAAAAGATCGCCAAGGAACCCATCTCCATGGAAACCCCCGTCGGCGACGATGAAGACTCCCACCTGGGTGACTTCCTCGACTCCGCCTCCAACCTGACGGATGCTTCCTCGGTCGGTTCACCGATCGACACGGCCACCGACGAAGGACTGAAAGAGGCAACCAAGGATGTGCTGACGGGTCTAACCGCCAGGGAAGCCAAGGTGCTGCGTATGCGCTTCGGCATCGATATGAATACCGATCACACGCTGGAAGAGGTAGGTAAACAGTTCGACGTCACGCGCGAACGCATCAGACAGATCGAGGCCAAGGCCCTTCGAAAGCTGCGCCATCCAACGCGCTCAGATCATCTTAGAAGCTTCCTGGACGAGTCAATATAGACATCTAACGGGCTTGTAGCTCAGTTGGTTAGAGCACCGGACTCATAATCCGTTGGTCGAAGGTTCGAGTCCTTCCAGGCCCACCGATCAGATCAATGATGCTCCGAGTGAGGGCTGGGCTCTTTCGCCTCTCCCGTATCGTTAGCAACAGGTGACACTATATCGCAACCCTTCAGGGCATATAGCGCACAAAACTATCACCCAGTTCGACTGCATCATTCAACGCCAGCCCCGCAACTTCGACGAGTCGTTCAGCCGTGACATGGACAGCTGCGTCTATAGAGACAATGCCAGCCTTGATATCGACCTCGCAGGTAGATTTCCCGGTGTCAAAGACCACATCGTTGACGCGTGAACGAATACGATCGGTTAACAATTCGCTTACCTTGGCAGTGCACGCGGGTGCAAAGACGGCGAACGTGGCATCATCCAGGCGGGCCACCAGATCATAGGGTCTTAGAGACCTTCTGATGCGTTGGGCGACCTCCTTTATAATGGCTACTACTTCCTCCTTGGCAATTTCCTTGAAGGTGGTGGTCACCGGCTGAACCAGCAGTTGTATATAGGAGGCCTCGTCATTTCTGCTGGCGGTGAGAGCGAGTTCTCTCGGTAACAGCTCTTTCAGCCCGGCCTTGTTCCAGGTCCTGCTCGATGGATCGATCAGAATTTCGCGCTCGTTCTGTCCCATTTCTGTCAGTAGAGCTTGCTGCGCCTCACTTAGCACGGCCCTGCTGGACTCCATCCCCTCCATTGTTGCCAGACTTTGCAGAACCAGTGCTGCGAGGCTCTGCAGCGAGTCGATATCGGCCGCTGAAAACGAGCGTGGTCTGTGGTCGAAGAGACACAGTGTACCGATCGCCCGATTCTGCATGCGTAAGGGCTGTCCGGCATAAAAGCGGACGTACGGTTCACCGGTCACCATGGGATTATCGGCAAAATCGGGATCTTTGTGAGTATCGTTTATTATCAAGGGTCGCTGCTGCAGTATGGCATGGCCACTGAAGGAGACGTCCCTGGATGTTTCCGACACCGTTAAGCCGGATGCAGATTTAAACCACTGCTTGTCCTAGGTTACCAGAGAGACGAGTGCGATGGGCACGTTGAATAGACGCTGCGCTAGTCGGGTGATGCGATCGAAGCTCTCCTCCGCCGGCGAGTAGACGAGGTTCAGCGACTCCAGGACCTGGAGTCGTTCGGTTTCGTCGGCTGCATGCTTTGGTTTTTTCATAATTTGTCCGCGAGAAATCTCCTACTGACCGCTATTAGAACCTGAATTCCGCTTCGAATAAACCCTCTAAGCGCCCCGCACCCGGGCAGAGACGCCCGGTACTTCCATGATTTCCATGCTATCGGCCAGTTGCGCTATGTCCCCACAGATTTCAGGGTGGAAACAAGCGGTGCTTGTCTCTAAGATCAGGTTTCCTTAGACAACCCTGATGACAAGGAGCGGATCGTGAGCGACATCCATAATCTAGAAATGACCTCGATCACCGGTGACAGCATCGCATTTTCAGACTATCGGGACCAGGCTTTGCTGATCGTGAATCTGGCCAGTCAGTGAGGCCTTACAGGACAGTACGCAGGTCTGCGTACCCTTCAGGAAACCTACTGCGAACAGCACTTCACAGTGCTGGGTTTCCCCTGCAATCAGTTTGGCCAGCAGGAACCCGGATCCGACGCCGAGATACTGGAATTCGCAACATCGAATTATGACGTCAATTTCCCCATGTTCTCCAAGATCGATGTTAACGGGGATGGCGCTTGTGATCTCTACAAATCCCTGAAAACTCAGCAGCCGAACGAAGACGGCAGTGTGGATATCCAGTGGAACTTCACCAAATTTCTGGTGGATAAAGAGGGAAACTGCATCAAGAGATTCGGTCCCAAGACAACACCGGAAGAGATAGCAGCAGAATTACAGAGCTTTCTCTAACAACCGGATCAAGGGGCCAGACCCCACCCAATCACATCTGGCCTTGATCAACGCTGTTTCGCGAAAGGGGCTGGAGGTCGTTCAGCCTCCGGCCCCTTCTGTTGAGCGCCCCAAGTTATCATTCAGGTAATCAGCCGTTCTTTGACTGACGACTGGTGCATTGATATATTCGACGGATCCCACATCAGACCGAAGGAAGGCATCATGAAAGCGTGTGTTGCAACAGGAGAAAAGCGACGTGTTGAGTGTAAGGACATCCAAACGCCAACAGTAGAACCGGGGTGGCTTCTGTTGAAGACAACGTACGCCTGTATCTGTGGTAGTGACCTCGAGTACCTCGACGGTTCCTTTGATCTCATCTCACATGGAGTCAGCCACGCGGGAGATAGCCCTCTCAGCGGCATCCGACCGGGCTCTATTCCCGGGCACGAGTTTGTTGCCGAGGTGGTTGAGGTGGGTGAAGGTGCCAAAGGCTGGGCGGTGGGTGACCGCGCCGTGCCGCTGGGCCATCCGGACCCACGCGGGATCGGCGTGCCGGCTCCAGGATACGAAAACTACAAATGCATGGCGGAATACTTTCTATCCACTCCCTTCGGATTGCAGAAGGTCCCCGACCACGTCGCGGATGAGGAGGCCGTGTTCGTAGAACCGCTTTGCACCGGCAACGGCGCTGTGGCAACCGCCGGGGTAAGACCGGGGCAGTCGGTCGTCGTCATCGGTGCGGGAAAGATCGGTCTGCTGGCAGCGATGGCTGCCAAGGTCGCCGGTGCATCACCGGTAATCAGTATCGACCTGGTTGAGTCACGACTGGACAAGGCGCGCGAGGTTGGGGTCGATGCGGCGCTCAATGCCAACGTGGTCGACGTTATCACGGAAGTGGCAAAACTGACCGGTGAAGGTCCGGATGCGATCCTGATCTGTGTTCGTGACGGCAGGGTTCTGAATCAGGCGGCAGAGATGGCGAATCGCGGCGCCAGTATCGTATTGGCCGGCTTCGTCTCACCGATGGAAGTGAATCCCATGCTGTGGACGGTGAAACGGCTGAAGGTCATCGGTATCCTCGGCGGTAGTATGATCGATTCGATGTACATGATTGCCCACAAGCAAATCGATCCCAAGCCGCTGATCAGCGAAGTCATCCCCCTTGACGACTGTCAGAGAGCCATCGACTCGGTTTACAGCGGCGAGAACATCGCCGTTTTGTTGACCGCTTAGACATCAGGAAAAACCGATCGACAGCAGGTTCTGCACCGGTGCATAAAGTTCCTCCAGATAGACGACATCATCCGCCTCAAGCGTAATGTCGGCTGCCCCTACGAGGTCCTCGAGTTGGGAGATCTTCGATACACCCACCACCGGTGAGTAGATCTCCGGCTTGTTCAGCATCCACGCCAGCGCTATCTGAGCCGGCGAATTGCCGTACTTCTCGGCCACCTCCACCACGCGATCGGCAATCTTAAAGTCCATCGCCCCCCGGTAAAGGCCCTCGGTGCGCATTCGGTCCTGACCCTTGGAGCGCGCCGTCGAGCCTTTATCGAAGCTGCCCTTATAGGCGCCGGTCAGGATGCCACGGGCGAGAGGCGACCAGGGCGTAAGAGCAACACCGGTCTTCTGACAATAGGGGTTCATTTCGCGCTCTTCTTCGCGGTAGATGAGGTTGTAGTGGTTTTGCATGGAGATGAAGGGCGTCCAGCCGTTCATCTTGGCAGTCATCTGCAATTCCGCAAACTGCCAGGCAAACATCGAAGAGCCTCCGAGGTACAGCACCTTGCCTGCCTTGACGACTTCATGCAGGGCCTCCATTGACTCCTCGATCGGAGTGTCTACATGTCCCGGGATACCGTGCGGATGCCTGTGGATAACGAGGTGATCGATGTAGTCGTGACCGAGGCGGGTCAGACATTTGTCCACGCCTTCCATGATATGTTTGCGCGACAGACCACGCTGGTTAGCACCCATCCCCACCGGCATTGAGATCTTGGTCGCGAGCACGTACTCATCCCGGGGGAGTAGTTCGTTGAGGAGCGCACCCACGACCTCCTCACAGGCCCCTTGACCGTAGGTGTCAGCACAGTCGAAGTAGAAGAGCCCCTGATCGATAGCAGCTTTGAAAATGGGTCGGGCCTCGTCCAAGGTGAGGGTCCAGTCACCCTGATGCCCCGTGCCGGGCTTGCCGAAGTTCATGGTTCCAAGGCACAGTCGTGATACGAGTAGTCCACTGTTTTTGCCGAGTTGGATCGCTTTCAACATATTCGTTTATTCCCCCGCGAGTGCATACTGTTTATTCTTCAACCCATGCTGATTGGTCACCGTACCTGAGCAGATGTGCTTGCAGTTCCGGTAGCTCCCAATTCAGTTTCTTCGCCTGTTTGAGGGCTTTTTTTTGGTACCTGACAGCACGCTTGAAGTCCCCATCGGAAGCATAGGCCGCCGCAAGCGTATCCCACCCTGTGATCTTGTCAGAAAATGCGGCAGCTGCCTCTTCCGCCAATTTCACCGCACGCTTAGGATCTCTTAGTTCCTCATCACTGTTGGTGGCAAGCATCCAGGCGAGTTCCAACATAGAGGGATAGTGCCCGGAGTCTGCTGCGTTCTCCAACCAAAGCATGGACGACCGTCGTTTATCAGGCTCATCTTTTGTCTTAACCGCTAACAGGTACTGGGCGGGCGCGTAGTCCAACTGCGCAGATCTCTTCAGCCATTCCATTCCCTTGGGCGTATCCACTTCACACCCCTCACCAAAGAGCAGATTACGGCCCACCATAAACTGTGCTTCCGGCAATCCCTGTTGCGCAGCGTCTACCAGATACTCGTTCAATACGTGATGTTCAGGCCGGTGGTGATCGAAGGCGGCAGTGCTTAGGGCGTACATGTACTTATCTGCCGGCGAACCACTGTCTGCGCTCTGCTTAAGGGCATCGATCTGTTCCTGTAGGCGGGGATTCAATGAACGCACTTCCCCCGACCCGCCTGCGGTTTCATAAACGATTTCATAGGTAATCTTATTAGTCACACCTGTAGCCGGCCTGTCCGGCTCATATCTGAACTTGGTCACGGCATCGAGGGAAGTCCTATGGAAGACTTCGGGACCATATAAGATGGTGGGATTCTTAGTGCGCCCCGAGGGGTCGACGTCGAATACCACCGTTACGCTGCCCATGTGTCCTTGTTGGAGGGCTTTCCGAGGATACATGGGTTGGGTTTTCTTCACAGGCAGGACGGATGGCTCGCAATCCTCATCGGCTAAGGCTGTTGGCAGCAGTGTCCGCGCAAGTTCTTCGGAGCCATACAAAGCTGCCAATTCAACTGCTGTCTCGGTGGCCTTGATTTTCCCTTCTTCCGTGAACGCGTGATATAGAGCTGCAATTCTCTTATCGATGGTCTCGTCGTGACCCTCGGCGAGTTTAGCCCAGGCGTATCCTTGGAGATGATCCTCGGCAACGGAGTACCCTCGATAGTACATGACGCCGAGATTGAATTGTGCCGGTGCGTATCCCACCTCAGCCATCCGTTTGAACATTCCAAACGCTTCCTCGTAGTTGCCGGCCTGATAGAGGCGCAGTGCCTCAGCAAAATTGGCTGATGCGGTGTTAACAAAGGCTAGAGAGAACAGAAGCAGGCTCATGCGAAGTAGATTATTCATGATTATTATGAATCCTTGTGAGCGCAAGCATTTGTCATAGAAAACAGGACCTTCTATGCAAGCTAGCATAACCTCACTCCCTGCTGAAATCTATTGTGATCCTTCGCATGAGACCGGGCGACTCCAGTCGGGCACTCGGCCATTACAGTTGATACTTACCGTCAGAGATAGGTAACATGGGTGGATTAACACAGTCATCCGATAGCAGATACAGATCAATGCACGTAAGTGAGTACAGAGCAGAGGAATAGATGCCAACGATTAGGTCCGCGTTCAGACTGACAATCTTGCTGTGGTCATCAGCTCTGTTGGGTCAGCCAAACGGTGGTGCACAAGTGTTGTTTGCCAAGCACCATGCTTCCGTTATGCAGATTCGCGTTATGGACAGGGCTGCCAATAACAAGTCGTCTACCGGGAGCGGTTTCCTCGTTGACGGCCAGGGCTTGCTGGCAACTAATTATCACGTTATTGCCAGTGCTATAGACGCTCCCGACAAGTATCGCATCGAGGTCCTGCTGCGCGATGAATCCGTATTGGTTGCCGAGGTCAAGAACGTCAATGTGGTCAGTGACCTCGCATTGTTGAAAGTGGAACTCCCGCAAGCAGCCGTCTTGACGCTGGCCACCAAGGCATCTCTTAAGGGGGATACCGTCTATTCCATGGGGTTTCCCTTTGATCTCGGCATTACCGTTATCCCCGGCACGTACAACGGCCTGGCACCACACAGCGCAGCTAACCGCGTTCACTTTTCAGGTTCCTTGAATGCCGGCATGAGCGGCGGGCCCGCGTTCAACGAACAGGGCGAGGTCATTGGTGTAAACGTGGCTACTGCAGGCAATCAGATGAGCTTCCTGGTGCCCGTTCAGGACCTTAAAGATCTGATGGCAAGCCCAACACCGGACCCGCAGGTCCCCTACTCAGAAATTCTGGTGCAACAGTTACAGAAAAACAGCCAGCGCATGATCTCACAGTTGCTTGGAGGAGACTGGAAAACAGTACCGCTCGGGGGCGCCCAGGCGTTGGACGAGGTCACCGGTTTTCTGAGGTGTTGGGGAAACTCAAAAGATATGAATGACAGCGCTGATAAGCGGCCATTCTATGCAACGCGCAGTTGTCAGACAGACCACAACATCCATGTCAAGCAAGGCTTGAGCACTGGCAAGATTGAGCTACAGTTCTACTGGCTGGAGAGTACTGAACTCAACTCCATACAATTCTACAATCACTATGAGCGCATCTTCAGTCGATACAGGCCCGGTAATGCGGGCAGAAAACAGGATCTTGGCAACTGGTCCTGCGAAGAGGGATTCGTTACTACCAACAATGCCGCTGACGAGCTGACAAAATCGGTATTCTGCGCGCGGGCTTATAAGAAACTAAAGGGCATCTATGATGTGCTGTTTCTACAAGGCAGCGTAAGCAGAGACGAGCAAGCCCACATGATACATTTCACGATCGCCGGTACTACACAAGAACTGGCACTGGCATTTACCGAGCGATTTATGGAAAGCGGCATATGGTAGTCATCGAGGTAAAGGGCAGCGAAGGAACTTCACCTCGTTTCGAGCGCCTCAATCAACACGTGATTCGAATTGGTCGCGCGCCGGACAACGATGTCATCATCGACGATCCGTATATCGATGCTCACCACATCAGCTTGGATGTTAGCGATGCTGCGTCCTGGCACGTTTCCGATCTGGATTCTGTCAATGGTACGCTAAAGTCACACCACTCGATCAGTTCGACGACAATCTGTTCCGGCGATGAGTTGACTATCGGCAGAACCAGATTACGAATTTTTGACCTTGAGCACCGGATGCAGCCAGCGCTTTCGCTACGCACGCTGGAACACCTGTTGTTCGGCTTTAATTCGACCGGCAGCCTTGTGCTGTTCGTGGCAGCCATCGCACTGTATCCCTGCATCGCGATCTACCTCAATTCCAGTGGCGCCGAAATAAAACCGGATACCTATCTGGTGGCGGCACTCTCCTCTATTGGCACCTCTCTCGTCTTAGCTGCGGCCTGGTCGTTGCTCGGCAGATTGCTGCGCAGCGAATCGCGGTTTCGCGTCCTGCTGAATCTCACCATCGTCTTCTGGTTAGTGTCGTCTCTCTTGAGTCTTTTAGTCTATATCACCTACTACAACTTTCCCGGCGGCATGGGTCGTGGCTTCGCAAATGTGATTTTCATGGCGGTGCTGCTGGGGATCTATGTCTACCTGGGCTTGTTGATCTCGACCCGATTAGCAGTCAGGAGTCGTCAGATTATTTCACTAACGGTGATGGTGGGGTTGCTGGGAACCTTCGCGGTCACCGATTTTTCCCGGCGAGATCAATACAGGCCCAACCCTAGTTACGACGGCCTGGTCCGTTCTCCGAGATTACTGTTCAGAAGCGGCGAGTCTCAAGTTGGCTATAGAGCACGACTGCCGGATGTCTTCGCACAGGCAGACGAACTTGCCCTCGATACGGATGCGGAAGATTGAGGCCACCGGCCAATCCTTACCCCCAATGAGGGGGAGCATCGACACCTAACTCCTCCGCCAAGGCTCGGATCTGCGATGGCATCACTTCTCCCAGCGTCGCGCCCAAGGTGTCGAGAGCCCGATTCATCATCTGGAAGTTTCCGACGATCGCGGCCGCCCTCACTACACCAGCATCTCCGACGGCACAGTGCAACCTTCCCCGTGCTTCGTCGAGGACGTTGTTATCACCTTGCAGCAGCGCGTCAGTGAAGTCGATCAGCTCACGGTAATTGCTCACGCTGCAGCCTCGCGTCGAGTCCACCACCACCCGCATGTCTATCACCATATGGTTTGCTTTGCAGCTCCTACGGAGCATGCTTGAGTGGGCCATAAGTCAGTAAAAGCAGTCGTTGACAAAGGACGTTCTAGCTGCCAACAGCTCGAGCTGGCTGCGGTGCAGATCCTTCACGAGTTCGAGATTACGCATTTCCGGCAGGCTGATGTAGAAGCTCGAGTGCAACTCGTGCAGCGCATCGTGCTCCATACTCACAGCGGAAAAACAGTTAGGGGCACCGGCAGGCCCTCGCGTCGGAAGCCAGCCGTGATCGATCTCAGCTCCGGCTACGGTTTCCTGGCTGGGTTCACCACCGCGTGGCTGCGGCAGTGGGCGAAGCTGCCGTCCCACTCCCAACGAAAATGTATCGATGGCGCTGAGTTTCGCAGTGACGGCCAGGAGTTCAAGCATCGGCAGTGGCTCGAGCCCCCCTTCCTGGCAACTGTTTACCCAGGCTTGATCTATCTCGTGAGCTTGGGTTGCGATTTGTCGAACGGCCCGCACCGCGACATCGGACAGGATGCTGTTCTGCGCAGATTCTCCCGCACGGGCGCCGCGCGCCGCGCGCGCAATGGCAAGCCGTTCTTCGCCACGCCACCAGGTGCCGGCCGAGCTGAGCCTGCCCCACTCTGTGCTGATCGTTTCTTCCAACAGTTGTGGTATGGGGAGGTCGCCATCACTCATGGTTACCGCCTCCCGGCAGGTCTGGATGCATCCGACAGGCCCTTTACCAACATCTCGGACAGCTCCAGTTCGTAACCCTCGAGACATTCCTCCTGCTGCTGCAGCGTTCTGGGTCCTATGATCACCGACGTGACGCCTCGCCGCGTCAGACACCAGGCAATACTGACCGCGCTGGCAGTGGCGCCTATTTCCCCGGCTGCCTGCTCCACTGCATTGACGATCTCGAAATTCCGATCGTTCAGGGTTCCCATGACACCGGCACGGTTCCTTCGGCCAAAACGTGTGTCGGCCGCCGGTTCTTCGCCCTGCTTGTATTTACCAGTCAACATGCCGCCGGCGAGAGGACTGTAAACCAGCGTACCGAGGCCGTGTCGCTGGCAAGCAGGCAGCACGTCTGCCTCAATATCACGTGCCAACAGCGAGTAACGCGGCTGAAGCGCGATAAAAGGCGTGCCCTTCTGTCGCGACGCTGCCCACTGGGCCTCGACTATCTGACTGCCTGTATAGTTGGAACAACCGATGTAACGGACTTTACCGGCCTGAACGAAACTGTCCAACGTTGCCATCGTCTCTTCGATGGGCGTGTCAGGATCCCAGGCATGCATCTGGTAGAGATCGATATAGTCCGTATCCAATCGTTTCAGGCTCTCATCCAGCGCTCGATTAAGATGCAGCCGCGACGTACCCATATCGTTGGGACCGGAACCTTGAGGGCCCCTGGCTTTGGTAGCCAGAATAACAGAGTGGCGTTTTTCCTTGATGGCATGTCCGACGATGACTTCCGACTGACCAGCCTGATAAACGTTGGCGGTATCGATGAAGTTGTGGCCCTGGCCGAGGAAAGCATCGATAATCCGCTTCGCCTGAGCTTCGTTACAGGGCGCATTTTGCGAGGTACCAAAGTTCATTGCCCCAAGGCATGCCCTGCTGACTTTCAATCCTGACTCACCGAGATTGACGTAGTCCATATCGAATTCCTCTTGCTGCCTGGTATCGTCCGAGCAAAGCACGTTTCCATCAGAGTCTAAGTGTATCGACTGACGATATCAATGCGGTTATAGTCCTGCCCCACACAACAATCGCCTTGCTGTAAGTAAACAACGATTTGTGGAGACGGAACGATGGCAAAACTGAGCAACAGAGTCGCGTGGGTTACCGGCGGCGGTCGGGGTATCGGTCGCGCGATAGCCCTGGCCTTTGCCGAAGAAGGTGGCGCGGTCGCCGTGAGTGCCCGCAGCGATAACGAATTGGATGCAGTCGCAGACGAGATTCGTAACATGGGGAGTCAGGCGCTGGCAGTACACGCGGACGCCATGTCTCTGCAAGACACGCTGACATGCGCAGATCGAATTGCAGATGAGTTGGGACCCATCGACATATTGGTGAACAACGCAGGGGGTGGCGTGGGGCCGAGAACTGACGAGCATCTGTCCCCCGCAGAAATCGATTCGTTCGCGTTCATCGACAATGTCGATCTGAATCTGTTCTCAGCCTACCGGGCTACCCAGAGCGTCCTCGCCGGTATGCGTGAGCGTCGGTACGGTCGCATCATCAATATCGGGTCCGGCTATGCAAAGCGCTCAGGTGGCGCCGCGGCCTATACGGCCGCGAAGCACGGGCTGATCGGAATGACCCGCGCCATGGCAGCCCAGTTCGGGACCGAAGGGGTGAGCATCAACTGCCTGTGTCCGGGATGGACCAACACTCAACTGGTCAACCTCGATGCCATGGCAGCCATGCAGAAGATCGATGTTGCCGAGGTGCGCAGCCGCATCGAATCCGAGAACCTGCAGAAACGTATCCTCGAGCCTGAAGAGTTAGCGCCAATGGCTGTTCTATTGGCTTCCGAGGACGCCGCCGGCATTACCGGCCAAGTGATCAGTGTGGATGGTGGCTATGGCGTATGACGGCTTGCCATCCGCTGAAGTTATGCGAGCTCCAATTCCTGCTGGACGCCGGGAACGATTGCACCCAGTGGACAGAAGGGAACACACTGTTGACAGCCTTTGCACAATTCCGGCTCGATCAGCATTTTCGGGAAGCCCCGGTCGCTAATGCCATCCTTGATACCCGCGAACGGGCAACTTGCCTCGCATAAGCCACAGATGATGCAGGCGTCGGTTACCCGGTACTTCGTCAGTCGTTTGCTCATACTACGTGCGTGTTACCCATAGCCTGATTTGTCCGATCACGCCTCCCGGATCAGGCCATATTCTTGGTATTGGGGTCTGATTCGATCGCTGATCAAACCAACCTTCGCCAGATTGGGCACCATATACTCATGCAGTACAGAGCGTTGCTCCGTCTTAAACGACTGTCCGGTCGCTTCCTTCCTTTCCTTGGCGATGGCATCTCTCATTTCTTGAGGATCGATGAAGGCGTGAATCACAGACTGATCGGCAATGGCACTACCGCCGCCGCCACCGCGTCCCTGCAGAATACCGAGTGCGGCCAGAGCAAAGTCCTCCAGTGCGATCCGGTCCTCTTCCGGCATTTTGGGGATTTCTTCCGAAAGGGAGAGGATACCAAAGGCTACGTGCCGGGTCTCATCCTGTGCGGTCAGTCGAACGATGCTCTGCAATATGGGATCTTCCGCCTGGATCATCATGTTACGGAAGGTTCCCATGGCAAGACTCTCCACCATGATCTGCATACCCACGCATTTTGCCTGCCAGGAGTCCGCGGCAAGAATGGCATCCAGAACGTCTTTCAGCCCGCCGGCAATGTCGTAGCTCCTATCCAGCAAGCCGAGGTAGCGGTGAAAGACTTCCACGTGCCTCGCCTCGTCCATAACCTGGGTCGCTGCGTAGAGCTTGCCTTCAATACTGGGAACACAATCGACCAATTGACCACAACACAGCAGGGCTCCCTGCTCGCCGTGCATAAACTGTGACAGCATGAATGCTGCCTGGTTGGCCAGAAGATCGCTTTGGGTTTGTTCCGTCAGCGAGTTGAAGAACTTCGTTTGCGTAATCGCTGTTTCAGCTCGCTTGAACACATCACTGTCTTCTCTGAGCCCCTGATCCCAGGGGATGTCTACCGATACATTCCACTGGTCTTTCTTGGCTCGCTCGTACAGATCATCCAGGGCCGGGTCATTAGACTGATATTCGAACCGCCACTGGGTTGGGCACGTGGTTTCAACTTCCAGTTTCATCTTCTTACCTCCTCTTCTTTTAGAGAGTTGCCTGCAATCATACGTGGGTCGTGTGCATTGTGGTAGCCCTGATTCAGGCCCATCGGCGAAGCTCGTCTTCCATCCCATAGGTTTAGCTGCCGAAACGGTAGCGAAGTTTGACCACAATCAAGTCGACGATAGGATCCGTTACCGCGTCGTGGAATAGATCATCGAATCCATCGCCCCGGCGGTTGGGCAGATTGCTGCCCCGGGTATAGACGATAAACAAGTCCGACAGGGGTGCGATCTCCCAGCGATAGCGGAGCTGGGCAGTGATTCTACTGATGGTGAAGTCATAGGTGGGCACGGTAATACCATCGGTAGTCTGCGTGAGGCTGCCATCGCCGACAGGGATTTGATACAGATCCTGCGCCCTCGCCTTGATGCCGACCCACTGCATGGAGAAGCGTATCTGTTGCTTAGCCGTCAGGAACGCATCCATGACCAATTGCGGCTGGACGTGGATGGCGTCATAGGCGCCCATGGTCGAGCCAATCAAGTGCACCATCCAATGATCGGTGCGTCGATAGGTGTAGTCGAGATCCAAGGAGAGCCTGTCGTTGGGTTTGAATGTGATACCCGCCTTGCCGATATAGGAGATATCCCCCAACGGTTCTTTCATGGCGTTGATACCAATACTGGTGCTCAGGATTCTGCTGGTGTCGGTGCCGTAAGCGAGCTCAACAAGACCGCCCTGCTCGGTCCTGTAGGCACCGTTGCCGTCGCTGTTGCGGTCATCCCATTGTCTGGGTCGCCACATTGCGATGCTGGTCAACTGCTTGCGGTTATTGAAGGTCAGGGTATTGCGGTAAAAGATGGAACTCCTGACGATCTGTCCCGCACTGTTGTATTCGTGGGAAAAGCTTGTGGAATTCTGTACGCGCCTGAACGTTTCCGATCGGGACGTTGATCGACTGAACGTATAGCGCAACGTGGTTACGTCGTTACGCCGAATGAACCCGAAGTCGCTGACGTCCAGCTGATCATCGAAATGATCGAAGCTGAAGCGATGATAGTCCCCTTGTTTGGGGATGTAACTGACATCGATGAATCCCCCGAAACCATCGACTCCATCCACGTGGCTGGAAATCGCCTGTGCATCCCAGAAAAGATTCCCTCGTGGGCTCAGGTAATGCACATCGATGCCATGGGTCATGGCATCCTTACTGGGATGTGCCACCAGCGTGGATATCCACCCCAGTGAACGCCGGCCCTGATCTGCATCCTCATAAAGAACACGCAGCACGCTGAAGTCCCGCCCGTCCTGCATGAGACGGGTCTCACTACCGCCAGGGAGGCTGCCGTAAAACCTGCTCTCCTCCTCGGCCGCGAACATGGCGCCGTATCGAAAGGCGCCGCGCTGACCGGTGACTTTGGCAGCGCCAATCAATTCCGTGGGTTTGCCCAATTCCACGCCGGCAACAGTGACGTCAGGCGGTATGACCGGGTCAGGGGCAGGGCCGCCAATTCGACGCGTATTGACGAGGGTCGTGGGTGGCAGGAAAAACGTGGTGGGAACCGTGCGGGCCCCTGTGGTTTGCGCCGTGGAACGGTTCTGGGAGCGAGGCGAGGTGATGAAGATATCGTTGCCCTCGAGGAAGAACAGCCGTTTCTCGGGAAAAAACGTCTCAAAATCTGTCAGATTGACCACCACATCGTCCGATTCCACGGTTCCGAAATCCGGATTCAAGGTTGCCGTCAGTTGCAGGTCTGTCGATGGCCGCCAAAAAACGTCGAGTCCCAGCCGGTAGTTCGTTTCCTCCCGCATGTTATTGACGGTCGTCGCCGTGAACGGGAAAAAGGCAAGCTGCGGCTTGGGCTGGACATCCTTGAGTTGGATCGGCTGTAAACCCGACATGAAACGAGATTTGCTGAAGGGCAGAGCGGGCCAGCCCCATTCTTCGTCCAGATAAGCCACGCTCCTGGAAACGGAAAAAGCCATCTGCCTGATGTCTGCCCGGTCCGGCATGGAGATCATCGACCAGGGCAGGAACATCTCGGTACTGTAGCCGTCGGACGTGACGGCAGCACTGCCATACCAGGGCCCGTCCCACAGTCTGCTGAATTGTCTTTCCGGCAGTATGGTGCCGTCGATCAGCGTTCCACCGAGGTTGACGCCGAAGAAGAACCCGTACAGCCCCTCGCCGGACGTATCCAGGTAGAGCATGGTTCCGTCCCGAGTGAGGTTGCCGTCACGGGAGCTCAGTCGAGGAATCAGTTTATCGAGGGGTTGCTGTGCCGAGATGCCAATATAGAATCCGTCATCGGTGTAAAAGAGGCGCGTACGGGTTTCGTGGCGAGGTCGATCCAGCAAGTCCGGCTGCACCACGCTCATATTGTCGTAAGGTGCGATGCTCTGCCACAAGGGCTCATTCAGCTTGCCGTCGATGGCGATATCGACTTCAGGGAATTTCGGTATCAAGATGGCTTGGCTGGTTGCATCCACGCCGCCACCGGCAGCCCGTTCGAATGTGGTTGGGGGTAGTGGCGGCGGAGGGTTGGGGCGATCTGATGCTGCCGAAAGAGCCAGCGGATACAACACAAAGAGAGAGACGATGAACTGGCTGTTCTTCAAATTATAGTTTCCAGTTGACGATCTGTAGGTAAGGTAATTGTTCAGACAGATCGAGTCTACTTTTGGCCTCCCCATTAAACCAACCTTGGATGCTACTATAGATTGGCGACAGATTGCGAATAGTGGTGCAAGTCAAACGAGTCGTCCGGTCAGAATCGGGGAAATATGAATCAAGTCAGGAGAGCATCAGGTGCGCTGGACCGCACAACCTGTCGATCTGTAGACCGTGAGGGCATGCATTTCGGCAGGGCTGCCCGTCGCAGTTGAGGCAGGGGCTGGCGAGGGCGCCCAGTCGCCGGTATTCCCCTTTGGCAAAAGCGAGATCACCATAGTCGGTCGCATACATGCGGGCCCTCAGCACATCGCGGCATTTTCGGGGACAGTTTACTTAATTGCAGTTTGGGGGCTGTTTACTTGATTGCACGATTACAATACGCCCGTTATTCAGAATTCAGCAAACTGAAAATGCTACTTGATTGAATGATTGCAGTGCGCCCCTAATTCAGAATTAAGTAAACTGTCCCCAATGCTACCGAAAGAGCCAGCGGATACAACACAAAGAGAGAGACGATGAACTGGCTATTTTTCAAATAATCGTTTCCAGTTGACGATCTGTCGGTTAGGCAATTGTTCAGACAGATCGAGTCTACTTTTGGCCTCCCCGTTAAACCAACCTTGAATGCTACTATAGATTGGCGAGAGATTGCGAATAGTGGCGGGGGGATATTTCACGAGAGCATCAGGTGCGCTGGACCGCACAACCTGTCGATCTGTAGACCGTGAGGGCATGCATTTCGGCAGGGCTGTCCGTCGCAGTTGAGGCAGGGGCTGGCGCCGGCGCCCAGTCGCCGGTATTCCCCTTTGGCAAAAGCGAGATCACCATAGTCGGTCGCATACATGCGGGTCCTCAGCACATCGGCGATGGCAACTCCATTGGGGCAGGCTCCCTCGCACTCGTTACACGCGTGACGGCAGTAGCTTAGATCCGTCAGTCGGGCGTATTGGTGCAGCAACTCAAGGTCCTCCTCTGTCACCTGTAATCCGCCGGAGCCACCAAGGTATTCATCGATCTGCCTTGTGGAGGTCATGGAGATTATGGCTGCGTCGGTATAGGAATTCTGTAAGACCCAGCGAAAGGCTGCCTGGGAGAAGGTGGCGCCCCCTTGCTCGAAGGGACGCATGTCGTTTAGTCGGGCACCACGAAGCACCTTCATGGCGATGACACCGATGTTCTTGCTCTTCGCCTTGGCAAGAACCCTGGGCAGATCGGGTAATACCGCCACAAGATCCCAGCTGCGCGTGAACCCCTCATAGAAGGCCGGGTCCTGGCCGAAATTGTGGGAGGCCAGCACTACGTCGACCATACCCTCATCGATCGCATAGTCCAGACACTGCACCAGTCGGCCGGCGTGGCCTGACATTCCCGCGAAACGGATCTTGCCCTGCCGTTTGGCAGCTTCGACGAATTCGAACCACTCGGAATTCTTCAGGGTTGCGACGCTGTTCACTGCGTGATTCATGAAGACGTCCACATAGTCCATTTGCAGACGGCGCAGACAATCTTCCAGGGAATTCATCATTCGGTGACTGCTGGTAGCGGGGCCGGTCCCCATCTTGGTTGCGATATAGACCTGATCGCGTTTTCCCTCTAAGGCGTTTCCCAACACCACCTCGGACCTGCCGCGACCGTAGCTCTCAGCTGTATCGAAGTAATTCACGCCCCGGTCCAGGGCATGCCGCACCAGATCTTCATCGCCATCCCGTAAACGGCTGGATCCAAAGGAGATATCGGAGATCTTGAGGCCGGTTCTGCCCAGGGTGACGTAGCGCTGGACCCCTGCTGAAGGCGGGCCAGCTTCTGCAAAACTTGCCTTCGTCCAAGGCAATCCGGATACCATGCCCGTCAGCGCGCCAAAACGCAGCAGGGCTCTCCGCGTGAATGACTTCATTTCTCTCCCCTCCAAACCGTGCATTGGTCTGAAATAGACCGGCCTATCGTTGGTGGCAGTTTCAGCATGTGGTATCACCAATTCACTGCGTGACAGCTTATTGCAGACACCCTATTCTATGCGAAACTCACCCCATTGACCCTATGGACCGAATTCTCGAAATAGGCAGTTTCGCAGCAGGCTTCTGCGGACGACTCTTTGCTCAGGCGGGTTGTGAAGTTGTGCGGGTGGAACCGGCTGTGGCCGAACCCGGTTGGGTCAGCGCTGCTGCATCCGATCTGTTTCTGCATCCTGGTAAGAGGAGGCTGCAGACCAGCGATGCGGAGCTTATTACGAAGCTGGCGAATCGCGCTGACGTGGTCGTCGTCGAAGCGGCAACAGCGGATGCACTGACGGAACTCGGCTTTGATGCATGGGACACGAACGTCAAAGTCGCCATCACGCCTTTCGGGCGCACCGGACCTAAACGCAACTGGCGCGCCACATCCAGCGTCCTGCTGGCCATGGGCGGTTACACCTACATAATGGGTGATCCGGACCGGGCGCCACTGACCCTGCCTGGCCATTACGTCGACTTTCAGAGCGGTCAATTGGCCTATACGGCCGCCAACGCATGTCGTCTCGCCAACGAGAAGAATGTCATCGATGTGGGCATGCTCGAGGTCGTCATGTCCCTCAGTCAGTTCACGACGATTCTCTGGCACTGCACGGGTCAGATTCGACAACGCCATGGCAGTGATTACTGGTCCACAGTTCCCACCAACCTATTTGCCTGCACGGATGGCTGGGTCTACATCAACATCGTACCCACCTTCTGGGATCCTTTTACCGTCTTCCTCGATCGACCCAATCTGGTGATCGATGAGCGGTTCTCCACCAACAACCTGCGCATGGAAAATCGTGATCCCTTACATGAGATTATCGGCGAGGCCATCGCGGTGATGACCAAGGCGCAGGTGCGAGCAAGGGCCACAGCGCACCGTATTCCTGTCGGCGTAGTGCAGACGTTCGACGACGTGCTCGCCGATTCACATCTTGCAGAACGCCAGTTCTGGCAGCGGGTAAACGGGTCGAATGTCTCGGTTCGCTCCCCAAGCCCGGCGTTTCGAATCGACAATGCGGCTCGTCCGGAGTTAACGCTGGCGGAACCGGAGGCAGGGGATGGCTGACGGACCTTTGCGCGGCGTACGCATACTCGATCTGACTCACGTCTGGGCCGGGCCGTTGGGAACGCGCATCCTGGCGGACCTGGGTGCAGAAATGGTGAAGATCGAGGCACCATACGGCCGCGGCCCGCAAAAGGCTGTGTATACACCGATCGGCGGTTGGATAGGTGGCGAAGCCGGCGACGAGCCGTGGAACAGCAACGCCATTTTCGTGAAGCTGGCCCGCAACAGCCGCAGTGTCTGTATCAATCTCAAGTCCGAGGCCGGTCGTGACACGCTACTGAAGCTCGTGCAGGTTGCCGACGTAATCATCGAGAACTTCAGTGCCAGAGCCATGCCATCTCTGGGGCTCGACTACGAAACACTTAAGTCGACAAACCCCCGCATCATCTACGTGACCATGCCAGGCTACGGCAGCTACGGTCCTTACCGAGACTGGGTAGCTTTCGGGCCGAGCGTGGAACCCATGTCGGGCCTTACCAATGTGACCGGTTACAGTAAGGAGCAGCCTTTCAATACGGCGATGGCCTTGATGGACCCCATCGAGGCAGTCAGTTTGACCGCTGCCGTGGTCACCGCGCTGCGCCAGAAAGAACGAACCAACAAAGGTGCACGAGTAGAAATGTCCTTGCACGAGGCCGGCGTGTCTTATAGTGGCCCCTGGTTGATCGAGCACCAGCTTGGCGGAAATATCGAACCCATCGGCAATCGTCATCCGCAGATGGCACCACACGGTGTTTACCCCTGCCGGGGAGAAGATGAATGGATTGCCGTGGCATGTCGCAACGACGCAGAGTGGGCCTCTCTGTGCGCCTCTATCGGCAGTGGTCTTGACCCGGGTGCAAATCTCGAGCAGCGACGCGGCGACCATGAAGCCATTGACGCCGTGATCGCCACCTGGACGCGGAGCAGATTGAAGACCCAAGCGGCCGAAGAACTACAGGCTGCGGGTGTATCGGCAGGGGCGGTCAACACGACGCCCGACATGACGGCGGATCCACAGGTGCGTCATCGCGGCTTTTTCGTTCCACTGGAGGCATTCGACACGCCCATGCCCGGCAGCCCCATCAAACTAAACGGTGCATCCAGCAACGATTGGACGCCCTGCCCCAAGTTGGGTGCTGACAATGCGGGGATACTTAGAGAGTGGCTCGACTACCCGGACGCGGAGATCGGCAAACTCGAGCAAAATGGTGTGCTTTTGAACAAACCACCCACATAGGCCGAGGTGAGATACTTCCTATATCGCAGAGTTCAGGTATTATCCAAGGCCTTAGAGACAGGAGAGCAACATGCCAGGCCTACTTCCAGATATCGATCCCGATGGACTGCTGGAATACTCGGTGGTTTACACAGATCGCGCCCTCAACCACATGTCGCAATCATTCCAAGGGGTGATGAACGATATTTCCACGACTCTAAAAGAGGCTTACAACGCCAGCGCGGTTATCGTCGTTCCCGGCAGTGGTACGTTTGGTATGGAGGCGGTAGCGCGACAATTCGCTACCGGTAAAAAGTGTCTGGTTATCCGTAATGGCTGGTTCAGTTTCCGCTGGAGCCAGATATTCGAAATGGGCAACATTCCGTCCGAATCCATCGTACTGAAAGCACGCAGGGTCGATGACGACAAGCAGGCAGCCTTTGCACCAGCACCAATCGAAGAAGTGGTGGCAACGATTGAAGCGGAAAAACCGGACTTCGTATTTGCACCCCACGTTGAAACTGCGTCCGGCATCATTCTGCCTGACGACTATATTAGGGCGGTGACGGATGCCGTGCATGCAGTCGGTGGTCTGATGATTTTGGATAGTATTGCGTCCGGTGCGATCTGGGTGGACATGCAGGCCAGCGGCGTCGATGTCCTGATCAGTGCGCCCCAAAAAGGTTGGAGCGGTTCGCCCTGCTCTGGTTTGGTCATGCTGGGCCCGCTCGCGCGGGAGAGAATCGAATCCACCACCAGTTCCAGTTTCGCCTGTGATCTGCGTAAGTGGCTGCAGATCATGGAGGCCTATGAGAACGGCGGACATGCCTATCACGCAACGATGCCCACAGATGCTCTCACCAAATTCTGCGCTGCCATGATCGAGACTGAACGATACGGTTTCGACAAGGCGCGCGCCCAACAACAGGCACTTGGCACTGGCGTTAGAGAACTGCTACGGGGAAAGGGAATCAAGAGTGTAGCAGCAAAAGGTTTCGAAGCCCCGGGTGTTGTCGTTAGCTACACCGATGACAGCGACATTCATACCGGCAAGAAATTCCTGCAAGTTGGACTACAGATTGCTGCAGGCGTGCCGCTGCAATGCGATGAACCGGATGACTTCCAGACATTTCGCATTGGATTGTTCGGATTGGACAAACTTCAAAATGTTGATCGTACTGTCGCAGCGCTGGAAAAAGCACTGAACAAGATCCTTTAGACGCAAGAACAAGCTCGCAATCTGACCGCTTGTTCTTGCAGTTCGTTAGTGGGAGACCAGATATTCAGCAATGGCACGCAGATCGTCATCGTTGAGGTGACCGGTATTATCGTCTACTACGTCAGCCATACTGCTGCCGATCACGTCACCGTCAGGTAATACACCTATCTGCAGTAACCAGAACAGATCGTCTGCAGTCCAGTTGGCCTCCGCCAGTGCCAAGGGATCGATGGCGGGCGTAGCTTCGTCGTCTGGGCCAATGGTCGACCCAGTCAACCTGTTGGCGCTATCGATATTACCGAGGGGTCCGCGGGGGCTGTGACATGCTCCGCAGTGTCCGGGTCCTTCGACGATATAGGCGCCGCGTCTCCACGCATCACCCCTGGACTCGTTGGCCTGCGACAAACTCGTCGATAGGAAAAGCGTTTTCCATGCGGCCATGAGCAAGCGCTGATTGAAAGGCCAGCCGATCCGATGGGATTGGGAGGGATTGCCTACAGCCGGCACAGTTTGCATGTAGCTCCAGAGATCGACTATGTCCTGATCGTTGAGTCGCGCGTAGAAGGTGAAGGGGAAAGCCGGATAGTAATGATCACCATTCGGTGCAACGCCATTTATGAGGGCACTCGCGAACTGATCGAGATCCCATTTGCCAATGCCGTAGTCCGGGTCAGAAGTAATATTGGGTCCGAAGAACGTCCCCAACGGTGTTGCTATGGCTTCTCCGCCCGAGAGGAATCCCTCTTCTCCTGCTTCCCTATCTGTATGGCAGCCAACACAATTGGCAAGGCGCAAGACGTACGCGCCACGGACTGCATCACCTTGAATCTGATGCAGCGTTCTCTGCTGCGTCGGCGCGCCAAGAAATAGATAGAGGGCTACTCCAGTTCCACATGTGATCAAGCCTGCAAGCAGCCAAGAGATAAGCCGGATCGAATTCACGCCTGAAACTTGGGCCGGCGTTCAATCCCGATTCTGCTTTTTCCGATATTCTGAATGACAATTCCGGCAGCCACCACCCAGGTTTCTGATATTCTGTTGTAACGCTGCTTTCTGTGCTCCAGCATCGGTACCTGCTGACTGCACCGCGCTCTTGAGCGATTCCACTCTGGTTCGCAGCCCGCCCGCAACCTCAGCGAAGCCATCCCAGTCAGCCCAGATCTTCGAGAGTGCTTCCGATGGAGCTCCGTTGCTGCCCTCAGGAAACAATTTGGTAATGGCCTGGCCCGACTGTTTGTGGATAACGTTTAGGTTGGCCATCACATCCTCGGCATCGAAATCCTTCTGGCCTCGCACCACTGCCATAAGGCCACCCATCGCTTTGCCCATGTTTTCCATGAAGTCCAGGCGCTCTTTGACTACACCCTCGGCTTTTGAGTGATCGTGATCTTTGTGTGCTACGGCGTTGGGCGCCATCATGACAACTGTCAACAGGGATGCAGTTAGAAGCGGATTTCGCTTGGCACTCTTGAACATGCTTTTCTCCTTGTAGTTTCGAATCTTCGGTCGATTGCGCCCGCACTCTTGCATTCGGCTATGCAGGATACGACAGTTCGCTCGACAGGTCAGCCACCGGACATGTCTGCTGGTGAGACATACCCTTTATATGTTTACCACCTGTCAAAAAGGTTCACTGATACTTTGATCATCCGGTGCTGGCAGAGCTTATTCAGGAACTCTACCCATAAGCCTCATTGCGCAGACGTCAGTCGATAAAGGATGACTCCGAACCCTACCAGGAAACAGTAGTAAGAGAAATACTTAAGCTGGCTTCGTTGCACGATTCGAATCATCGCCGAGCAAGCGATCAGCCCGGTCAGAAAGGCCGCCGCAAATCCCGCCGCCATCACGCCAAGACGATCACCACCAAGCGTGATGCCACCGTCCAGCATATCCTTGACAATTTTGCCGATTATCAGTGGTACCACCATTAAGAAGGAAAAGCTTGCTGCCCTGGTCCGGTCGATACCCAGCAGAACAGAGGTTGAGATGGTGGCACCGGATCTCGATATACCCGGCAATATGGCGAATGCCTGAGCCATCCCTATAAGAACGGCATGGGTAAATGTTACCTTGCGTATAGTAGACGTCGCTCGATCGGCAACGAACAGAAGTACACCAGTGATCAACAGCATCGCGCCAACCAATAGTATCTGGCGATCAAAAAGCTCTTCAATCTGATCAGCAAAGAGGATGCCGACAATAACTGCCGGCACCATGCTGACGACGATCTTCACTGAAAAGTCGCACTCCTCATTGTACTCAAACTGAAGGAGTCCCTTGAGAATCTCAATGACCTCTTTCCTGAAGACGATCAACGTAGACAAGGCGGTAGCGAAGTGAACCACCACCGTAAAGAGAAGACTGTCCTTTGGCATGCTGCTGTCGCCCAGTAATGCCTTGCCAAGTTCCAGATGACCACTTGAACTGACCGGCAGGAATTCAGTCAACCCCTGGACAATTCCCAGGATGATCGCTTCCATGTAGGACAAATCGCTATTCCTTTATATCGGCATTCTTGAGGGAGTTAAGCAGAACCGCGAAGGGTACCGGCACAACACGATGTATCTGCCGCAAACTGGCGACTCATGGTCTGCCATTTTTGATAACGAGTCGAGCAACTGCTAACGACTGGAAAGTGGCAGGTTGTGTCAGCCCTCCAATACGGCTCTCAATTCGAAAGCCAACTCCCCCAATTTTGCCTGTATCAAGCGCGTGTTCTTTGGCCCCATTCGTACCAATTGCTTTTGAACAGCACTCATGGACTCCTGTTTGTCATCGGCAAATTCATACATGACAACAGGTCTGGTGAGGTATATGGGGGGGCTGATGGCAGGTATCTCCAGTAAGCGGCCAATTGCGGAGAATATTACATCATCGAACTTCTTATTCTCATACCCAAGCTCAGCGAAGGCCTCCTGGAAGAGTGGTCGTAGTAATACATAAAACTCTACCGCGCGATTGGAATCGATCGATACAAAAATCTCAGTTACCAGATCATATCTGGCGAATGAACTTTCATCGAGCATGTAGTCCTGTTCACTCACTCGTTGCACCTGGAACCCACCTTCGGGAGCCAGGAACGGAACGTGGTTGCGTGGTACGGCGCCAAGCGCCACATTATCAACCAGGACAACGAATTTTCGAATGAGTTCACTGGGCATCAGCCACTTTGCCAGACCCATGTGCTGCGACAAAGACCCAACGCCGTCCCTGACGAGTTGATCACTGTCCTGAAGCTGAGGAAGGATAAAGGAGATTTCCGGTTCAGCTTCAACAACCGGTTCAACAACCGGTTCCGGCTCGGGTTCAGGCACAATTTCCGGCTCGGGTTCAGGCACAACGACCGGTTCGACTTCGGCCACCGGGATTTCGATGGGAGTTTCCGTGGTCGACGCACTCTCCTCTTCATCACCGGTAAAAACGGAATAGCCAATATAGCCCAGAATCAATAGGCTCAAGACGCCAAGTGCCATCAAAATCGGTTGTTTTGCTTGATCCATAATAACATCACCCATGTTTTACATTTGCTTGGATATGTGAGTGTCCCGATCGAGTAATCCGTTCTTAGGCAGGGATCTTTTTTCCGAGACGAGGCCAACCCCTTTCTTGAGAGTCTAAGAGTATCGACTGGTGATTTCAATGCCCGGTAGCCTGATCCTGATCCGCCCTGCAGATCAGAGCTCCCCAGGGCTCTGCACAGAGTGAACCAATATTGTGGACAGATGAACATATTAGGAAGATCCGGGGCTTATCTGACACCACCAACCGATGTTGTTCAAGTCTATACATCCGTATTTGGAATTTGTCTCTGACCACTTGTCTGGAGTAACTACGAAACACGTGCCAATACCTTGCTCAATGCTACACCTCTTAGCGCTGGTGTTCGCGTTCTCTGTATTCTCGATGCCGGCCACCAAGTTATCTTATGGGGCGGACATCAGGGACATCAATCAATTCATGGTGGTGGATTGTCTGTTGCCAAGTCAGGTCCGACGATTGGGCAACATGACGTATGCTGCAGCTCGAAAAGCCATAAAGACAAGCGCCAGTGACTGTGAAGTGCGAGGCGGCGAATACGTCGCTTTCGACAGAGCAAGTTACGCAACAACGCTAAAGGTCTGGTTGCCGTTGGCGGAAGGGGGTGACCCACAGGCGCAAACCTATGTAGGCGAAGCATTCGAGAAAGGTCTCGGCGTCGCACCAGACTATGCGTCGGCGGCGTTGTGGTACCTGCAGGCTGCCGAGCAAGGCTTCTCACGAGCCGCCATCAATCTTGGATATCTGTTTGAACAGGGCTTGGGACTGGAGAAGGATCCCGCCACGGCCCTTTTCTGGTACCGTAGGGCATCCGGAATCGATGGCGTCAATTCACCTCTGGATGGCGTCAACAAAAAGCAGTCCAAAGCAAAGATTCTCATTATCGAACCTGAACTCAATCAGCGGGGCGTGAAACTGGTTAGCAAAGGGGACGCGTCACAGGGAGACGTACTCGTTATCGGACAAGTCAAAAGCGATCAGACGATCTCTGAGGTGTTGATCAACGGCAGACAGGCCAGGCTCGTTGGCGATTCCATGTTTCGTGGCGCAGTATCTTCAGGTCAGCAGGAAGTGGAGATCGTCGCTACCGATATAGCAGACAACAAAACCACGTTATCTTTTTCGCTGCAATCCGGGACGAGCGAGGAGACCGAAAACGGTTCCGCTAAGCGGGAGCCACTGGGCACGCCAGTCGACAGGAAACCTGCAATCCTTGGCAGGTATCACGCCCTCGTTATCGGTAACAACGGCTACGCGTCTTTACCTGATCTGGACACGGCTGTTAACGATGCCAAGGCGCTATCAGAAGTACTTGAGCAACAATACGGATTCAGCGTTACGCTCATGATTGACGCCGATCGCTACGCTGTTCTGTCCGCACTGAATGACCTGAAAGAGAACTTCACCCGCGACGACCACCTGCTCGTCTATTACGCAGGCCATGGTGAGTTGGATCGAGTAAATCGGCGGGGACACTGGCTTCCGGTCGATGCAGAAGCCAATAACTCTGCAAATTGGATCTCCAATATATCCGTAACCGACCTGCTCAATATCATTCCATCTCAACAACTCCTCATCATCGCTGATTCCTGCTATTCAGGCATGATGTCCCGGTCAGCTTTGGGTGTCGTTGAAGACGGGATCACTTCAAAGCAGCGCTTGAAGTTGCTGGAATCTCTCTCCGGTGCAAGAACGAGGACGGCGTTCACGTCGGGTGGTGTCGCACCCGTTCTGGATAGTGTGGGCGGCGTCAACTCTGTTTTCGCCGCTGAGCTGTTGCTGGCACTAACAAGAAACAGAGGCGCCCTGACCGGCTATGAATTATTTCAGTCGGTTGCGCCAGAAGTCGGTAGAGCCGTAGAAAAAGTCGGGTTTGTACAACAGCCGGAATACGCGCCATTGAAATTCGCCGGACATGAAGCCGGAGATTTCGTCTTCTACAAGATAGCTGATACAGGAGCAATCCAAGATGATTGATAGCAAACGTAAACTGCTGCAACTTGCTGTAGGATTTTCCGCACCATTCATTTATTCAACAGCAATTCTGGCTGCATCGCCGGACTTCCAATCATTTCTAACCAATGCCTGTGCTACGGCGGATCTCGCAAGTGACTTCAATACCCGCTGCAATGTCGATGAGGTCGACGGAGACCTGTCCGGCGACAGCGAAGATTCGTTGAATCCGACACAATCCTTGAGCAACAACGCCAACGCACTGTCGGTGTCAACGGCAGTTTAAAACTGACCCCCTTTGATTTGATTCCGGCAGTTCAAAATTGACCCCCCTGTGTCTAGTCAGTAGTGATCTCTTGTGGTGGTTTCTTAATAATTCCGGCTCTTAGCTTTTCCTTTAATCGATA
>PVBE012938580.1_pt1 | contig 49080 bp, 33 predicted proteins | sample 1631181 | NCBI WGS metagenome assembly PVBE01 (sample SAMN08397723, study PRJNA350692) | Marine metagenome, whole genome shotgun sequencing project. | isolation source: water | place: Pacific Ocean | collected 2012-04
CAAAGATTGACCAAGAAGTCCAGGATCGGACATCAGAAGACGTTCGCGTTCTTTCCGAGGGCCAAGCTTACGTAGACCAAGAAGTGTCGGCTGAAGCTGCCGACCGCATAGCAGGTGACGCCGCTCTGCAAACTGGCTTAGACCAAGAGATTCTCGATCGCGGGAGCGCAGACTCTGTGCTTGACGCAAAGATTGACCAAGAAGTCCAGGATCGGACATCAGAAGACGTTCGCGTTCTTTCCGAGGGCCAAGCTTACGTAGACCAAGAAGTGTCGGCTGAAGCTGCCGACCGTATAGCAGGTGATGCCGCTCTGCAAACTGGCTTAGACCAAGAGATTCTGGATCGGATTAATGGCGATACGTCTACTTTGTCCACATCGAAGGATTACACAGATAGTGAAGTGTTTGCGGAGGAAGCTGCACGCATCCAAGGCGATGCGGATACTTTGGTCTCTTCCAATGCCTACACCGACCAAGAAGTGTCGGCTGAAGCTGCCGACCGCATAGCGGGTGACGCAGCTCTGCAAACTGGCTTAGACCAAGAGATTCTCGATCGGATTTTAGATGTGGACACAGAAGAAAGCGATCGTAAAGCCGATGTCGATGCCGAAGAAAGCGATCGTAAAGCCGATGTTGATGCCGAAGAAAGCGATCGTAAAGCCGATGTTGATGCCGAAGAGAGCGATCGTAAAGCCGATGTTGATGCCGAAGAGAGCGATCGTAAAGCTGATGTCGATGCCGAAGAGAGCGACCGCATTCAAGATGTTGATGCCGAAGAAAGCGACCGTATTCAAGATGTTGATATCGAAGAGTCAGCGCGGATTTCTGGCGACGATGCGCTTGAAGCCTTAATCCTTGCTGAGATTGCAGCTTTGAGCCAGTATGTGGATGCCGCTCTGTCCGCCTTGGCTGACTATGTAGATTCCCAAGACGCTGATCTTCAAATGCAAATTGATGCCAATGCAAACGATATTGACAATTTGGCAATTATTACGGATGACCATGAAAACAGACTATTAGACCTCGAGAGCCCAGAGCGCCACGGTCGCCTGAATCAATTCCTTCCGGGCAACTACACATTTACAGTTCCTGTAGGAGTGAACCGTGTCTGGATTTCTGCTGTTGGCGCAGGTGGCGGAGCGGCTTCGCGAGGCGAGGGCCTTCCTATCTTTAATGGTGGAGATGGGGCGTCCTATTTCCAATACGAAGTGGATGTCATCCCAGGTCAGATCATTGACTTCAGCGTTGGAGTTGGTGGAGATTCCGTCGTTGGCCTTGGTGTTCTCGCCGACAATGGCGATTCCACTAAAGTAGATTGGGATGGAGACCCCTTAAATGGCGCGAATTTGGTCGCCGATGGCGGAAATGGGGCCGAAACAGGCTCTCTGTACGGCGGCTCGAACGGCGCAGATTCCACCCCAATATTCGGCCCGGCCCTCCGTTGGAGTGGCTCAGGCTCCTCAGATGCTTCCCTTCCAGGAGGGGATGGCATGGTCCGAATTGAGTGGTAGATATGCCTCTTCAGTCAATACCCCCCCCAAAAAACACCCAGGGAAGGACTTTTTGTAGGAAGTCGCTCTTGCCTGTTTTAAAATCCTCAATTAGACTGAGGATTCCTTACTCGGAAAATCACCCCCACCCCCTCATTTAGATGCGCATTATCGCTCCCTTTACTCTTTCTCTGCTTCTTTCTTCTGGCGCCAGCTTGGTCGCCCAAGACAATGCACTTCAGCTAGACAATCGGTCTGGTGACGCTTTTATCACCTTCGGCTGGGAAAATATCATGGCCACTGGTACAGAATTCACTGCGGAAGCTCGAATTCGTGCCAATACCTGGTGTGACAACCCTGGCGCTTTCGATATTTTCAGCCGCTTTGAGAACCGTCCAGGTGGGGAAAAAAAGAAGCTCACTGTGCACGCTGACGGCTCCATTTCAGCGATTTATCGGGGTTCCGTAGATCAAGTTGTTTCTACTGCGCCTGGCGCCTTCCCACGAGATCAAAAATGGCATCACGTACGCTTTGTGCACGATTCCTCAAATCACTGGGAAATTCAGGTAGATGGTAATGTGCATGCCTCAGGTATGGGAAATGGTTTCCCCATCGCCTTCTCCGCTGGTTTAGACACAGTTATTGGTCATGGCAATGGATACCAAGTTACCAACCTTCGAATTTCCGATGTCGCTCGCGCCAACAACGCAACTGGAAATAGCTTTTTCGGTGATGCAAATGCCATTCTCTACCTTCATTTTGAAGAGAACTCTGGAACCGAGGTCCACCACGATGATTCGAATGGATTTCCGCGCACAATGGTGGGGACAATCCACGGACAAGGATGGTGGATTACTGGCGAAGGTGGCGACTTTGATGACGACGGCCGCACCGACGATCAAGAACTTGCCGATTCCACCAACGTGTTCGACAAGGACTCTGATGATGACGGACTTTCTGATGGCGAAGAAGTTGCTCACAGTACCAGTCCGTTGAGCGTGGACACCGATGGTGACCACATTCAAGATGGAACGGAGGTGAGTCAGAGCAATGGCGACGAAGAACTTCCGGATAACAACATTTGTTATGGCGGAACAGACATGAACGTATTTGTTCCGGATGCGAAGGTGAGCGACTCGACTGATCCCCTCGACCAGGACACCGATGACGATGGGCTTACTGACGACGAAGAAGACAAAAACCTGAATGGTAAGGCTCAAACCCGAAAGGGCGAAACTGACCCAATCCGCGTGGACACCGATGGCGATGGACTATGGGATGGTTTGGAGACAGGACTGACTGATACCATGGTTGGCCCAGACACCGACCTCAATGTTTTCCAAGGTGATCAGGACCCCAGTACAACCACCGATCCCCTCGACCAGGACACCGATGGTGGCGGATTAGATGACGGCAAAGAAGACATCAACCTAAATGGCGCAGTGGATGGCGTTTTTGAAACCATGCCCCACGCTCCATACAGCACAGATGATCACTGGGAGCTCACTTTGCACCCAAGCACTTGGGAAATCGGGAGAACGGCCTATATGGAATGCCAGTGGGGCTTTGACGGAAGCTCTATTGTGATGCTTTTTAGTTTCCAAGGTAGCAGCCCTTCCTACATTCCAAACATTGACGCTGTCGTGAATCTTTCCAAGCCTCTTTCGCGCCTCCCTGGCGATTACCCGTACATTGGAAATCGATTGACCATTCAAAAGGACATCCCAAACGACCCAAATCTCGCCGGAGAGCCCATTTGGCTCCAGGGCGTTGAAATATGTGATGAGCCAGGACAAGGAATGCGTTTCCGCTTGTCTAACCCTGAGAACACAACCTTCCAGTAGTTTTCGGAAACGTCCACCCAGGCGATGGCCTTCCGGTAGGGAGGCCATCGCCTATTTATTTTTTGAAAAAAGAAAGCCTCAGAAATTACATTTGTTTCTAACAATTTATGGCTAAGTTAGGATATTGGTCAATGTTTTCGGTCCTACTTTTGGCTCAAGCCGCTGTTGCTCAGAATCCAGGCAGTCGTCCTGAGATTTTGGAAGCTATGCGAGCCGATATTGCTGCGGAACGTCACGAATCAGACGGCGGCGGGCGGGCATGGCTAGAGGAAAGTCAATCTGATATGGAGGTTGTTGCTGGAGGCGTGGGGAATTGGAAACTTATTTACGAGGCGGGCGAGCATGGGATTCCAGAAGGAGGCATGCTCTTTTTCCAGCTTTCCCCTTTTTGGGGTTGGTCAACCCCTCGGTTTGCACAAGAAGCAGCTACGCGACCTGGTTCAACCCAAATCACCGTTCACTCAGAAGGGGTTGGGTGGGAGGCGGAAACCATTGACCAACAGTTGATGGTGATTCGGTTTACTAAAGGTGGACTTAAAAAGTCGGATCGCGTCGTGTTGAATTACACTGGCCTTGCGGACCGCTATTCTGAGCAAAGTCAGGCCTTTTGGTTTTCTGTTGACGGGGATGGGGATGGTATTCGAGCATTAGTTCGGGACACAAAATTAGAAGTTAAAGTGCTTCCCAGAGACGCTGTCGGCATGCACCTTGTTCTTCCAACGGCCGCTGAGCCAGGAGACACCGTGCGAATGCATGTTTCCTATCTAGACGCAACGGGTAATTTGGCGCTAGGTAGTTTTGGTGACATCTTCTTTGACCTGCCTACTGGAATCGAATTCTCGGGCCCGATTTCTTTGCATGCCGGGAGCGGGGGGGTTGATTTGGTGGTTTCCCAAGAAGGTGTTTATACGGTAAAAGGCGTGGGCCCTGCTGGTGAAGCTACTTCAAACCCCATGGTTGTTCGAAAGGGTGTCGAGAACATTCTTTGGGCAGACCTGCAGGTTCATACAGCGCTTTCGGACGGTACAGGAAGTTTAGATGAGGTATATCACTATGCCCGAAATGTTGCTGGGCTTGATGCGGTTTGTATTACCGACCACGATCACTGGGGAATGAAATTCTTAGACCAGAACCCAGAGATGTGGGAGTCGGTAAAAACGGCTTCTGAAAAATGGAATGAGCCAGGTCGCTTCGTTGCATTTTTAGGTTACGAGTGGACGAATTGGGTTTCTGGGCACCGCCACGTCTTATTCCCAGGCACAGAAGGCGTGCCATGGTCTTCAGCGGATGAGAAGTGGGATACTCCTCAGGAGCTTTGGGAGGAAGTCAAAAAAGTTGGAGGCATCACCATTGCACACCATTCCGCAGGCGGCCCTGTTCCAACCGATTGGCGCATTCCCCCTGACCCAGATTGCGAACCCATTACCGAAATCGTTTCTGTTCACGGTTCATCGGAGTCTGCCGACACGCCGGGCCGAATCTACTCTGCAATAAAAGGCAACTATGTTCGGGACGCTCTTGGCCGTGGTTACCAATTGGGGTTTATTGGCAGCACCGATGGCCATGACGGCCACCCAGGTTTGTCACAGCTTGCCGGCGCAAGCGGTGGATTGGCAGCAATTATCACAAAAGACAAAACTCGAAAGGGAATCCTGAAAGCTCTTCGAGAGCGACGATGTTATGCAACAAACGGGCCTCGTATTGGCCTCCGCTTTCAGCTTGGCGATGCCTCCATGGGAGGCTTTGTTCAAAAAGGGGATGAGGAATTGAAGCTCATCTGTCGAGTCATCGGTACAGATGCAATTGATTATGTAGACATTATCCACAATGAAAAGCTTGCCCAAAGAGTCGACGGAAAAGGGAAATCACTATTCTTTTTCGATCTTCAAGTACCCGCAATGAACGCGGGCGATTTTGTTTACCTTCGTGTCCTTCAAAAAGATGGCGGTGCCGCCTGGTCAAGCCCGATATTCTGCAAATAAGCTTGGAGCTAACTCTTTGGGCCCTCTATAACAAACCAACTTTTCGCATAACTTCCTGCCTCTCTTCCCCTTGGATGGCGCAGTCTAAATTAGGGAAAAATGCTGCGCGCTCCCTTTCGTCGTGGTGCTTTAAAACCTCTTTCAACATGTGTTGCTTTTCAATAATAATTACACGTTCACGAGGAGAGACTTCCCCAATATTTTCGAAAGAAGTTAATGAATCGAGAGTTTCCTGGAAGAGTCTCTCAAGTTTTCGATGTTCTGCAGTTAAGAGTTCGGGTGTGCAACCTAGCTGGGCGTCAACGCGATCTGAAAAAATGGGGAGAAGGTAGGTTTCTTCCTTCAGGATGTGATCCTGAAGGCCAGCTACGAACTCCTCAAATTTCGCACGGGCCCTTTTAAGTTCTCCCATCACCATGAGGTCTTGGTGGCAGAGGAGAAGCTCCATGAGGCCCTCGTGGACCTTGGCAAGGTCCATAAAGGAAGGGGAGGGGTCGCTTTCGGGCATGGGTTTATAATCAGGGACTCAGGCGAGGCCAGCCCCCTTGTTCAAGGCGGGGGAGGGTCTTCTTGACGAGCCACAATACACACTCCACCCATGACAAAAATCCAATGTGACGCTGCTGTGCTGGGCGCAGGCCCGGCTGGCTATGTTTGTGCAATTCGCCTTGCCCAATACGGCAAGAAGGTGGTTTGTGTGGAGCAATCTGAACTTGGCGGGACCTGCCTCAATGTGGGGTGCATCCCTTCGAAGGCGCTCATCTCTGCCGGACATTTTTTAGAGTCCTTCAAGCATGCCGCTGAGATGGGGATTACTGTGGGAGAGCCTGAATTAGATGTCAAAAAATTGGTGTCCTGGAAAGAGAAAGTCGTCAAGCGTCTAACGGGCGGAATTGGCGTGCTTTTCAAGTCCCGCAAAGTTGAACTTGTCCGAGGTCGGGCGCGCCTCGTCGGCGCTGGCAAACTTGAAGTTGAGTCTGCTGAAGGAAAAATTGTGGTGGAAGCCAAGGACATTGTTTTGGCTACCGGTTCCGAGCCCGCCCCCATTCCGGGGTTCGATTTCGGTCCCCATGTTTGGTCAAGTACCGAAGCCTTATCCCCTTCGGAGATCCCTGACCGCATGCTCGTTATTGGCGGCGGAGTCATCGGAATGGAACTTGGCATGTTTTACCGGCAAGCCGGCGCGGAAGTGACCGTTGTGGAGTTTATGGATCAACTTTTACCTGGGATTGATCCCGAATTGGTCAAGGTTGTCCAGCGTAAAGCTAAGAAGGCTGGAATAAAAGTTCTTCTCTCTTCTGCAGCCAAATCTTTCACCGAAAGTTCTGATGGACTTAACATCAAAGTGGAGACTAAAGGCAAAGAAAAAGAAATCCAGGCAGACAAAATATTGCTTACAGTTGGACGAAGACCGGTCCTTCCGGAGGGTCTGAAGAGTGCGGGCCTCAAGCCAGATAAGCATGGTTTCTTGAAAACAAATGAGTCTTGCTTGACCCAAACTCCACATGTTTACGCCATTGGTGACATTTGCCATGGTCCCATGCTTGCCCATAAAGGGTCTGCGGAAGGTTTAGTTGCCGCTGGCCATATTGCAGGGAAGAGTGGTGCTCTTTGGGACCATTCGGTGGTGCCCGGGGTCGTTTTCACGGACCCAGAAATTGCTTGTGTGGGTCTAACCGAAGCTGAAGCCAAGAAGCAAGGCCGTGATATAAAAATCGGTCGGTTTAATTTTGCGGCAAATGGTCGAGCGCTCTCCATGCATGCGGCAGAGGGGCTCGTCAAGGTTGTAACGGACGCGAATGACGACAGCTTATTAGGCGTTCACATGGTAGGGCCAAACGTAACTGACATGATTGCAGAATCAGCGGTCGCCATTGAAGCAGGGCTTACAGCAGAAGATATTGCCTTGACCATTCACCCTCATCCCACCCTTTCTGAGGTGCTGATGGAGGCTTGTGAGGATGTTCATGGACTGTGCATCCATTCCGCCAAGTAGGGAATATGCGCTTTAGTTGTGCCGCCAACTGGGAAGTTCAAGACCTTTCCGGCTACTCTTACCTTGAGGCAGACGCAACCCAATTAGAACTTGTCGAGTCCCATGATGGAAACAAGGATTCCCTTTTGTTGTGTGAGTTTGATCCTGTTTTGACAGTTGGGCGCGCGGCCGATGTAGAAAAATACAATCATCTCGACTTGCCTGTTGTTGAAATACCTCGTGGCGGGAAGGCTACTTTTCACGGCCCGGGGCAACTGGTTGCCTACCCGATTCTTGCTTTATCTGAAGAAGCGAGAGATTTGCACGCCTACCTTCATGCACTTGAAGATGCGCTTATTCGGACAGCGGGAGATTTTGGACTGCAGGCGAGTCGGGACTCCAGAAATACGGGCTGCTGGGTTCATGGAAGAAAGCTTGCCTCAATAGGGGTAGCCGTTCGTCGCTGGGTGACTTACCACGGTGTGGCATTCAATGTCACAACCGACTTGGATTGGTTCCGCCGCTTCGACCCATGTGGATTGGATCCGGATGTCATGACAAGTCTGGCGTGCGAACTAGAGACTCCACCGCCCATCGCTGAAGTAAAAAATAGACTCGCCGAAAATCTCCGCATTGTTCTAAGAGAAGAGTCATGAATCCAGGCCGCCGCGGAGCACTTTCCTGAGAGAGTCACGCTCGTTGGTGAGATAGGAGCGCAGCCTTTTCATAGAGAGCAGGCGAACTAAAACCATAAATTCCTCCCAAGCCTCTTTTCGTTGACGCAAGAAGTAACTACCAAAGATGCCGGAAAAGCCCAAAAGAGAAAAGGCGAATAAATATTCTGGAAGACCGAAAGTGCTTGTGGGCAAATAGTGTTGGCTTATCCAGACTGAACACGCCATCCAGATTGGGAAAAATAGAGACGCGCCCAGGACTTTTACTGTTGCGACAATGTCTTCTTCCGGTTTCCCGAGTTTGACAGCGAGCATAATCAGGAGAGTAGGAGGAAGCCAGTAGAGAAGTCCCAATGCAGCTAGTGGTAAGCCAAGCAAAGCGGAGACTATATTTTGAATCGTAAACCAAGCCATGCGGGGCGGGGAACAAGAAGCGTCTAACTGCTCCACAGAGAGGCCGAGTCGTTTGAGATGAGCATCAAATCTGGAAAGGCGACCCTTTAGCTTTAATAATTGTTCGGGGTCTTTTTCGAAGGTTTCCTTTCCCTGAATGGCAAGGTTGCGAAGGTGGGTGACCCGATGTTCATCTTCATCATCTAGAATCTTTGTTGCCAACTCGAGAAGTGGGAAATCTTCCCAGCGCTCTAAGTCCAGCATGACTTTCCGAAGAGCAGAGTCGATTTCTTTTGTGAGCGCGATTGCCCCTTCTTTCGAGTTCTGGTTCCAAACATCCACAAAGGGTGCAACATCAACTGGGTCTCCAATTTCGACAGCGAGGTTACTCCGGAACCGAGCCTTGTTCCGGTAGACAATCCCAATAGGAATGACCTTGGTTCCAAGTGGAATTCCCGCGAGAGCTTCAGCACCTAAGGCCATTCTGGCTGCTCCAGTTTTCAATTTTTGGAGGCCCGGCTCATTGTGACTGATGCCTTCCGGGAACAAGACAATCGCTTCACCCTGTGCGAGTTCTGCATGAACTGCATCAAACACGCCTCGGTTTAAATCCGTGTCATGACCGTCTTGCGAACGGTAAACAGGAATGGCTCCTGCGAGTTTTGCCATCCAACCTAAAATCGGCATTCGGAAAACGGGCTCTTTGCCGAGTATCTTTACTTGCCTTTCCGCAACACAGGCAACGACAATAGGGTCAACCAAGCCATTTGGATGGTTCGCAACAATAACTAAGGGCCCACTCGGCGGAACTTTCCCACCAAGAAGAGTGCGTCGGTAAAAGAGGTCGAGGACCCAGAAGAAGAAGCGAAAAATCATTCCCCGGTATTATCACATGCGGGCGGACAGGCGTCCCTTGTTTTATAGCCGATGTCCAAGAAATCGTGGTCGCTTTCTCGCCCGGAATCGAAGAAAATCGAACTACGGGAACTGTTACTGAATGACCATTTGCACAGGTGTGGCAACCGTACGGATTTGGTAGCCAGTCGGGAAGACATCTTGGTAGGTTGCGAAAATGGCGTAGATGGTTTTGCCATGCAGATTGTTGATATTCGGCACGGTGCAAGAAACCACCATGAATTCATTCGACGGGACGAGGCCAGACCAGCCAGGCTGATTATGGGTGGCGTCCCACCCGGCGTCTAAGTTGGCCGGAATATGTGTTCCACCAATATTGAAGCCAGGAGTTGTGGAGAGAGTAATCCAGCCTTGGTACAAACGTCCGACTTCCCCAGGGGCGTGCCAAATCATGCTCATTACGGAGCCAACCACGGGTGGAGACGTAACGGTAATGTAGGAAGTGTTGCCGCCGCCGCTCCAAGGAGTTGTGTCTGCATCGTTGGTCGCGCCAGGAGTTCCCTTGTCGCCTAATCCATAGACTCGAAGTCCATCCACAAAGTTAGAGGAAGACGCTGGAGCCAAGAGATCTTTTCGTTCAGCGGACTGCCCATTAGAGCCAGGCCAAGAGCTTGTCCAGGAAACATTGTCAAGGGTTATCGTTCCACGGCGGAGTTGTGCTGAGTCAGTGGTGGACATGAAAAAACGTCCAGTAGGCCAAACCATATGGGGTCTGATGCCACCGTTTCTGGAAGCCAAGCCGTCTGATGCAAGCAATAACTCATCACCAGCTTCAAGCAAAAAGGGAGCCTGGATTGTGAAGGAGTCGCTGCCGCTGTCGGAGACAATGACTAAATCTGCACTAACTGCCTCACTTTCTCGAGTTCCAGCGAGCTCCAGCCATTCTCCATCCGTATCAGAAACCTTAGTAGGGTCACGCATGAATTCGGAAATCACAAGGTCGCCCGTGGCAGGAACAGTTGGGGCTTGTTCGTCGCACCATGCGGTAAATGAAGTGCCATCACGCATGGTGGCGGTGTAGGTGTTGCCATCAGTGTTCAAAACGATTGTTCCGCCTGTGTCAACATAGCCTTCCGCCCCAACACCGCTAGTCAAACTCCATACCGGGATAGCCCAAGTGCTTTTATGGATTCGATCCAAGACATTTTGTTTTGGATAGCCATAGGAGTTTGCGTAGCCGCAAGGAATAACTGCAAACTCGGGAGCAATTCTAGAAATAAAACTGGAATTTGAACTGGTGTTAGAGCCGTGGTGGCTGACTTTATAGACATCGACATTGCCGCAAATAGATCCAACACTGGATTCCACATCGGTAGTCCCATTTCCGCCTCCCGTGAGATCGCCACCAAGGAACATGTCAAAGTCGCCGTACTCCACTCGCCAGGCAATGCTGGCAGAGTTTTCCCACTGGGAGGACCCAGAGATGTTGACGGAACCTCCACCCATGAGTTGGCCCTCTGAAACGAGGCAAGTCAAAGTGACACCGCCGCCAAGGTTTACGACCTGGCCTGGGTATACGGTTTGTCGCACGGAGGCGTAGCGATTTTTGTAGTCGGTATAGGATTGAGTGGTTGGAGCGCCACCGTTTCCTCGATCGAGAGCAATAGAAGCTTGGATGCCAGCATTCCAAACTTCATCCAGGCCACCTAAGTGGTCAGCGTGGTAATGGCTAGGGCTGACATAGTCCAAGTGGTTTATGCCTAAAGATGTCAGCTGCGGAACAACAATGCTTGATCCTTTTCCGTTGTCTCCGGCATCAAGCAGGAAAGTTTGACCAGTGGGAGAAACGAGGAGTGTCGCATCGCCTTGGCCAACATCAATAAAATATACCTCAAGCTCCTGAGCGAATAACGCGGAGCAGAACAAAAAGGAGGCCGAAAAGGCCAAGCGAAAGAGAGTATTCATGAATGAGGGGACGAAAGAATTAACCTTTCGGTTCCACCATTGTACCCCCAGATAGCTCAGATAGGCTAGATAGGAAACGTACTTTCGCTGCTTTGCCAATAGCGACACAGTGAATCCGGGTGCCATAGCGTGTTTGGAGTAATTGGAGTCCTTCGAGAAGATGGCCTGGGTATTGGTGTTTCCCCCAGGAGGACCCTCCGTCTCCAATCAAAACAATGGTGTCCGCATTCCAGCCCGTTTGAAGTGATTCCATAGCATCGAAAAGCGCGGATGCTTGACTAAATTCGCATCGGTCAATGAGCTCCAGTGCCTTTTCTTTATTTTTGCTGGAATTTTCGCTCAATTTTCCGAGACCGGAAATCATCTCTCGCTCAATGACGATGACATCGAAAAGAGAATTCTCAGGAAGGAGGTTCAAGAGTTTTTCTAGTTCGTTGCGCGCGCCTTCAGCCGCAGTGCCGGCCCCAAAGGGGTCATTCATCGAGCCAGAGCCATCCACAGCAAAGACCACGCGATTGCTATGAATGGGGATGCCAAACAAGGTAGCCTTGGTTTCTTCTTCGGGACGGGCCATGCTTCCCCTCGTGGGTTTCGCACCATTTTCCAGCCACTCTTCTCCTTGGTTTTCCCACCAGCGTTCCCAGACTTCTGGGTTTCGGCCCAGTTTGAGTCCAGTTAATTGCATTAAAGTGTTGCCGTAATCTACGACAAAGCGATTGCCTTCGCTGGCTACTTCTCGAGCAAGTGCCTCAATAAAGTGGGGGACAGAAAAGCCGATTTCCTTTTTTAGGCATGCTTCAATTGCAGCAGCGCGAAGTCCAGTATGTTCGGTGCGAAGTGCGGCTTCTATAACAGGTAGCAGCTCTTCGGGATTAAAATCTCCACGAGCCGCCAACCCTCGGAGGATCTCGGCGCGGTCGTTTTTCGAAGTAGCTTCTTTCCCCTTTGTTAAGAGAAGCTTCCTGTCTTCAGTAGTTAATTCTCGAAGAGAAAGAAGCCCAATCCCAGCCCCGCTTCGTAGAAGGTCCAGAACCTCGCTGTCGGGGTTCTTTTTGCGCCAGCCAGACAGAACGATTCGGCCTTCGGTGTAAGCGTTTCCAACCGCGCGCTGAAATGCTAGAAACAAATCCTTGTCTTTGCATTTCAACAAGTTTTTGTGCATGAGGGGCTTGGCCTTTACGGGGCCAGGGCATCGGCCAAGAGCTTGAATGCACAAAAGCCTAAGCAAAGGACTTGCCTTTTTGTTTGCCGCAAATTTTGCGAGGAGTTCTGTTTCCTCAACAGATTGCGCCTTCAGCATTCCTGAATAGAACCAATCTCTCAAATAAACGCCCCGGTAAGTGTCTAGACGCTTGTCATAATATTCCAAGCGAATCTCCATAGCTTTTTCAGTCTGGATATTTGCTAAAGCTTTTGCAGCGTCGTAGCCCCCATTGTCATACCCGGCCTTGTCGGCGGTTCTTTTTAAGGTTTTCTCGATTGCGCCTAAGTCCTGGATAGGGAATGTGGCGGGTGTCGCATACGGCAAACACAGTAGGGCGAGGGCAATCATGGGACTTTATTCTAATACCGTGCCAAGTTATTGAAGAGGTACAAAAAAACGGGAGAAGCTTTCGCTTCTCCCGTTAAACGGATGTCCGCCCAGGGGGGCGATTATCGGCTAGTTAATGAAGCCATGAACGTAGTCCGAGGTGACGCTGCCGAAGGCGTTTGCCACAGAGTCAAAAATCCGCCACTGGAAGTAAACGTCTCGTCCTGCCCATGCTGGATTGTTGGGCACAGATAAGGTCTTTGAGGCCTCGCCCGTAGAAGTGTTTTGTCCAGGGATGAGGAAGTCCAGGGAAACATACAGGTTGTTTCCGGGAGCCCCAATGCCAGTAAGGTCAAAGGGCAAAGATTTTCCATTCCAAGAGGTATTAGACCAGCCAATCGCCAAGAAGTTCGAGGCCAGAGGGATAGAGTCAGTCAGTGTGATGTCGAAGGTTTGGCCAAGCCCAGGAACGCCGATGAAGCCGATGGATGGGTCAGTTCCAATGCTATGACTTCCAGGAGTACCCAGAATTTCAAAGAAAGGTTGGGCAGGACCCGTTGCAAAAGCGCCTTTAGGGACAATGCCCATGGAAACGGCGTAGCAGCCATCAGGTGCCCATGCGTACATCATTTCAGTTTCGCCAGCGTCCATTGCGTCGCCATCAGCATTGAGGTCCTGGGTGAAATAGCAAGTGTTTTGGTTCCAGTTCGTTCCAAAAGGACCATTGCCTTGGAAGAAGCTAAAGCCACCATCATGTGATCCTCCACCGTAAATGGTTGAGACCGGGTAAAGCATGAAGTTGTTGTTTGCTCCGTCAAGCCACATGACGATTTCACCGGAATCATTCAAGTCGTAGTCGCCGTTGAGGTCTTCACCGCGGTAAACCAAGCCTGCGCCAGCTGCGCAAGAACTGTTGGATGCAGTGCTCGCAATCCAGTAAACATCCGCACCGCTTGCGCCGGCACCGTGCTCAACAGAAAGAGATTCCAAGGAGCCGTACCAACCCGTTCCAGATGTGCTGGCACATCGTGGAGGGACCATGACGCCAGAGGCAATGTCCACATTGACATCAAGGCCTGGAACATCATCAATGAGGTTGCAGAAGTTCCAAGCTTCGCCAGCGTCCATCGCATCGCCGTCCCCGTTGAGGTCTTGGAAGGCGTAAAGGTTGCGGTCTTGTTGCTCAAAACCAATGACAACACCCGCACTATCTACCATGACGGCCTCGAAGTCAGTGAGGCCAATTGTGACAGGAGTTCCACCTGTTCCAGGGACCGTCAAGCTAGATGTGCCATCGACGAACAAAGTCATCTCGCCAGCACTGAGAGCAAGGCCGTCATTGTCAAGGTCGACATAAGAAGAGATTCCGGAACCAGCCGCCGCCGCACCACTCCAAAGATCATCGGTTACATACATCACGCCAGTGTTGGGGTCGAAATCAACGCCATCAGGGCTTGTGTTGGTAACACCATGGGATGCGCGAGTATCTGCAAAGGTGATGACCTCTCCAGGGCTCATAGCAACGCCATCGCCATCAAGGTCAACCATCTTGAGGATTACGTCGTTACCGCCGCCACCAAAGACGGCCGGGGTTCCGCCCATGGCTTCGTAGCAAACATTCTCAACATAGGTGACGAGCGTTGCGCTATCGAAAGCGAACTGGACAGCTTCGCCAGCGCTCAAGAAGACGCCGTCGCCATCCAAATCCATGGTGCGACGAATTTCCCAGTCTGTGGTGGAAGGGGTTCCACCATACATGAAATACTCAGCTTGAGATTGGGCGGAAAGGGGTGAAGCAACCAGGATGGCAAGGAGAGCGAAGAAGTGGCGCATAAGTGCTTAAGGGATGTGAGGGAAGACACCAGGACAAGCTTATGGGGCTGTTGGAAAGGGGAGCCCCTTCCTGGTCACCACAAGTATAAGTGATGAAACCCTAAAGGAGAGCCTTAGAAAGCAATTTTTTGTGGAGGACTACCCAGCGCTCTTCCCAGGCTCGGTCGGAGGAAGGAGCTCGAACTTTTACATCCTCAAGGAGATCGAAGTCTTTATCCCCAAGGGATTTGCAAATGTCTTCCGAAGCCATTTTCCAAGGAGGGCCGCCTTCTTCTTCAGGACGATTGAATGGAAAGACAAGGGAAATAAGATAGCCACCAGCTGCAAGATTTCGATGGACCATCCTTCCCCAGTCGTGACGCCTTTCTGGAGGGATGGCACAGAAAAAAGTATGGTCGAAAATGAGGTCAAATGGGCCTTCATCAAGGGTAAGAGCATCAGCGACTTCAAATTTTCCGCCGACATCTTCGATGGCTGGCTGAAGCTGTGGTTTGAGGGCTTCCACCATGTCCACGGCGAATACTTCCCAGCCCCGCTCTGCAAGCGCAAGAGCATCCCAGCCACGGCCACATCCAGGCACTAAGGCGCGCCCACTTTTGGGTGGGACAGCGAGCTCCTTTGCGCCCTCATCAAGCCTAGCTAACAGCTCAGGGTGAGCAGCCCCTTTGTCCCATGGCGTCCTACTTTCCCTGTACCGGGAAGCCCAGAATTCAAGTTCTTTAGCGTTTGTCATAAAATGGAAGAGCCCCCTTGAAGTAATCTTCAAGGGGGCTCAAAGCATAAGGTCAAGGACCTTACATGATGACAAATTCTGTTACATCGGAAATGTCACCGAAGACAACGCCGCCACCGCCTGTGAAGGCAACACCAGTTGTGTAGAAGGTTGATCCTGCAGGCACGCCAGGAATAGACAAAGAGCCTACTACGGTGGTTCCATTTCCAAATGCGTCAATGGTCCCAGAGAGATGAGACATCCATTTGGGGATGTAAGGGTTGTCCAGGAGGCCAGTGCTTCGGTTGTCACCGTATGGAGTGAGGTAGTTACCAGTACCGCTGGAGATTAGAGCTACGAAAGTGCTACCTGCATCCGAAGCGGGGAATCCTGAAGCTTCAAAATGGATGTTGTCGCCCGGTGTGAAGCTTGCGCTTACGGGGGTCAAAGTCGCAGAACGTGCGCCACCTGCGTAGCAATCGTTGACACCGAGAACATCATCAAGCCAAGCGGTGACGAAGTTGTTGTACATAGGGTTGTGAGCAAGCTCAACATAGTCAGTGTCACCCGGAGAGCCAATAGCACAGTCAACCCCAGCGCCAAAGCTTACGCCGTAGTCTCGGGAGATTGCCAGCATCGTGCCTTCTGGATAGGCTGGACCGGACCAGGCAACGCCCCAAGTATCGCCAGCGCCTGCAGCAACTGGGTAAGCTGCGCCACCCGAAGAAACCATAGTGGTGGTCCAGGTAGCACCGAAGTCAGAACTGACAGCGGCGTAGGCTTCATCGGCACCGGTACTGTTGTCCTCCCAAGTGACAACAACTGTAGAGCCGTCAAAGCTCATATGGTGATTGTCCGCATCTGAGCCAGTCATAAGAATAACTTCAGGGTTCCAGGTGTGGCCACCATCAGAAGATGACATGAAGTGAACTTCTTCGTCAGAAGCGGCTGAAGGGAGCTCATCTTCCAGCCAGGAGATGACGGCATTTTGGCCAACAACACTGAGGTGTATTTCAGCGGCTTCAAGGTCACCATTTGCGGGGCCAGAAGGATCAATCTGAACTTCAGGCATCATCCATGTAAGGCCACCATCGTGGGTCATGATGAAGAACAAGTCGTCATCAGACGAAGCGTTACGATCATCACAGAAGGCGACATAAGCGTTCGCGCCATCAGCGGAAACGTCTTGATAGTCACAATCACCCAAGTCGCTATCAGCTTGAAGACTTGGATTCCATGTTGCGCCGCGGTCATTGGAAGAAGCAAGCCAAGTGCTTTCGCCAGTGCCAGAAATTTTGTCAACTCGCATAACGACATAGACATTAGCGCCAGAAACATCAATCATGGCCTGGTCAACAGCTTTTGCTCCAGCGGCGCTTCCGTCATCGAGCCGGATATTTGCGGACCAAGTTGCGCCGCCGTCATGGGAAGCGCTGAAGTAGCAGTCATCTTTGCCGTTGCGCTCGTCACGCCAGGCGAGGTAAATGGAGCCGTCGCGGCAAGCTATGGAATAGTCATACACACCTTTCCAAGCGCTTATTGTGTCGTCATCAACTCGAACTGGAGCGGACCAATTGATACCCCGACCATCTGAGGCCGATGCATAGATATCATTTGTGGCTGCATCTTTCCAAACAACAGCAGAAATGTCGCCGGAAGAGCATACCGAAGGCCCATAGACTTGAGCTCCATTGCTGAGGAGTTGAGGGGCGCGAGCGTTTTGAGCTGCGAGGGGGGTGGCTACAAGGAAAGCCACTGCGAGGGCAAAGGATGTGCGCATTGTTTTTATTGCGAGGGGAAAAGGGGGAAAGGGGAGGTTTGAGCGAGGACGCTCAAGTAAATACAAGATAACAAGCTTTTCTTCCTGAGATTGGACAAATTTCCCAAATTAAGTCTATGAACGTCCCATGAGACTGATTTGACCTCTATCGTAGCGGTCCGCCCATCTCTGGATGGGCGATGGGCTCTGGTGGCAGCAGCCCCATCAGAGCTCGTAATTCTTTACTAAGGCTTGATTCCCCCCCCATTTCGAGGACTTTGGCGCAAGTTGATCTGGCATCGTCCAACAAGCCAGCGGCAAGCTCTTCTTCGGCAAGGGCAACCAGGAGAGCGGGGGCCGGGTCTTCGAGAGAGATGACTTTCCGGTAGGCGTTGGCCGAGGCAGGGTGTCGACCAGCAGAGCTTAGAGACTGAGCGAGGAGGATTAAGGCGCGTCGGTGAGAGCGGTTTTTAGAAAGAATGCGATTCGCTTCGGCGATGGCACTTTCGTAATCGAGCATTTCGAGGGCGGCATTTCCAAGAGCCCAGTGAAAAACAGGTTGCCCCCAAGATGGAAACAAATCTGGGTCGCAAAAGGCAGACATATATTCAAAGCACCAGGCCACCTCTCGTTTCTCGACTAGGAGAGGGGTGAGTTGAGCCCAAAAATCTCGTAGAAAATCAGAGTTTGTATTTTTTTTGCTCAGCAAAAAGAGAGAGTCCAAGGATTCTTTTGTTAGTTCAGTTTTTTCCCATGCCTCAGCCCCAGGAAAGGTATCCCTTACTTCGTATACTTGGCCGCCTAGGTGACTTGAATAAAATGAAAGAAAAGCATGGGCTGGCGTGTCCTCGGAAAAGTCCATCAAGCGATGAAGGAGTTTGGCCGCTCTTTTGCCTGGCTCGCCACCTTCAATTCGTTTCCAAATGGTGTGTTGCATTTTTGAAATGAAGCGGGGGAAGGGGCCGCGAATGGAATAGGATGGAAGCTCCGATATTTTTCCCTTTGGAACGGCTTGAAGCAAACTTAGGTCACTGTTGTTATGAATGGGTAGTTTTGCCTCAATGAGAGCATTTTTGACGCGGTGGGTGAGTCGTGCTCCAACACGTTTTGCACGCCCCGTAATTAATAGGCCGGGCGTATCCCACCCATTTGGAACGAGCCAAACAGCTGCCGAGCCCAAGTCTTTCTCAAGTTGCTGCGCAATAGCGCCAACGAGATTAATGGAACATCTTTCTGGGTCAAGCAGGACGCCAAGAGCTCCGTCGTTGTCCACTTTCGAGGCCGCAATGGAAAGTTGTGCGCTCCGGAGAAGATTGTGCCCTCCATCCCAAAGGACAGGGTCGCGGATGAGGACGAGGCCGAATTTCCCTTCAGCGTCGGCGATTGATGAGCAATGGTCAAGTGTCTTATCTTTGGACGCTCCATTCCATGCAAGAGCCATGGCGCGAAATATTTCAGGAGGGCTTGCGGCGACAAGAATCTCCTTTGGCCCAACGCTGCGAAGGGTCACAAGGGATTCGGGAGATTGGGGTCCTGCGATAAGAATCCTGCTCGTTGGATTTCCAAGGGCGCTAGCTAGCAATACTTGTCGTGCGGAGAACCCATCATCGCCTTTATTGCTAATCAGGAAGTTTTTCCCTTCGGCTAAAAAGCGATTGCCGAGTTTCTTGTCAGAATTTCGTTCAATGACCCGAACAATTGAAAGTGGCGCATAAAGGGCAGACTTGTTTTCTGCCACATCAACGGCTTTATAACTGAAATTGTCCACAAATGGATGACCGGTGGTGGGCTGTTTTGGAATTCCTGCAATAACTGGAAAGGCCAGAAGTATTGATGTAATTACAATGCGAATTCCATACGGAAGATTTCTTGGACAAGTTGCAAAGCAACAAACAGTCGCAGCTAATGCACATCCCCACGCTGCAATAGGGCGGTATTGAGTAATCCAGGGGTGAGCAATGCCGGACAGGATTAGGACAAGGCCAATGGAGATGAACAGGGCAGAGATGGGGCCCTCGGCAGAGATAACATCTTCCTTGTTCAGTAAGGTTTGATGAAAAAGTGCGCGAGTGATTCCACCAAGAAGGGCAACCGAGACAACGCCTACAAGCACAACAAGATAAGGAGCAAAGGCCCAGTGGTCTTCGGTAAGCCGATCCTCCAAGCCAAAGAAAGAGAGAATCGCATCATTTCCCATCATCATGCGGAAGACGTTTTCGTCCGCTAGGTGATCTAGCTGTAGTCCTGCACGAGTCCAGGACCATGCGAGAAAAGCGGACAGGGTTGCCACTCCAATTGGTGCGAAGTGTGATTCCGCAAGGGGCGCACCAATCAAGGCTCCGGCAATAAGGGCGGCGATGGCCATCGTGGCAATGCGGAGGCCATCTAAGTTCGACGCACTGCTGTCAAAGAGTTCTAGATGCGGAACTATCCATAGCAAGCCAAAAGCGCCACTTGCAAGAATGAATGCAAGGGGCATGAGTTGAGTAAATTTGGCGTGTGGGGCAGAGAGAATGCGGGGGTCAGGAGCTGGAAATGGCGTAAGCCAAAGAACGGCAAGTCCGGCGCTGGCCAGGAGTAGGTAAAGGGGGCCAACGCCGACAACAGAGATAAAGACAAGCGCCGACCACACCCCCAATGCGGCTTGGTTCCAAGAACCTGGCGCGGCAGATCGCACACGTGCGCATAGATGGCGCCCCAACCACTGAAGTGGAACTGCAAAAAGGAGGCTGATGAGCCCCAACCCAAGGAATGTGCTTAGTTCGGAAAATGGCTTTGCAAGCCAGGAAGAAGAGGTTGGTGAAATCCATAAAAGGAAAAGCGAACCAAATCCAAGCCATGCAGAGGTCTGAAAGGCTCTGTCAGAACGATCGGCATTGCGGGCGCCCACCCCCAGCCAAAATGAGATTAGCCCATAGAGGGTCAAAGAATGGAGGGGGCCTCCACCAAATGCAATGGTCGACGCATCGCCAAGGCTTGCCAAGACAATCGTTGAGGCAAAGCTTATTGCAACGACCAAAAGAGCAGACTTCATTGGCGGCGAGTTAGTTGGAGGAGCACGTTTTCAGAAAAGACGGGCATGCATTGTCGAAGTTCCACCAATTCCCAACCTGCAGCTTCAATTTCCTTGCGAATAGTTTTCTTTGAAATGAACTCCCGGAGCTTTCGATGGGGGATCCCTAGCTTATGCCGCACTCTTCGACTGAAAAATTTAAGATGCCAGCCTGGGTAGTAGGCAATTATGGCGGATGGCGCAATTCGAGAAAGACCCTTCAAAGCCTTAATCCGTTCTTCTGAGTTGTCAAAGTGTTGCATTAGCCGGAAGCTCATCACGACTGTTCCTTGTGGAAAGGAAAGAGGAGGTTGATACAGGTCGCCTACAACTTCCTTTCCTGCTCCGTGTTTGGATCGGAGAACACCTAGCATTTTCGGGCTTAGATCCAGGTGAACCATGTCCACGCCCTCTTCTCTAAGTTCTCGGCTGAATCGGCCAGTTCCGGCAGGGGCATCCACGACTCGGTCCGGCATCGAGCCTCCACCGGCTTGCTTAAGCATTCGGAATAAAACCGAACGAATACGGTTGTTATTCATTCGGCGCTGGAAACCGCGATAGCGTTTATCGTAGTCTTCCGCTTCCTTGTCTTTCCAGTACAGTTTTTCCCAGCCTTCATCCATCGTTTGTCCTCCACCGCCACTCAAGCATTATTGAATTGGTATTGTTGTCACCAGCGGAAACTTCCCTGGCGTCAGAATCCCGGCACTTATGCAACTTGGGTTTCCGAAATCATGCTCCAGCAGACCCGAGTAGATGCGGTTGTTCCCTATTATGAGCGCTTCCTTCGAATTTTCCCCGATGTTTACGAACTTGCTGCTGCTTCGGAAGAAGAAGTATTACAAATGTGGGCCGGTTTGGGGTATTACCGCCGCGCAAAAATGCTTCACCAGGCAGCGATGGTGGTCTCAGAGCGTCGACAAGGAGCCTTCCCAAGAACGCGAAAGGAATGGAAAGAGTTACCAGGGATTGGGGAGTACACTTCGGCTGCAATTGCTTCTATTGCATATGGCGAAGCAGTGGGTGTAGTTGATGGCAATGTAAAGAGGGTCGTTGCGCGGGTGAAGGCACTGAAGCTCCGCGCAAATGACAGAGCTCTTCATCAGGCGGCCGATGTATGGATGGAGGAACGTCTGGGCGAACTCAAACCCGAAGAATCTCCTGGCGATTTCAATCAAGCGGTAATGGAATTGGGGGCAACTTTGTGCACTCCGAAAAACCCAAGCTGTGCCGAGTGCCCAATCCTAGAAACCTGTGCATCCTCAGATGGGCTTGCGGGCGACTTGCCACTTCCGGCAAAACGGAAAGAAATGAAAAAATATCATCTTTCCTTTCTGGTGGCCCATTCGGGTGGCCGCTTTCTGCTTCGGCCGTGTGAAGGGAATTGGAACAAGGGGCTTTGGGAGCCTCCCTCCTTCCCAGAAACAACCGAAGATGAGCTTCAGGAAAAGTGGAAGAAGGCTGGTGGCGAAGGAACCGTGGGTAGCGCTATTGGCGAGGTCAGGCACACAATTACCCACCATCAAATCCGAGCAACTTTGTTTCAGCTTAAGGGTGTGCCCAAGAGCGCCTTAAGGGACCCCTCAGAAGTGCCCCTATCCGGCTTGGGAAGGAAGGTGCTAAAAATACCTAAGTCGTTTACTGTAACGGGTTAAAGGTATCCGGCAATATCCCCTAGTCCGTGATATACTTGGTTTCCCGAGGCTAAAAAAGGGCGCCTTAAAAACGCCGCACATTTTTTGTGGCGGCGTATGATGTGCCCTCAAGACTCGAGCCTTCCTTTTCCCTCTCTTTCTGCCAGAAACATGCCAAATCTCCCCTTTGTTTTTTTTACTTGCATCCTCGCGAGCCCAATCTTCGCCCAAGGTTCTTCGGCCTCTGCGCCTCTTTGGCGAACTGATGGCGTAGATAGTTTTGAAGCTCTCGGCATGGGGGCTGTCCCAGGTTCTTATGACCTCAACGGTGACGGTCTTCTGGACATCGTCACAAAGAATGAAATCGCTTCAACGATGTCCCTATCCAAAAATGGGTCGGTGCAAGCTCATTCAGGCGCGGATGGTCACCTCCTGTGGAGACGCGATGGCCTTTCTGATAACGAGAAGTACGGCAGTTTCTTTTCTCTTGCAGGCGACTTGAATGGCGATGGAGTTACGGACTTTTTTCACCGTGAGCCGAACTCAAGCCTAAATGGCATGATTGACAATGGCTTAGTTGAAGCCGTTAGCGGAAAGAACGGTCTCCTCCTTTGGACTCGCCTTGGTGCCTCGGATGGAGAGATGCTGGGATCCTCAGGCTCATTGGTTTCGGATACAAATGGCGATGGTGTTCCTGATATTGCGATTGGGATTCCTGGTTCAGATACTCTCGGTTTTGAGAACAATGGCCTGGTCGAGATTGTTTCGGGTGCGAACGGCAACCCGATTTGGTCTCAGGTTGGCTTGCATGACCATGACCAGCTAGGGATGCAGCTGACCTTAGTTGCCGACATTGACGGCGATGGAGTTTCCGATTTGGTTGCTGCAACTCCCGAAGCAAGCATTGGCGGCTTATGGCGCAATGGTTTCGTCATGGCAATCTCTGGTGCGAATGGAACTGAAATATGGCGCCTTTTTGGCTCCGAAGACAACTCTTTATTTGGCGATAAAGTTGCAGATGTTCCAGATGTCAATGGTGACTCAGTTCCGGACCTGCTGTTCCTTAGCGATGATGCCTTTGCCCTTGGCCGCTATTGGAATGGAACCGTGGACATGATTTCTGGTCTTGATGGCAGCACGATTTGGGGAGAGCATGGAAACTACCATAACGACCATCTTGGCGATGTTTTTAAGGCCACAGATGACCTTTCCGGTGACGGAATCGTGGATGTTGTTCTCGGCGCTTCCAATCGTTCAACTGGTGGCAAGACCGCTAATGGTGCCTTGATGGTTCTAAGTGGTGTAGACGGCGCCCCATTATGGCTCCACGAGGGAACTGACAACTACGGTCGCCTTGGTGAGACCATCGTTATCCAAGCCGATCTTGACGGTGATGGTGTTCGAGACGTAATTGCCCCAACTCCCAACGCGAATTCGATGAATCGTGTAGGCAATGGCGTGATTCAAGCCTATTCCGGTTTGGGGGGTAGCCCCATTTGGCGTCTTGATGGCGGAAGCAATAGTGCCCATATTGGCGACATACTCGTCCGGCTTGCTGACATTAGCGGCGATGGCGTGCTGGACTTTATCTCCGGAAGCGAATTCGCCGATTCCAATGGGCTTAGCAATAACGGAAGAATTTTTGCAATAGACGGTTCTTCCGGTGCGACGATTTGGTCCATGGAAGGCGAAACCTCAGACGCTCGCTTAGGCGCCAGGCTGGATCGAATTGAAGATTTGGATGGCGATTCAGTCAAGGACTTGGTTTCTTGTGCGAACCGTGCCGATGTGTCTGGCATGTCGAACAACGGCTCAGCCCGTTCCATTAGTGGAGCTACAGGTGCTCAGCTTTGGCGATACGATGGCCTTACAAACGACGACCGCTTTGGCTGGTTTGTTTTCCCCGCCGGTGACCTAGATGGGGATTTGCACGATGACATCATCATTGGTGCACCGTTCGCGAACTCGAATGGGTTTTCTGATAATGGTTATTTGATTGCCATGTCTGGTGGCGTAACTTTGATGCTTTCCATTGAAGATGACCTTGGCAATGAAGGTATCGTTTCGGGTAATACTTGTGACTGGAAATTGTCCGGCTCCCACGAAGGTGACAAGGTTTGGTTTGCGGCCTCTACAGCTGGCTCTTCACTAACCGACACAGGCTATGGATTCAATGTTCTTCTTGCTGACCCAATCATGGTGCTGGGCAAGGCCATTTCTGACGTGAATGGCGATGCTGTTCTCTCTGTGGATGTTCCCGCCGCCGCCGCCGGCATGATGATTTGGACTCAAGCTGTTATTGCTGTTGGGCACGGTCAGTTCCGATTGTCTCGCGCAGTGAGCTATCCCATTCAGTAATCGACTCATCTGAACTCGGCGAAATTGCGGGTCAGCTTCCGATAGCAGCTGGCCCGCTCTCTTAGAATTCTCGCCCCATGTGGGCTCTCCTTACCCCCCTTTTGTTTCCTGGGATACAGCAAGCCCCAAACCAGGATGTGGCTTCGGTGCATGCTTCGTTTTTACAAGAAGCCCCGAACCTTGATGGGCGATTGGATGAACCCTTCTGGCGAACGGCTGACCTCATTGATGGCTTGACCGAAGTTGAGCCAGGTCAAGGCATCCCTCACGACCCACTAACAGAAATTAGAGTTGCCCGCGACTCAACTCACCTTTATTTCGGAGTAACTTGCTGGGAGCCAACACCCGAAAAGATGGTGGTTCAAAATATGAAACGCGACGCCTTTCTTCGAGAAGACGATCGCATCGAATTTGTTTTCGACACATTTAAAGATGGGCGTTCAGGTTATTTTTTCCAAATGAGCGCAGGCGGATCCAGGGGGGACGCTTTGATTGGAGACAACGGTTCCCGCTTTAATAAGAAATGGGATGGGTTTTGGAAAGGAGTGGCAAAAATTGGCGAAGACCGTTGGACTGCAGAGATAGCAATTCCTTTTGCAACGATGGCTTTCGGAGAATCGGGCACTTGGGGCTTTAATATTCAGCGCTTCCGCGGCGCCAATCGAAGTCGCGCTCGATGGGCCGCAGTTAGTCGGAACTTAAATTTGTTTAACTTAAGTGACGCAGGCGAACTGACAGGGATGGAAAATATTTCCGCCAAAGGCGCTTTTGAAGTATCCCCATATCTTAAATTTCGGAATGCCAAACTCTCCACGGGAGAAGTTAGCCGCACTGCAGACCTTGGAGGAGAATTCAATTGGAGAGTCACTCCCCAATTGAAAGCATCATTTACCTTAAATACAGACTTTGCTGAAACCGAAGTCGATCAGCAACGAGTGAACCTCACTCGATTCTCTTTGTTTTTTCCTGAAAAACGCGACTTCTTTCTAGAAGATTCCACTCTCTTCGAGTTCGGTGAAGCTCGCAGTTACCGTGGGGGTGGAGTCTTGATGCCGTTTTATTCTCGAAGGATTGGTTTGACGGAGGATGGAGATGAGGTTCCTATTCGAGCTGGTCTTCGCGTTGCGGGTCGCTCTGGACCGTGGGACTTAGGTTTGCTCGCGGTGGATACTGATGACCTTTCATCTGAAGGCGTGCCAGCTGGGCAACAGTTTGTTTTTCGACCAGCCTATCGCATGAACCGAGAAATGAGCATTGGAGGGCTTTTTACTTCGGGCGACCCTTCGACCGACGCGCGAAACCAGGTCCTTGGCGCAGACTTTCGCTTCTCTCGCTCCGAAATCATTCCCGGACATCGATTCGCAATGAATTTGTTTGGTCTTCGCGGAGTGGATGACGCCACGGCTTCCCGTTCTGTTGCTTGGGGCGCAGAAGGGCTATTGAAAAGCGATGACTGGGAATACAGCCTAAAAACGTATGCTTCTCAGCCCGACTTTAACCCTGGCCTTGGCTTCGTTCTCCGCCCAGGCGAGCGTTATCAGTATGGAAGGATTCAGTGGGAGCCGCGCCCTAGCGGCGAGAGCCCATTTCGGAAATTTTCTTTCCATCTTCGCCCGAAGTGGTGGACCGACCTTTCAGGTGACGTTACTTCCCACGCCTACGATGTGAAATTCTTTGGTGCGGAGTGGAACAATGGCGACAGCGTTGAGCTTGTTTGGGCGTGGGATGGTGACCGCCTAGACGAAGCTTGGGACCCCGTTGACGGAATTACCATTAATCCAGGCTTCTACCACTACCAGAAGTTTGAAGCGGAGTACTCTTTTTCCTCTGCTCGCCCCCTATCAGGAGAGATCGATCTTCAGGTCGGTGACTGGTATGACGGAGAAGTTGTTGACCTTTCTTTGTCTGCCAATTGGCGACCAAATGCGGCCACACGCGTGGGCGCATCTCTTGGCGAAGGCCGGTATGACCTGTTGGGTGGCGACTTTGTAAGCCGTACGGCTCGCCTGAGCTACAACCACTCCTTTTCCCCCAACCTCTCGGTTTTCAACCTGCTTCAATATGACAACGAGTCAAACGAGGTTGGCTTCCAATCCCGTACGCATCTCATCGCCGAAGACGGGCGAGAACTTTTCTTCGTGATTAATTCTGGCTGGGAGGACCAATTGGACCGCCGTTTTGTTCTTCAGGACCAAGACTTCACGTTAAAAGTGGTGTCTTCGTTACGCTTCTAGCATGAAAAACTCGCGAGCCCTGCTCGCCATTCTGGCAACGGTAATCCTCATCGCCTGGTCGGTGCGGGAGGCGAACAATTTACGCTTCCACCGTTTGCCTGATAGCCCCGACGGAACCGCCCCTTGGTTTAGCGTTGAGCCTGACGGCCTTTATCATTTGCGGAGAGTTGAAAGAATGTTTGAGGAAGGGCTTCCGCCAGCTCAGACCGATTTGAAAATGAATCATCCCGAAGGCGCGATGATTCCTTGGCCGGCGTATTACGACACCCTTGCTTATATTATGCTGAAGCCGTTTGCGCCGGCTGAGGCATCGGAGCGACGCGTTTTTCTTGAACACAGTTTGTCCACGCTCCCAATGGTGTTTGGGATTTTGACAAGCCTATTAGTTGCCGCCGCCGCCGGATTTGCCTCAGGAAGAGTTGGCGCAATCTTCGCTGGAACCCTTCACGCATCGTGCTGGGGGGCAGTGCATTATTCCATGCCCGGTGTTGCTGACCACCACGCATTCATCGCCCTCTTAATGACTGGGCTTTATTTAGTCTTCGGCGAAGCTCTTCGTAGGCGGGTTTTGTCAAATTCAGTTGGTGCGGACCGCTTCGGGTTGGCTGCAGGAATTTTGGCTGGCATTTCAATCGGCACTTGGACTGCAGCCCTAATTCATGTCGGCGTTGTGCAATTAGTTCTTCTTGGGCTCGCATGGAGAGATCGTAAAAAACCCATGCCAGGCTTAGGGGTTTTTGGAGCGAGTTTCCATCTGGCCGCCCTTGTCGCACTCATGCCAGCAGTTGAGTTGAGTCCTTGGAAAGACACGAATCCATGGATGATTGTGAACTTGTCTTGGTTTCATCCGGTGTGGCTTTTTATTGGAGCCCTTTTCTTTATTCCTTATACCTTTCTTCAGGAGGGGTCTGCCAAGCGAAGGATGTGGCCAAAATTTGCGACTTTGAGTGGCTGCGCTTTGTTTTCCTTGTCGGCGATATTGAATTGGGGACCGGCTTCTGGATTGGTGGAAGGCCTCGAGTGGGCTGCTCGCGGAAACATTTTCATGGCGGACATTGCTGAATCTCAGCCGCTCTGGGGTCAAGATGAATATCAAACCGGCGGAGTCTTCGGTTGGCTTGGACTTGGCGTTCTCTGCTTGCCTTTTGCCTGGGCGTACAGCCGAGGGCGAACAAGTTTGCTGCCCTGGCTTGTGGCGGCCCCAGTTTTTATTGTTCAGGCCATGCTTCAACGAAGGTTTGCCGATGTCGCTGCGATTCCCCTTGCAGTGCTGGTCGGAGTTTGGATAGCTGCAAAAGTCAAAGAGCCGAACTTGAAGAAGGCCTTTCTTGTTTGTGGCCTTGCTCTTGTTTTGAACTATTCCACCCTTTCAAACACGGCTGATCGACTAGCGCACATAGAAGAAGACCGCACTTCAATCGAAGCCGTTCGTCAAAATGGTTACCGCTCTTTGCATGAATGGCTTTCCGGTAACGCACAATCAAATTCCGCCGTTCTCGCTCATTGGGATCAAGGCCATGCTATTGAATCTATTGCCCAGCTGGGAAGCGTGGCGACTAACTTTGGGACATACGTTGGCGAGGAGTCCTTCCGCGCTCCAGCGCAGTTTTTTTGCTCTCAAGATTGGGAATCGGCGCGAGAAATCCTTCAGCGCCATCGGGCGAACTATGTCTTGGTTCACTCCATGGTTCCTTCTGCCTGGAAACAGTTGCAAGCAGCGGCTGGTGGCCTGCGAGTAGGTTGGAGCTCTTCTTTGATTGCGTCTCTCTCTCACAGCGGAGGTCCGCCTCCGCCACCCTATTTGCGATTGGTCTTTGTGAGTCCTTATCCCGAACCCCGCCCGGATTTGCGATGGGCACCTGAGAATGAGATTGCTCCCGCTGGTTTTGTGTGGGAACGTGTTCCTGGTGCTCAATTAGAAGTAAGAGCTGGACCTGGCACGCCCGTGACCGCTCAAATGCGAATCGATTACCAGAAATCAGGCTATGCTTTTGAATGGAGTCAATCCGTTCGTGCCGGTGCGGATGGAATTGCCAGGATTCGGGTCCCCTATGCAACCGATACCCAAATGGGAGATGCGGTTTCCAGCAAGGCAGTTTTGCGCGTGGGGGAGAAGAGCCAAGTTCTTCAGGTTCGAGAAGAGCAAGCGCGTTCTGGCGCCCTCATTCGAATTCCTTAAGCAGGGCGAAACCTGCGTTCCTGGCGGGGTTAGGATGGATGCCATGCTTCGACTTTCTTGTGCCCTTTCCATTTCACTTCTGGCTGCGGCGCCAACTCATGCTCAAACTCCTGAGTCCGAACAGCCGCTTACTGCTCGTGAACGTGTCGCCCATCTTATGTCGCGCTTTAGCTTTGGCCCAAGGCCTGGGGATGTGGGCAGAATCCTTGAAATGGGGGAAAGCGCTTGGATTCAAGAGCAGCTCGAGGCGTCGTCCGACAAAGCGCTTTGGGACTTACTGTCCCAATACGAATCGCTGACGATGGAAACCCCGGATATCGTCCAGACTTTCAATACTCAAGCTCGAGACGATGAAACGAGCGAACAAAGGAAGGAGCGAACTCGGCTTCGGGGTCAGCCTAAACGAGATTTATTGGCTTCCGTTGCGACCCGCGCTCTTCAATCTAAAAATCAAATTGATGAAGTTCTGTGTGACTTTTGGCGGAACCACTTCAATGTCAGCTATACAAAAGGTGGCTCAGCAAACTATTTGCTTACGGACTGGGAGCGCACCGTAATTCAAGCAAATTCACTTGGTGATTTTCCGCGCATGTTGGCCGCAAGCGCTCGTCATCCGGCAATGTTGCATTACCTTGACAACTCTTCCTCCCGCCGGCCTCCGAGCAAGCAAGAATTAGCCGAAATTGAGCGCAAGGTTCGGAGAAAGACCGGCTCGCGCCAACAGGGGGAAGATGCAGTGCAGCTTGCTCTCCAGCGAGGCTTAAACGAAAACTATGCGCGCGAAATATTAGAGCTTCACACCCTGGGGGTGGATAACTACTACAAACAAAAGGATGTTGTGGCCCTAGCAGAAGTTTTGACTGGCTGGACTTATGACGGTGGCCGGAATGGAGATTGGGTCTTTGTCTTCAAAAATAACATGCATGTGGAAGGAGACAAAAAGGTTCTGGGTAAGCGCATTAAGAGTGACAGGAAAGATGGAGAAATTGAGGGAGACCAAGTATTAGAGATATTATCCGAGCACAAGGGGACCTCAGAGTTCATTGCTATGAAGTTAGTGCGGTACTTTGTTTCTGATCGGCCATTGCCCAAGCTCACCAAATCAGTTGCCAAAACATACCGCAAGACCGATGGCGACGTTCGGGCAATGATTCAAACCATCTTGGATAGTGATGAGTTTTGGTCGCGGGAGAACTATCGTTCTAAATTCAAAACCCCTATGGAATTTGCCATGTCCGCTCTTCGTGCAACAAATGCCGAAGTAGATAATTTGCGCTCAGTTCACTCCCGCTTAGAAGAGATGGGTCAGCCTCTTTATCACTGTGACGATCCAACAGGTTGGTATGACACCGCTGAAGCTTGGTTGGACCCAGGCGTCATGGCCTTGCGTTGGCAATTTGCCTTAGATTTGGCATCAGGGAAGTTGAGGGGAGCCCGCATCCCTAACTCGTTTTACGATGCAATTCCAGACTCGGTACCTGCTCGACTGTGGCAGCATCATTTAACCAAAATGGTTCTTGCGGGGGGGGCAGGTGAACGCACCCGTCGCGCCCTTAGTCAAACGACTGACGCATATTTGAAGAAAACTAAAACACCAGATTTGCGAGCCTTAGGGCCGCAACTCCTTGGCCTCCTCTTGGGTTCTCCGGAGTTCCAGCAGCAATGAAATCGACCAACAACACCCGCCGTGACTTCCTTCTTCAACTTGGCGCCATGGGCGCTTTTGCCGCTTTCCCCGGACGCCTATCTACGCTTAACCACTTAGGCCCAAAGAAGCCTAAGGCCATTGTGGCAATTTACCTCCGAGGAGGCGCAGACTGGCTCAACATGGTCATCCCGTGGAAGGACAAAGATTATATTGCTTCACGGCCTACGATTCGTTTGGGCGCCGAGCACGGTGTAGTCCCTCTGGATTCTCGTTTTGGTCTCCATCCAGCTTTAGCTCCTTTGGCCCCTCTCTACGAGAAAGAGCAATTTGCTCCGGTCCTTTGCGTGGGCTCCCCGCATGGGACGCGAAGCCATTTTGATGCACAAGATTTTATGGAGCGCGCCGCCCCAGGCCTACGCAACATCACAAGCGGCTGGCTCAATCGCTATTTATCCACCACCCTTTCTAAGGACTCCAGTGAATTTCGTGCATTAGCCATGCAAGAACTGCTCCCTCGCTCTTTGCGTGGAGATTTTCCAGCGTTGGCTGTGCCAACCTCAATGGACCGGAAGAAAGGCGGAAAGACTTTGGATCAGTTTGAAAAGTTTTATGGTGATGGCGTCATGATGGGCGATCGTCCTCTAGGAGGTAGCGATAACGACGAAGAGGTTGTTCAGTCAGGTCGAATGACCATTGACACTCTCCGTCGTTTTCAAGAGATTACTGCGGCATCCAAATTGAACCCATCAAGTGGTTATCCCCAAAGCAAGTTCGGAAAGCGCCTTCAGACGATTGCCACAGTGATTAAAGCTCAATGTGGACTTGAAGTTGCCGCTTTGGATTATGGGGGCTGGGACCATCACATTGGACAGGGTGGCCTTGAAGGAAAACAAAACACCATGCTGAGCGATTACGCCCAGGCGCTTACTGCCTTCTCTTCGGATTTGGGCAAGCTTATGGAGGACACCCTAGTTATTACGATGACCGAGTTTGGTCGGACTGTTCGCGAAAACGGAAACACTGGGACTGACCATGGCCGTGGCGGTGGAGTATTTCTCCTTGGTGGCGGAGTAAAGGGTGGAAAAATCTACGGAGAATGGCGCGGGCTCAAATCCGAAGCCCTTGCCGATGGTCGCGACCTCCCGGTTACTACGGACTTCCGCGATGTAATGTGCGCCTGTTTGCGAGACTCCTTGAAGTGCAAACTTCCTAGCGACTTCTTCCCCGGATACAAACCAGGCCGCTTGAAGTTGTTTTAAGGCAATAGAATTTGGTTAAAGAATTCTCAAGGTCAAAGGGAAGCGATATGTCTCTCCGCTGTTGACTCTCATGGCGGCAATGATGACCATGATGAATCCGTAAAAGGGCAGGAAGATGAGGAATGGAATTCCAATGACCGAAACGGCAAGAACGAGAGCGTAAAGGTAAAGGGTAATTTGGAAGTTCAGCGCTTCGCGACCTTGGCGGTCAACCAAGGGATATTTATCGCGAACGAGAATCCAGATAATGAGTGGCCCAAGAAAGGAAGAGAGTAGGGCACTTAAATGGCAAAGGGTTGCCCAAAGGACTTCATCGCTTTTTTCAGTGGACACGGAAGCCGGTGGCGGTGTGTTTTCCGAGGAGGGCATCTGAGGCGGTGGCGGAATATCGTTGGGTAATTCAGGGGAAACATGGCTCCCATCCGGGCCATCTGCCTGGAAAGGGTCCGGAGCTTCGGAATAGGGCTGTTTTTTGGAATCGTTCATGAAGTAGAATTACTTGGGGAAAGCGCTGCTGGAATTTCAGGAGAGACGAGTTTGGAGGCGGGATTAGCCGGAGAGCTAAAGGGAGGAGAAAGAGTAGCAAGCCCCGCGCCAATGGAGGCGCTGGCTGCCCTTAACTCTGCGGCAGCCTCAGATTCGCGGATTTGGACTTGCTGGAGATTAGGCGAACTTTTTTGGAGCGCCTTTTGGAGGAGAATTGCAGAGGTCCACGAAGACTGAAGAGAAACCCAAGCGTCCTGAACTTTTTCCATAACAGGATGGGAGAGGAGTTGGCGAATCAGTTGAATTTGGAGTGGCTCACATCGACTTGGATTAGGGGCGGCTAGAGATTCTTCGCGGTTCGTGGTCATGAAGCAAAGGTTGTCAAAGCCTTCCCGAAGGCCAATCAAATGCAAGCCAACCGCAACTTTTTGAACAGTAGAATCTTGAAGCGAGCTCTTCAATATTTCGGTGCAACGAACTTTAAAATCCGAGATTACTTTGGCATCGAGATTGAGAGAGTCCGTTGCTTCTTGCAAAGCAGAATCACGACGTTTTTTCACTAGGTCGAAATCCAATTGCTCGGCGATGAAAACCGAAGCACTCTCTCGCACAGGATGGGAAGACCCTCGGTCTAAGTCGTGCGCGAGTCGGTTCCAAAACTCAGGCCAGGATCGCTGAAGAGTGGCACGAATCGCCTCTTGGGCCTTTGCTTGAATCGGAAGCTTTTTATTGCCGCCAAGGAATCGCGGCAAAGTTAATCGAAGTCTTTGGTGGGCAATTCGTATCAGGGCAAGAGCTCTACGCCACCCTTCCAGGTGCTTTGGAAGTTCAGATTTGGCAGTGGAGATAAATGCTTCAAGCAGGGGTGCCAAAGGAAGGGCGGCATTGGCCACCTTTTGGCTCGCATCCTGGGAGTGGATTCGAGCCAAATCCAAAACTTCGCCAGCAAAGGCGGCTTTTGCGGCCAAGTTTGCGGCCAAGGCTTCGATGTCGTCGCGGAGCAGTGCAGAAGAAGCTGTCAGTGCGCGAGATTTGAGTTGATTGCGACTTGGGATTTCAGAAAGGCTTTCACTCAGAGATTGATGCGGCCAGGGAATTTCGCTTTGTTCGGCAATCCACTCACTTCCCATCAGCGTTGGGGGAACTTCAAAAGGTATTCCTGCATTATGGTCTGCTCGATATACGGCAACAGGGTAAGAACCAAGATCTTGAATGAACTTCGTAGCGTTCTGGAAATCAACTTTGGGAGAATGGCCTTCGTTATAAAGAAGAATCCAGGGGCGACCGTTATCCAGCCAATTTTGAAGGAAGTGGACAACCTCGCGATTCTGATAAGAGTGGCGAGTGACCACAACAATCACGAGGTCAGCAACAGTCAACAAAGACTCACTTGCCGATCGGTTTTCAATAACAACTGAATCAAAGTCAGGAGTGTCAATTAATAAAAGACCTTTCGTGAAATCCTGCCGCGCAAGGGCAAGGAGATTGTTGGGTTGGCTGCTTGTCTCGACAATGTCGGCCCCAATGGTTTCTTCATTCCCCTCAGCATGGGTCATTGGAAATCTTTGGAGGGTTGGCTCATTCCTCAGGCGTTCAAAAAGCTGAGTGCTGGTAATGCCAAATAGGCAGCGAGTGAGCCCACCTTCAGGATGGGAGGGGCTAAGGGTTTCTCCCGAAAGATAGTTAAACAGGGCCGATTTCCCTGAGTTGCTTGGGCCCACAATCCCGACTACCAGGTAAGGATCTTCACCGGCAGTTCGTGGTAGGAGATCCCGCTGAAGAAGTTCGCGTGCATGAACGGCCTCAGGAGAGTCCGCACCACTTCGCAAGCGCTCGAGTTTTTGGTCGAGTTGGCGAAAGATGCGGTGCAGGGAGAGGGCCATCTCCATAAGATTACGCATCATGGCGAATTCATGGCACCTTCCCCGCGCTTCCAGCGGAAAAAATTGGCGTGAGCGGGTTTTGGCCCCTCTTTGCGAAACGGCCATTCGGCAGATTCTCCCCTGTCCGACTGCGCCCTACTCTGAAAGCCTGCCCGCTCAGGCAGTTCGCGCGTGGTGCAAGGAGCGTGGATGGCGCGTGAAAGAGGACACCGCCGGGAATCTGGTGGTTCGGGTCCCTGGAAAGAAAGGGGGGCGACCCAGCATTGCCTTTGAGGCTCATTTGGATCATCCAGCAATGGTGGTGACTTCAGTGAAAAGGGACGGCGCGGTTGCCGCCACTTTTTATGGAGGCCACCCTGGTGAGCGCATGCCTGGCGGAAAAGTCCACCTTTGGTCGCCGGATGGCAAGGAATCGGCCAAGGCCATTGTTGAGTTCGCTGGAAAGAAAAACCTGAAGACTGGCGGACTCTCCCTGCGTCTCCGACTTAGCTCCAAGCGCGGCATTGCCCCGAGGAAGGGATGGATTGGTGAGTGGGACTTGCCTTTGCGACTTACGAAGAAAAAAATCCGCAATGTGGTTTGCGATGACCTTGCTGGCGTCGCAAGCATTCTGGCAGGCTTAGATTTGGCTTGGCGGTCTGGAATGGAAAAACCCGCCCTCGCATATTTCACGCGTTGTGAAGAGAATGGATTTGTGGGTTGCCTCCAAGGGATTCATCTAAAGAGCTTTCCAAAGGAAGTCCCGGTAGTTGTTTTGGAATGTTCTCCAAAACTTCCGAACGCCCAGCCTGGAGATGGGCCCATCGCGCGAGTGGGCGACCGACTTTCTATTTACGACCCCAAGCTTCTGCAGAGAATTGAAGATGCCGGCGAAGAACTCAAAAGAAGAGTTTCTAGTTTTTTGTGGCAAAGGAAGTTAATGGACGGTGGTGCATGTGAAGCCACTGCTTATTGTTCAGCCGGCTATGCTTCTGCTGGAATGGCCTTGGCTCTCACTAACTATCACAATGTCCCCGATGACCGAAAAGGTGGACCTGCCCACGAAGAAGTGAACCGCTGTGACCAGGAAAACTTAGTTCTTTGGTTGGCAACGCTCTGCCTTGGCCGCAAGAAGGGCGCTGTCCCGCCCGGTCCCGCGACACGTCTTGAAAAGTTAAGGAAAGACCGCTCTCCTCTACTGTGAGCATTTGCGTTGCGAACGCAGTGGCAGGGCTATGAGCGTAAAAACAAGTAGTACATCCGGCCAACCGCCATCGTGTGGCCGGAACGTTTTAAGGCTTCAGGGCCAGTTCCCATAAACACATCACAGCGACCCGCAGAACGAATGGCGCCGCCGCGGTCTTGGTCTAGGGCAAAGAATCGCTGAGGCCGTTGAATCAGTTCTCCCTTTGAATCAAAATCAGGGAGCCGAACTTCACAAAAGACTAGACTCGCTCGTGGAAAGACATCCTTGTCGGTGGCAAGGGAGCGCATGGGCGTAACTTTACGACCCAAACAACCGAAAGGGCCCCCTTCGCTTGGCTGGAAAAAAACGTAAGAGGGATTAATTGAAAGAGCGCGATCCACTTCCGCGGGATTGTCGCGGAAGTACTTCCGCAGGCCAGAGAGGGATAGCTGAGATTTTTTTAGTGAGCCTTCGGCAATGAGCGCTTGCCCCACAGATTGATACTCATGCCCATTCTTTCCTGCGTAACCAGCTTCGATAAACTCGCCGTCGGGGAGTTGGATTAAGGCCGAGCCTTGCACATGGGCTATGTACGCATCGTAGGCATCATCAAGCCAAACGAATTCGAGTCCCTTTAAGTGGCTGCCCTTGTTAAGTTCACTGCGGGAGTAGTACGGGACAACTTTCCCGCCCGCTGTTCGCCGACCTTGAATAGAACCATCCTTTCCCTTCACTAAATCTTCGGGTAGGCGGTAAAGCGGAAAACGGAAGCGACTGTCAGGTTGACGAGCCCCCTTTAGGATGGGTCTGCAGTAACCGGTGAACAAAACTTCACCAGAGTTTTTTCTTCCTCGAGCCATCCAAACTTCGAACTCATCAGAAACGGATTTCCCAAATTCCTCGGACGACTCTGACGATTCAAGGAGTTCTGAAAAGCGCTCAAGCGAAGCCACCATTTTGGGATGGGAAACAGGTCCAAACGGGAAAAACTTTTTGGAGGAAGGGCTTGCAAGATAGGAAAGCGATTCGCGAATCGATTCCTGGAGGCGATCCCGCTGAAACCAACCAGCGGAAAAGTCGGGAGTTTCCGTCAGAGAAACGCGGGAAAGTCCCGGTTCACCTGGGGCCAGCTCAGCCGAATAATCGTCAAGCGAGATTGGCTTTGGAGGGGGAGGAGTCTGGCAAGCGGCAAGGATGCCGAGGGCGCAGAGCGTCGGGCGGAGGAGACGCATGCCCTCAGGCTATCGAGGAAGGGGCGTTCGCTTCAAGCGGAGGCTATGCTGAGGGCATGAGCTTGGTCTTCGAGAGCACATTTCACGGCGCCTCTTTTCGGAACTTTTCCTTTGAGTCCACCGTTTTGAAGGGAAATCCGCTGGGTGACCCTGTTGAGCGGGATAATCCGCTTCTTTTGCCTGAATCGGGCACAGAAGGCCTCCCTTTGGTGGTAATACTCATGGGGTTTACAGGTTTCGGTCGCAAAGTCATGAGCAAGACTTCGCTTTGGGGCGACACCCTTCCTGAGAGAATTGCCCGGGCAACCCAAGCGGGGAAGATTCCACCTGCGGTTTACCTTTGGCCATCCTGCGAAACCCGTTTGGGCGGTAGTCAGTATCGCAATTCAGAGGGAACTGGCCGCTATGAGGACTACGCTTTGCGTGAGCTAATTCCCGCGGTCGAAAAGGAGTTCAATTGTGGCGGCGAAGGGAACCGCGTAATCGCAGGCAAATCGAGTGGGGGCTACGGCGCTTTCACTCTTTGTGTGCGGAATCCAGGTTATTTCACTGCTTGCGCTTGTCATGCCGCTGACATGGGCTTCGAGTCGGGATATCGTCGCGAATTTCCCGAAGCCCTCAATGTTTGGCGGCGCTACGGAGGCCCTGCGGCCTTTTTAGAAAAGATGGAGTCTGGCGAGCTTTCGATGGGCACACCCGAGCACGCTGCTCTTGATGCCATGGCAATGTCCTCATGCTATTCCCCAAATCCTGATTCGGAATTGGGTTTTGATTTGCCGGTGGACACGGAGACCGGTGAGCCAATTGACGAAGTGTGGGACCGTTGGGTTGTGCACGACCCCCTGAACCTAGTCTTGGAAGAATCAAACGCCTCTGCTTTGCGCGAACTGAAACTTCTTTTCCTAGATGCCGGCGAGTGCGATGAGTTTGCGCTTCAATGGGGACTTCGGCGCCTAATTCCTCGGTTGGAAAAAATGGACATTGCTCATCGAGCCGAATTTTTCGATGGCGGCCACTTCAATACAGATCATCGGTACGAGACGAGCCTCCCCCTTCTTCTCTCCGAGTTGGTTTAATTTTTTACTGCGGATTCACCAGCTAAGCGGCCGGTAATCCAAGCCCAAAGAAAATTAAATCCGCCCATCCGGCCGGTGCAGTCCATCATTTCGCCACATAAGAAAAGACCGGGCGCGCAACGGCTTTCAAGAGTGGAAGGGTTCACCTCGTTGAGTGGAATGCCTCCGCCAGTCACTTCTGCAACATCAAACCCTGCATCTCCATTGACAGGTAATTGAAAGTGACAAAGGGTGTCCACTAGGCGCATGCGCTGACCGCGGGACAAATTACCGCAACGCATTTCCGCGCGGAGGCCAACCTTTTCGATGAGGAGTTGCGCAAGCCGTTTCGGCAGAATATCAGACAAGGCTTTTTGGAGTTCCCGGCGAGATTTTGCATTGAGGTGCATTTCCCACTCTTCGGAACTTCCCCCTCCCCACGAAATCTGAATGGCGGCGCCATCTCGGGTGAACCAATGGCTAGCATCCAAAATTGCCGGTCCACTAAACCCTTGGTGGGTGATGAGCAAATCCCGGGTTCGCTCTTCTTGGACACTAGTATTTAAAATCGCTCGCCAGGTGACTTCAACGGACACGCCGGAGAGTTCGGCGAAGTCTTTGTCTTTCGATGTCAGAGGAACTAAGGCTGGATAGGTTGGGGTTAGCTTGTGGCCGAGTTGTTTGGCAAGTTGATAACCGCTTCCATCTGAGCCCGAAGCTGGAACGGATTGTCCGCCGCAGGCAAGGACGAGTTTTTTGCAGTCGAGTCTTGTGCCGCTGTCTGATTCAAGCTGAAAACCCTGCTCGGTTTTTTCTATCGAAGAAACTTTCCAATCCTTTTGAATCGAAACTCCAATCCCTTCAAGCACGTTCCGAAATAAATCGCGAACATCGGCGCCACTTTCGCAAACAGGGAAAATCTTTTCGTCTTCCTCTTCTTTGAGGGGGAGACCTAGCTCATGCTCAAAAAAGGAGCGTTGGTCGCTAAGCCGCCAGGTGCGCATGAGGCGTTTTAGGACATTGACAGATCCGGAAGTGTGAAAATCGGTGTATTCGGCTTGCGTGGGAAGGATGTTGCAGCGTCCTCCGCCCGAGGCGGCGATTTTGACTCCCATTCGGCTGCCACTTTCTAGGAGGGTGACCTTTCCCTCTTGAATCTTCCCCGAATCTGAATCCGCCAAGGCGCGCCCTGCCCAGAGAGCAGCCATCATTCCGGCAGCTCCGCCTCCCACTACGACCACCTCGACCGGCTCACTCATGCCCGCATTTTATTCTGGCGGGGAAGTCTGGGTCGTTCCTCCGAAACTCAAGAATCCAACAGTGGGTTCACTACCTGCTGCATAGCGGTAACGACTCGGTCGCACTCTTCATTTGTTGTGCAGGCAGGGGGCATGGCGTAGAGCACATTTCCAAGCGGGCGCAGAAGGACGGAATCCAGGTTGCGGCATGCGGTGCGCAATTGACTACCGAGCTCGGCCATGTAGCCGGATTTTTCGGCTTGAAGTTCGAGGGCGACGATTCCTCCACGGCGGCGGAGGTCCTTCACTCGGGGGTTTTCGCGTAAATCAGCTAGCCCCGCTTCAATACGTGCGCCGATTGCTGCCAGCTTTTGCGGCGTATTTTCTTCACGGAGGATACGAAGAGATTCGAGAGCAACCGCACAGCCAATTGGATTTGCGGTATAGGTATGACCATGAAAAAAAGCTTGTGTGCGTTCATCGCTCACAAAGGACTGGAAAATAGCTTCCGTGCAAAGAGTTGCAGCGAGGGGCATGGTTCCGCCGGTTAGACCCTTGGACAGGCAAAGGAAGTCCGGGGAAATATTGGCCTGTTCGCATGCGAATGTCGTGCCAGTACGGCCAAATCCTGTTAAGACTTCGTCCGCAATCATGAAAGCTCCATTTTCTTGGCAAAGGCCTTGCGCTTCTTTTAAAAAGCTCGAATCGTACATTTTCATGCCAGCGGCTCCCTGCACCAGCGGTTCGAAAATGAAGGCCGCAACTCGACCTTCCAAGTCGGCAAAAGCTTCGGCAAGTTCTTCCGGGTTCGGTTTGACTCGCACAACATGAAAAAGAAAGGGGGAGAGTTCTTCAAAAAATGGTGCAGGCTCGCTCGCGGACATCGCACCCACAGTGTCTCCGTGATAAGCACCTTCCAGAGCGATAAAGGTTGTGCGCGAAGTTTCGCCATTCCTCAAATGGGATTGGTAGGCCGCCTTGAGGGCAACTTCCACGGCTGTAGAGCCATCGTCCGACCAAAACACACGGGCGAGCGGTTCTTGAGAACCAGAGGGAGAAGCCTGTGAGGCCAATGGGGCAGCGTGTTCCACGAGTTCAGCCGAAAGTCGAGCAGCAGGCTCATGGGCACAGCCTGCGAAAAGAACGTGGTCCAGTTGTGCGGCTTGCTCAGTAATTGCTTTGACCAATCGTGGGTGACCATGTCCATGCAAACATGCCCACCAAGAGGAAATGCCGTCCAAGAGGCGTTGTCCATTCGCTAACTCAAGCCAAGCCCCTTGCGCGCCAATAACAGGAAGTGGCTCTGGGTCAAGCCCATGCTGGGTAAACGGATGCCAGCAGTGTTTAGAGTCGAGCTTTAGCCAATCGATTGTCATGGAACAAAAACTCAAGAGAGTTGTTTTCTAACCAAGCGTCCAAGTGGGCGGTTGTTGGTCCCTCACGGAAAAGAGGCAGTTGGAAAATCGGAAGGGTGCCGAGTCGGTCTTTGAGAGTTTTGAAGTTGGGCGGATGCTTTTCGCCCACAAGGAAGAGCGCATAGATTTCAAGGCCTCTTGCTCTGGCAGCTTCCAAGCTAAGCAAAGTGTGGTTGAGTGTTCCTAATCCAGATCGAGCGACCAAAACTCCAGGTGCGCCTAATCGCTGAAGGAGCTGGCTTTGGTCTTCCATGCGATTGAAGGGGACAAGAAGTCCGCCAGCGGTTTCTACAATCCAGTGGTGGCCAGGGTTCGCGCCGAAAACTTTTTTCATGCGTAGAAAGACTTGGTCCACTGTGACGCTGACTCGTTCAGCTTCGGCTGCTTGGTCCACAGATGCAGGAAGGCGAAGTTGGACAACGGGACTGATTAGTTCCGATTGTGAGATTTCCGCAAGCTGAGAAACTGTTTGAGTGTCCGAGTCATCACCCGTTTGTACAGGCTTGAAGTAACGCACGTTTAGGCACTGGCTTTGGGTAGCTCGAACCAAGAGGGCACTCACAATTGTTTTGCCAACATCGGTGTCGGTTCCGCAAACAAGAAGGCTTCGTTCTGAATTCTCCACCGTCTTTGGGAGTTCAATATTTTGAGCGAGTGGGGCAAGCGTTTGACAAAGTCGGTCAATATCTTCAGCAAGATTATCAGCATGGCAAACAATCCTTAGCCGCGAAGTTCCCTCTGGGACAGTCGGTGGGCGAATCGCCCGAATATCAAATCCTGAATCTTGGAGCTTACTCGCGACCTTTAAGGCGCGAGATTCCGAACCCAAAACGATAGGGACAATAGGAGAAGTTCCACGAGTTTCCACCCCAAGCCTTTGGAGCCCATCGCGTAAGCGCTGCGCAGAACGGTGTGCCGCTTCTGCTCGCTCAGTTTCTGCTTGGGCAAGCTCAATCGCTCTCGAAAGAGCAGCTGCGGTCGCTGGGCTAGAAGATGTCGTGAACACGAAGGATCGTGCACGGCTAATGAGGAATTCAATCACGGCATTCGGCCCGCACACAAAACCACCACCAAGGCCGAGGGCTTTGCCGCCTGTAATCATGCGTAAAAACAAGCGAGGGTGCAGAAAGAAGGGATAAAGGCCGGCGGCATGTGCTTCGTCCACGATGAGCCAGGCGTCATAGGTTTCGCAAAGGTCAGCGAGTTCCTCAAGAGGAGCAAGGTCCCCGTCCATCGAGTAAACATGTTCCACAACGACAAAACGCCGATTCGCCGAAGAAAAATTTTGAAGCTGCTTTTCTAACTCTTGGAGGTTGGAGTGAGAAAAGATGGAAATGCTTGCTTGCGAAAGCCGACAGCCATCAATAATGCTGGCGTGGTTAAGCTCGTCGCTAAAAAGAACATCTCCTTTTTGGGGAATCGTTGAAAGGATAGCTTGATTCGCTTGCCAGCCGCTTTGAAAAAGCAAAGCGGCCTCGGCGTTACACCACTCAGCGGCCTTCTTTTCGGCGGTTTCATGCGGCGGAAGGTGTCCGCGCAAAAGTCGAGAGGCCGGTGCGCCGGGACCGAATTCGCGAATGGCTTGAAGGGCGGCATCTTGAATGCGGGAATCCCTTGAAAGGCCTAAGTAGTCATTTGTTGTGAAATCGATTCCCTTTGGGGGGGTCAGCTCACGCTTTAGCCCCGCTGCTTCCCAGGCGGCAAGCTCATCTTGAATCCCAGGCGGCAAAGAATCGTTGTTCAAACTGGAACTCCTTGAGGAGTAGGCTCGGCAATGGGCTCTAAGCCGAGTTTTCGAAACAGGGCAGCGTCTTCAGTTTCCGTTGCGTTTGGAGTGGTCAATAATTTGTCGCCCATAAACACAGAGTTTGCGCCGGCCAAAAAGCAGAGCGCTTGTCCCTCTTCTGTCATGGAAGACCGTCCAGCAGAAAGGCGGATGTCGGATTTGGGCATTAAGATTCGAGCTGTAGCGACTGCGCGCACCATTTGGTCCCAAGGTAAGGGCGGATTTTCCGCAAGCGGTGTTCCTGGGATCGGAACTAATGCGTTGATGGGGACTGACTCCGGTGGTGGAGTTTGACGAGCAAGCTCGTGTATCAGACCAATTCGGTCATCTTCTGATTCGCCCATTCCCAAGATGCCACCGCAACATACTTTAATCCCGGCCACGCGAACAGAAGCCAGAGTTTCCAACCGGTCTTCATAGGTTCGAGTGGTTACAACTTGGTCGTAATACTCCGGCGATGTGTCCAGGTTGTGGTTGTAATAATCCAACCCCGCATCACGCAACTTGTCCGCTTGGTGGGGCTCTAACATGCCAGCAGTAAGACAGGTTTCAAGACCTAGGTCTTTGACCGAGGAAACCATTTCGAGCACTCGTTCAAAGTCGTCGTTGTCTTTGATGCCACGCCAAGCAGCTCCCATGCAAAAGCGATCCGAGCCTTTTGCCTTGGCGGCTTTTGCTGCGGCAACCACCGATTCGTTATTCATCAATCGTTCAGGGTCCAGGCCACTATCGTTTCGTGCGGACTGGGAGCAATAAGAACAATCCTCTGCGCAAGACCCCGTTTTAATGCTCAACAGGGTGGAGCATTGGATTGAGTTTGTGGGATGGTTGTTACGGTGCACCCCTGCCGCTTGGAAAACGAGTTCCATTAAGGGGAGTCGATAGATTTTAGAAACCGACTCGCGGCTCAATTCCGAAGATGTTGTTGGGGATGGCGCCATGTTGGGCACCCATTCTACTTGTCCAGGAGTTCCTTAAGGTCACCTGGCGAAGTTGAGGGAGGAAGGCAAATAGGGCCCCGGCACAGATAGAGAGTGGCCTTCCCATCCATTGCTTCTCGATTTGCAAAAAGAGGGTTCTCGCTTTTTGGATTTGCCTCCAAAGAGAAAACGCCCAATATCCCAGGAGTGCCAGGGGAGTGGAGCGCATTTCTCCAACCAGAAAGAGCTTTCTGGTCCCCAGTTCCTACGACCACGGCCACGCGGGGCTCCTCTACGGCGAGCCAAAGGGAGCGAGTTGTTGCGGAGAATCCTCGCGGACCCCGACTCATCAATTGAAGAACTGCAGCAAAGCCCTTATCGGCGATTTCTTTCCAGCGCGCCTCGTGGGTAAAGGCATGAAGGATAACCAATGATTCCAGGGCGATTCCGTTTGGTGAGGGAATGGCGCCGTCCCAAGGAGAGCTGCGTCGCTGGAAAACTGTTTCGTCATTTCCGTCCGTGTCGAAGAATACCGCTGTTTTGGGGTTCCAAAAATCTTTTACCATGATTGCTGCAAGGCTTTCTGCTTCAAGGAGCCACTTTTCATTGCCGGTTGCCTGGAACAAAGAGAGAAATGCGCGCGCAAGGTAAGCATAGTCTTCCAGGACCGCAGCATGTTGAGCCTTTCCGTTACGCCAAGAGCGCGACCAGTAGTGATTGGGAATTTCACCGCTCCGCAGCTCCTTTAACAAAAAATTCCCTGCAGCGACTGCGGCTTGGGTGTATTGGTCCTCCCCTAAAAGTAGCCCAGCTTGAGCCAAGGCATGTATTGCCAATCCATTCCATGCGGTCAGAATTTTGTCGTCAGTCGCAGGGGGAATTCGGCTAGAACGAGCGGAATAGAGTTTTGCGCGAATTTTCTGGAAGCGTTTGGAGTCGTTTTTTTGCTCGTCCCCCCTTAAAGTTAAAGCTGATTTCCCATGTTCGAAGTTTCCTTCCTTGGTCACACCAAAAACAGATGCAGCCCATTCTCCATCTTCTTTTCCAAGCACTTGAATAAGTTCTTGCGGAGTCCAGACAAAAAATTTCCCCTCTTCGCCTTCGGAGTCGGCATCAGTACTGGACCAAAGTCCACCGCCAGGTGATTGCATTTCTCGTATCAGGTAATCACAATTTTCTCGCGCGATTCTCTCAAAAAAGTAATCGCCACTTTGCCGCCAGGCTTCGAGGTAACAAGGAATGAGAGTCCCTTGGTCGTAGAGCATTTTCTCAAAGTGGGGGATAAGCCATTTTGCGTCGGTGGAGTAGCGGGCAAAGCCTCCGCCCAACTGGTCGAACATTCCGCCGTCTGCCATTTTGTGCAACGAATGGAAGGCCATGCGCCGGGCTTCGTCTGAGTCGTGTCGATCAGAAATTCCAAGTAATAAAAGAATGTCGTCAGTGCGAGGGAACTTGGGGGCATCCCCAAATCCACCCCAAGTCGAGTCGTACTGTTTTTTGAAAATGGAGACCCAGTTAATTTCCCGTTCACCCAACTTGCTTGGCTTGGGTAAGCCGCGGTCTGGAGCGGCGGGTAGTCGCACGGCCAACTGCTCCCCCATTTGGTTTGCGGCCTCCACAATTTCGCTCCGCCGAGTATCCCAGGCCTTGTTTATTTCCATCAGAAGATCGAAAAAGCCAGGGCGGCCGAATTTCGCGCGTGGGGGGAAGTAGGTACCCCCAAAAAATGGCTTCCGGTCAGGGGTTAGAAAAACGGACATAGGCCAGCCTCCACTTCCCGTCATTTGTTGCACTGCAGTCATATACAGGTCGTCTAGGTCGGGGCGCTCTTCACGGTCCACTTTGATGCAAACAAAGTGCTCATTCAGGTACTTTGCGATTTCCTCGTCCTCAAAGGACTCTCGTTCCATAACATGGCACCAATGGCAAGCCGAGTAGCCAATCGAGAGGAAAATGGGCTTTTCTTCTGATTTCGCAATGGCAAGGGCCTCTTTGCCCCATGGATACCAGTTCACAGGGTTGTATGCGTGCTGGAGAAGGTAGGGGCTTGTTTCCTGGGCCAGATGATTAGCCTTCCGGTCGTCGTGAGATTTCTGAGGTGGAGCCAAAATTAGTGGGGCGAGCGCAAAGAGTTGCAAGAGCATGATTTGTGTTCTTTAGGGCGAGGGCGAAGTCATTTCATGGCTAGGGCTACCTTGAAGCATAGGAATCTGCTACTCTGTGGGGGAAATGGGCTTCCTCCAACGCTTTTTGGGAGCGGAAGGAGGCGACGAAAACGCCGACCGCTCCCCGGAGAACGCCCGACGCACCGCAGCTTCAAGCGCGGACATTCGGGCATTAACTGATGAAATACGACGCCTCCGAGAATCTCTCGGCGGTGAGCGTGCTGCGTCATCATCTCAAGACGGCCGCAATCGTCGCGGTGGCCGCGGACGCAATCGTCGCGGGGACTCCGGAAATGGAGACTCTGGACGGCAACAACATGGTCGCAGTCAACACCCTCGGCGGGGTCTTCCAAAGGAAGTTCCCGAAGATGCCCCAACGGGCCCTTTGGTTGACTACCTCAAAGGGAAGAAGGTTGTGGTTTATGAAGGTCAAGACGATCTTGCCCGCAACGAGGCCTTCGAGCATTTAGCTCGTCACATAGGTCAGCACTTCTCGCGAGTCGCACCGTTTTATGAGAAAATGAAACGTTGTGTCGCAACGGGCCATGGAACACGCGTGGATATTGATCGTTGGTCCGACCATGAGCGCTCTGCCGCCGTTCAGCTCGGCACCATGCTTCATCGGCACGGTTTGCTGAAAGATTTTTACTATCACCGTTCGCCCAAACGCCAGCTTCGCGTAATCCCCACAAAGGATGGAAGCACCGCCCAGTTTCTAACTGGCGGGTGGTTGGAAATTTATGTGGCTTGGCTTTTGTCGCGCCGCCTGCGCGCTCGCATGAATCCATCTAAGTTCCAAGTGCTTTTTAATGTTAAAGGCACCTTGCCCGACAAGCGCGAATTTGAAGCGGACCTCATGGCGTGCGTTGATGGTCGCATGCTTTGGGTGGAGTGCAAAACCGGCAACTGGCAGGACTACTCCGCACGCTTTAAAGGCTTGGTAAAAGTCTTTGGTTGCGATCGCGACAGTGCTGGCCTTTTGCTTATTCGTCCACCAGACGCAAGCACTCGCAAGCGTGCAACCTCTCTGCTCGATATGACTCTCCTTGCATTAGACGAAGTGAGTCCATTCTTCAACCGCTTCCTTGGCTTGGAAGACGAGGCAATACCCGAGGCTGCTCTCGATGAGGAAGACCGCACGGCACCCTTGCCGCTCGGCATAGTTCCTCCTTTGAAGGAGGAAGAAATTCCTCTCCAAGATGCTGCCCCTGCGAAAAAGTTGGGACGAATCCAGTTGGAGGGAGGCGCTACGGACGAAGACAGTCCTCCCCGCCGTCGCCGTCGCCGTCGAGGTCGCCGAGGCGGTCGAGGTCGCGCCCGGAGCGAAGAGTCAGCCGATAAGACAACCAAGTTAAATCAAGCGATTACGCTTCATCCCGTGGACGAGGCGGACACAGAAACAACTGCATCGGAAAAACCTGAAGCCGAAACTGCTAAGCCGGAAACCGAGAAGGCAGAAGCCACCACGGCTCCTCGCCGCCGCCGCCGTCGCCGCCGTACCGAATCCCCTTTTGAAGAGAAAGGAGAGGAAAAGGCTGAAGAGGAAACCTCTGAAAAGCTTGAAGGTGTAGTTGAAGCTCCTGCGGATGAACCCGAAGTCGAACCGATTGCCTCCTCCGATTCCGAGCCTGAAACTGAGGAGCCCGAAGCCGAGGAGCCCGAAACTGAGGAGCCCGAAGCCGAGGAGCCTGAAGCCGAGGAAGAGCCTCTTTCGGGACAATCGGAATCAGCAACAGGTGTAACCATTGCCCCCGACTTGGCTTCAATGCTCGCCAAGCCGAAGGACGAGGACTAAACCCCCTTTCCCAAAGGAGCTTCTCCCCATAGCTCGCAACTTTCTTGAAAACTCGTTCAAGCAGTTCGGCGCCGTAGTTTTTGACCCAGTAATGGGAAGAGAAAACCCCTAAGGAAAAAGAAGGACAATAGTCTTTATCCTTGGTAAAATTGAGATGTGAGATTCCTGAATTTCGTTTGGATTCTTGGGCTACTTACTCCTCTTTTAACTGCCCAAATAGATATAGAGGAAGGCCCAATTCCTGGGCGTTTGTATTCGCGCGACTTGGCGACAAATCAGGCAGTCGTTCCGATTTCTGGAAAAGTCGTAGTCCCGAATTGTGACCGCATTCATCTCGTGGTAAATCAAGATGGAATCCCGTGGTCTTCTGACGTTGCGAATCTTGATTATTCAAATGGCGACCCGCCGTTCGTGTTCAAACCGATAATCGAGGCCGGCTTGCGCAACTACAGTTTTGAGCTTCTATTAGAGTCTGGTGGACAAACACAGCGAGCGATTTTTGTGGACCATATTGTATGTGGCGATGTTTTTTTAATTAATGGCCAATCAAATGCGGTGGCCAGTGATTATCACAATGAAGGACTTGGCAACCAAAATCAAACACCTTGGGTTCGCTCTTACGGATCATCTTCGCTTGTCGAGCAGGAAGTCGTCAGCGATGCGAAATGGCACATAGCAGACGGGATTCAAGTGTATGCGTCAGGCACGGTGGGCGCATGGGGCCTTCGCGCAGCCAGCCTAATCTCTGACCGACTTCAAATTCCGATTGGCCTTCTTAATGGGGCCGTTGGTGGCACGACAGTGAGCCAGCACGCTCGGGATGATATTCAGCCCGAGAACTTGTCTACTATTTATGGGCGTTTACTCTACCGAGCACGGGAAGCAGGCATTGACCAAACAGTGCGAGGCCTCCTTTGGCATCAAGGAGAATCCGATGGGCCGACTCCTCCAGCGGACTATATTGCAGCTTGGCGAGAGTTAAGGAATGATTGGCTATACGACTACCCCGCCCTGGAACATTTGTTTGTGTTTCAAGTTCGTCGGGGTTGCGGGATTTCGAATATGAAGATTCGAGAAATTCAGCGAACTTGCGGTGACTTTTTTTCAGATGTGACCGTGTTGCCCACGGCAGGAATAAACGAACATGACGGCTGCCATTTTACATATAGCGGCTACCGCAGAATGGGCAATTGGATGGCTGCAGCAATTGCGAAACGTCTTTATGGTGTGACGATTTCGGATAAAAAGCTTCCCCCTAATTTGAAGGAGGCTCGTTTTACATCTCCCACCCATGACGAGATTGAGCTAGTTTTTAGGTCCACAAACCAAACCTTAGTCTTGGATCCTGGTGTCGAGAGTTATATGAGCCTTGGAGCTGGAATCAATGAGAGCGTCGTTTCTGCTTCCACTTCACCTGGGAGGATTATCCTGACACTCTCTGGAAGTACTGCCGCGACGGAAATTATTTATCGAGGTCACATGGGTGCAGGCCCGTGGATAAAAAATTCTGATGGAGTGGGAGCCTTTACTTTTCGTGTTCCCATTATTCCTTGAGGAGATTTTGACCAAGAGCAGTTAGGAGGCACCTGGCGCATCTCTCGGGTATTGGCTAAAATCTAGCTATGCCAATTGTTACCATCAAAGTTATCGAAGATGTTTTTCGTCCTGATCAGAAAGAAATGATGATCAAAGAGGTTACGGATGCAATGGTCCGCGTCACGGGCGAAGAAAAACGCGACAGCAACTGGGTGCTCATTGAGGAAGTCAAACTTGGCGATTGGGCCATCGGCGGCAAAGCGGTGAATCCCCCCAAGGGCTAGCGATAAAGCAAGTTCAAAAAAATCTCATCCAATCTGTCGAGGTAGTCGATGCGTTCTATATTTGTGCGCGAGCTAGAAAAAAATGAAAGAGTTAAAAGCAAAAGGAGCTTGTCATTGCGGAGCCATTCAATACCTAGTCTGCGGTGAAGTCATGGTCAATGGGCTTTGCCACTGCCCCAACTGTAGGCGTTCAAAAGGCGTCTCGCCAGTGCATCTGATTACACTGTGTGGAGAGAATTCTGTTGAGATTATGCAAGGGGATGAACTGCTTCAAACGCGTGCGCTTGACAAGTTTCATCTCGTGACTTGTAAAATGTGTCACGGGCCAGTGATGCAATATCAAGAAGGAATGGGCTTTCGGGCAGTCTTTCCCGTCTCGCTTAATTTGCGGCGAGGGAATGCAGGACCCGACCACGGCGCCGATCGCATCCCGGAGGAATGGAAACCTCAGCTTCATCTCAACTACGAAAATAGACTCTTTGACTGGGACGATGACCTTCCGAAGTTCAAAGTGTTTCCGCCCGATAACCCATTGAAATCAGACGGGACTCCTCTTGAGTCATAAGGTTGCTGACCGCCCATTTCAGCTTTCAAATGCCAGAATGCTGACTCGCGGGCTTAGAACGCATTCATGATTTCTGCCATGCTGTGGTTGTTCCCTCTTCTCTTGCCGCAAGCTCAAAATAAATCCTAATCACCTCTTATTTAAAGGGGGATGGTGCGCCCGGCAGGGCTCGAACCTG
>PVBE010361149.1_pt1 | contig 49071 bp, 34 predicted proteins | sample 1631181 | NCBI WGS metagenome assembly PVBE01 (sample SAMN08397723, study PRJNA350692) | Marine metagenome, whole genome shotgun sequencing project. | isolation source: water | place: Pacific Ocean | collected 2012-04
ACCTTGCCCTCCAGGGAGTCTGCGATCTGCTTGATCAGGGCCGGGTCGATCTGCGAGCCGCAGCAGGAGACCTCCTCGCTGATGCCGGCCAGCTCGGACTCGGCCAGGCCGGCCAGCTGCACGGCCTCGTAGACCAGGCGCTCCCGCACCTCCACGTCGGCCAGGCCGGCGGCGCGCAGGCCCGCCAGGTAGTCTTCCTCGCTGATGGCGCCGGCGATGCAGGAGTTGTAGAGGGACTCGTTGTCCCTGAGCCAGGCCGGGATCTCTTCGGCCACGATGTCCGACACCAGCAGCCGGCCGCCGGGGCGCAGCACCCGGGCGATCTCGGCGAAGACCCGCGGCTTGTCCGGTGAGAGGTTGATCACGCAGTTGGAGATGACCCAGTCCACGGTGCCCGACTCAACGGGCAGCTCCTCGATGATCCCCTTGCGCACCTCCACGTTGGTCATGCCGGAGGCGGCGATGTTCTCTCTCGCCCGGGCGATCATCTCGTCGGTCATGTCCACGCCGATGACGCGACCCTCGGGGCCCACCTTCTCCGCGGCCAGCAGCAGGTCGATGCCCGCGCCGGAGCCGAGGTCCAACACCACGTCGCCGGGGCGCACCTCGCTGAAGGCCAGGGGGTTGCCGCAGCCGAAGGAGTTGACCACCGCCTCCTGGGGCAGGCCCGCCAGCTCCTCGGGGGTGTAGCCGGCCAGCTTGGCCGTGACTCCCTTGGGTGAGGGGCTGCCGCAGCAGCCGCCGGACTGAGGTGACGTCACCGCCCGGGCGTAGGCCCGCTTCACACCTTCTCTGATGGTTTGTTCGTTCATGATGTCCTCCTTTTCTATTGTTTCGATTCCTCGTTGTTCTCTTCCGCAGGGGGGCAGCAGGCCTCGATACAGTCGGCCATGGCGCGCAGCAGCCGCGCCAGGGGCTCGGCCCGCAGAGTGTAGAAGACGTGCTTGCCCACCTTCCTCGACTCCAGCACCCCCGCCTCCCGCAGCACGGCCAGGTGGCGCGAGACCACCGAGAGGTTGAGGGGGCAGCACTCGGCCACCTGGCTCACGCTCAGGGGGCCGCAGCTCTCGGCCAGTCGAACCAGGATGGCCACGCGGTTCGGATCTCCCAGGGCCTTGAACAGCCTGGGCGACAGCAGCTCACCAAGGCCGGGGCAGCATTGGGTCATCGTTCGCTTCCTCTCTCGTTTACGGTTGCTTATTTGCACACATATGCAAGTGTAATGCGGCGGCGGTGGGTGTCAAGGGGGAGGGCGGATCTCTTACACGGTTTATTTCACCCTACGGCACGCTGGCGCCGGGTTCACAGACCTGGGTCTTCTTGCTGCAGACGAGACCGGGCGGGCAGAGGAAGAGGCCCAGGGCGCAGGAGAACCCGCAGAAGCTCTGGCCCGACAGGGTCATGTTGCACAGGGGCGCCGTCATGGGCGGGCTGCCGAGGGCGCAGTGCAGTTTGTCCTTGCAGGCGCGGGAGCAGTAGCCGAGCTTCCAGACCGGGAGCACGAAGCAGAGCAGCCCGGGAGCGCAGAGGATGCTCTTGCTGCACGGCGTGCCGTAGGCGGCATACGTGGCGCAGCCGCACAGGGCCTTGGAGCCCGCGGTCTTGCACCCCATGGCGTAGTCGTACCCCTTGGTCTGGCACTGCTTGCCGCAGTTTTCGGTCTTCCAGGTCCCCTTGTCGCAGTGTTTGATGGTCTGGGGGCCGGTGCAGGTCCCGTCGCCGTCGGTGCAGCCTGTCTTGGCGTCCGGGCTCAACGGGCCGTCGGCCGCCGGCGTGGGCTCCGCCCCGGGCCAGGCGTCGGCCGCACCGTTGTCCTTTTTGCCGCCGTCTTTTGTCGTGGGCGGCAGGTCGGGCTTTCCCCCGTCCGCGAGGGAGACGCACTGACCCTGGCGGCAGGCGGTGCCCCCGGCACAGGGCGGGTCGCAGCGGTGGGGGTCGTGTTCGCCTTCCAGGGGCCAGAGCCAGTCGCAGGCCGGCGTCACCAGCAGCAGCAGCAGGGTCAAGGTTGTTCGCGAGGAGACCATGGCCTGGGACGAGGATATCATCTGTGGACGGGGGCGTCAGGTCGGTCGGGCAGCACCCGGTCACCGTCGCGGCAGGGCCGCGGCGCGCCGGCCGGGTCCACGCAGGCGGTGGTGGAGCAGGCAAAGGGCGCGACCCGCCGCGCGCGCGGGGCGATGAACATCGGGTTGATGATCCAGCGGCCGGCCCCGGTGCCGTTGAGGGCGTGGCACATCAGCTCGGGGTAGCCGCGGTCGATGACCAGGCGCAGGTCCGTGGCGTCGCGCAGGAAGCTGACGTCGGTGACCGAGTCGCCCGCGGCGAAGGAGACCGGCCGGCCGATGACCTTGCGGATCCAGCAGCGCTTGCCCTCGACGTAGGTGATCAGGCTGTTGTCGCCGTCCTTCACCGCGCCGCAGCCCCGCAGGTCCCGGGTGATGCGGCCCTGGCGGTCGAGCACCGAGCGGATGCCGATGACCCGGCTGGCCGGGACGCCGACTTGGGCGGCGAAGACCTCCACCACGTGCTGGGGCGAGGCGGACACGACCCAGACGTCGAAGCCGCTGCGCTGCATGCGGCGCACCACAGCGGCCATGGGGCGGTAGAGGCGCAGGTAGGCCGGCACCCTCAGGCCGCCCACGGTGGTGGTCTGCCCCACGGCCGCGGCGCAGCCCCGGCGGATCACCTGCCGGGCCATGGCCCGCACCCGCGCCGGGGTGTGGCCTGCGAGGAGGTGCACCTGCCAGGCGGCCGAGGGCTTGTAGGTGCGCCGGTTGTAGCCGGAAAAAGCGGGCGCGCCGTCAGCCAGGGTGCGCCGCTCGTAGAGGCTGGCCAGCTCCCGGGCGCAGGCGGGCCGGTTGGCGGACGGCAGGTACCGCCCCTGTCCGGCGCAGGCGACGGCCAGCCGGCGGCGTGCGTTGGCCGTGAGGTACGGCACCTCGTCCCAGGAGGCCGGGCGCCGCGCCAGCCCCTGCCGGATCACGTGGTGCACCATGGCCGCGCCCACGTCGTTTTTGATCATGGTGTTGTCCCAGTCGAACACAGCCACCGGCCGGGAGCGGGGCTCGCGGCTCTTCAGGTAATTGAGGATCGTCGCGGCGTTGTCCCCGGCCCAGGTCGCGCCGGCGGACAAACAGGTCGGCGCCGGCGCCGGCGCCGGTCGTGCCGGCGCCAAAGCCGGCGCCGACCCCCCACAGGAGACCAGCCAGAGCAGCGTCAAGGGTGCGGCGCGATGGGTCATGGCTCAGGGAAGGGAGATCACCCGGATCTTGTGGTTGAGGTAGTCGGCCACGTAGAGCTTGCCGCCCCAGGCGGTCAGGTCGAAGGGGAAGTTGAACGTGGCCAGGGACGCCGCCCCGTCGGTGCTGCCCTTGACCTGGCACTTGCCGGCCACCGTGGACAGCGCCCCCGCGGCGTAGCGCACGATGCGGTGGCTCTGGCTGTCTGCGATGTAGAGCTTGCCCGGCTGGCCCGGCACCATGCCCTGGACGCCGTGCAGCCCGCTGCAGCCGGCGGTGGGCTTGATCAGCGTGGTGACCGCGCTGGCAGAGATCTTGCGGATCCAGTAGACCTCGCCCACGTAGAGGTTGCCAGAGGAGTCCTTGGTGATGGAGTGGGGGAAGTTGAAGGTGGCGCTGAGCAGGGGGCCGTTGGTGGAGCCGGGCTTGCCCGAGCCGGCCAGGGTGGTGACCTTGCCGCCGCTGGTGATCTTGCGGATGCGGTTGTTGCTGGTGTCCACCACGAAGAGGGTGCCGGTGGAGGTGACCACGATGGACTGGGGGTTGTCGAACCTGGCGGACGTGCCCTGGCCGTCGGCGAAGCCCTTGGTGCCGCCGGCGAGGGTGGTGACCTTGCCGCCCGAGATCTTGCGGATGCGGTTGTTGCCGTTGTCCACCACGTAGACGCTGCCCGCCTTGTCCACCGCCACGTCCTGGGGTTGCTTGAAGGTGGCGCTTTGGGCGGGCCCGTCAGCGCTGCCGCTCTTTTTGCAGACGCCGGCGAAGACGGAGACCTGCCCCTTGTAGATGGTGCGGATGACGTTGTTGGTAAACTCCGCGACGTAGATCCGGCCCACGCTGTCCACGGCGATGCCGATGGGGTTGTAGAAGGTGGCCGAGCTGGCCAGGCCGTTGGTGCAGCCGTAGCTCCCGGTGCCGGCCAGGGTGGAGACGCACCCCTTGGCCGCGGTCCAGGACGAGGTGCTGGACGACGGCACGCAGGCGAGGCAGGAGGAGGTGGGGTGCTTGGCGCCGCTGGCGTAGCAGGTCTTGTTGATGACGCAGTAGCCGGGTTTGACCTTGTTGAGGCAGCCCGTCTTGCCGCAGGCGTCGGCGGTGCAGGAGTTGCTGTCCACGCAGGAGGCGCACTTTTTACCCCCCGCCCCGCACTTGGTCACGCTGAGGGAGGTGCGGCAGACGTCGCCTTCGCAGCAGCCCTTGCACAGTCCGCCGGCCACGCAGCGGCAGATCTTGTTGACGCAGGTCAGCCCGCTGGAGCAGACCGGCCCCTTGCCGCAGTGGCACTTGCCGTTGGAGCAGCTGGCGCCCTCCATGGGCGGGCAGGCGCTGTTGCACTTGCCGCAGTGCTTGCTGTTGGTCTGCAGGTCGGCGCAGACGGCGCCGCAGCGCACCTTGCCCTTGGGGCAGCCTCCGTCCGGCGCCAGGAGCTGGTCCGGCTCGGGCGCCCGGTCAGGCAGCTTCCCCTTGTCGCCCGGCTGCAGGTCCTTGCCCGCGTCGCCGGCGTCGGCGCCGGGCCGCTGGCAGGTCTTGCTGGCCGCGTCGCAGCGCGTGCCGCCGGCGCACTGCTCGTCGGTCTCGCAGGGCCGCCCCTCGTAGACGACCTGGTCCACCGAGCAGCCGGCCAGCGTCACGGCGAACAGGAGACTCCAGTACCTCGCGCTACAGCCGAAGACAGTCATACCCTCATTGTACAGCACTTAAACCCATCCAATGATAGTCCGGCGCTACTTGAGGATGGCCTGGCGCACCCAGCGGCGGTAGGAGGCCACCACCTGGCTGCCCTTGCCGATGTTGACCCCGGTGAAGACCAGGGAGTTGGAAAAGCCCACGTAGTCGAAGCCCTTGACGCGGCTGCGCGTCAGCTGCTTGTTGTCCACGGCCACGGCCAGCGAGGCGCTGATCGGCACGTACTGCAGGATGGCCGGGCTGGCCGCGCCGGTGATGGTGTCGATGATGATCTGCAGGGTGGAGCCGAGGTTCTTCTGGCAGATGTCCGCGGCGATGCCGCCGGTGGCCTTGACCAGCTCGAGGTAACCGTGGCCCACCTCGGCGCTGCACTTGGAGGTCTTGCCCCCGGCGCAGATGCCGCCGATGAGGTGCACCATGGCCTTGCCCTGGGCCTTCCACTTGGCGTCCTTGCCCGTGAACAGGTTGAGCCAGGTCTTGAGGTACGAGTTGACGTCGGCCTGGCTCTTGGCGGTGAGGCTGCAGCCGCTGGTGGACAGCGACGGGCCCTTGACGCCCTTGGGGTACTCGCCGCCCTTGAGCTCCTTGGGCGCCTCGTCCGAGGCGATGATCACGGCCAGCGAGGCGTTGGGGCGCACGCGGCTCTTGTGCCCGGCCACCCGGGGCAGGTGGGTCCGCACCCCCTCCAGGGCGTGGGCCAGGCCGTACTCCGAGCTGCCCTCCTTGTAGGGCGGGTTGGCCACGCAGGACTTGAAGATGGCCTGCTCCTTGGGCCCGAGGAAGCGGTCCGGGCCGCCGTCGGAGAACGGCGGGAAGAGGTCCGGCGGCATCATCTGGCCGCAGAACTTGCCCACCTTTACCGGCGGCATCAGCGGCATGAAGTCCCAGGGGTCGGCCACGCCGGTGACCGCCATGCGGAAGTCCAGCCCGCTCTTGACCGCCCGGGAGAAGAAGTCGTTGGCGTTGTTGACGATGTCCTGGCGGTTGTCGTTCATGGAGCCCGAGTCGTCCACCACCCAGATGATGTCGGCCACGGGGTTTTTGTGCAGCAAGAACGGGTCGCACTCCACGGTGCCCGAGTCCGACGGCGTGGCCAGGCCGGTGCCGTTGGACAGGTCCTCGAGGTAGAACGAGGTCGGCTTCTTCGGGTCGCCGGCCATGTTGGCCGGGCCCACGCCGCCCATGACCAGGGTGCGGTCCTTGCGCGCCAGGGTCTGCAGGCGGATCACCACCGACGTGCTGGCTGGCCCGTAGTTGTCGAACCCGCCCTTGGGCACCGGCTTGCCCAGCAGCGCCGACAGCAGCGCGTTGCGCACCGCGCCGGGTCTCCTGGCCGACGAGAGGGTCACCGCCAGCTGGGTCGAGACCACCGTGGGGAACTTGTCGTGGCTCACGCGCAGGTTGCCCGAGGACAGCTGCGAGACCGACGAGGCGCCGGACAGCTTGGACTTGATGTCGCCGATGACGCCGGCCGACAGCTTGGCCACGTCGCCGGTGCGGGCCAAAGAGACCACGAACCCGGCCACCGCCTGGTTCGCCCCCTTGTAGTCCATGGCCGCGGCCGCCTCCTTGCCGCCGGCGCCGCTGATGGTCGCCTCGCCGTAGGGCGTGTTCTGCTCCAGGGCCACCTTCCACGAGCCCGCGGTGGAGACGCGGAAGTCCATGGGCTTGAGCCCCTTTTGCCCCATCTCCCCCGACTTGCGGCAGATGAAGGTCGGCAGGTCCTTGTCGGCCTTGCCGCCGCTGAAGGTGACCTTCTTCTTCGGGCTGGTCTCGCCGTCGGCGCACAGAAAGCTCACCAGGGGGGTGCACTTGCCGCCGGCGCACTTCTGGCCGATGCCGCAGGCGTTGGCGGCCACGGGCGGGCAGCCCTTGCGCTTCTCGCCGCAGGTGCTCAAACAGCAGCCGAGCTTGCCGTCGCCGTTGAGGTCCTCGTCGCCGTCCTTGATGCCGTCGCCGTCGGAGTCCGAGTCCTGGAAGTCGGGCCGCTTGTCGCCGTCGCTGTCCCCCGCCCCCTCCACGCTGTCGGGGATGCCGTCGCCGTCGGCGTCGGTGTCGGCGTAGTCGGGCACCTTGTCGCCGTCGGTGTCGCGCGGCGGGTTGCAGCCCTCCTTCTGGTCCGGGATCTTGTCGCCGTCGGCGTCCGCGCCGGCCTTGCAGGGGTCCGGCGTGTAGCCGCCGCCGTCCCACTTGACGGCGCCGCCTTCAGCGGGGGTGGACTGGAAGCCGTCCTCGGCGCAGGCGCCCAGGGCCAGGGCCAGGCAGGGGACAACAAGATACTCGAAGATGTGCCGACTGGTCATGAGACCAGTTTACATCAATCTACTTCAGCTCGTAGGCGCCGATGTCCACCTTGGTCCCCTTCTTGCGGTCGCCGCTGGCGAGATCCAGCTTGCTCTCGATCTTGTTGTCGTCGCCGGCGTTGATGCAGGGAGAGCTATTCTTGAGCTTGTAGCTCGCCTCGAGCTGGGGATTCAGCAGGATGTTGCTTTTGACGGCCGAGGTCTGGCCGGAGCCGAGCGCGCAGTTGTTGTAAAAGCACGGGTCGGAGCCGGCGTAGGCGCCGGCGGTGTTGTTGTAGAAGATGGAGTTGTAGATGTTGATCGCGATGCTGCACTTGATGCCCGCCTGGCCGCTGCCGGTGTTGCCGAAGACGTTGTCGGCCACGGTGTTGTGGGAGAACACCTTGGCCGGGGCGGTGCTGCTTTCCGGTTTGAGCTCGACGCCCACCGCGCTGCCGGAGGGGGAGCCGTTTTTGACGATGAGGTTGTTGACGATGATGAAGCCGCCCTTTTCCACCTCGACGCCGCCCTTGGTGTTGTTGCGCACCACGCTGCGCCGCATCTTGAAGTGGCAGGCCTCGGCCTTGATCCCCCGCTCGGCGTTGTTCTCCACGGTGCTCTCCACCACATAGAGCACGGGCCAAAAGGTGTAGGCGCCGGCCTCGTTCCCCTTGCACTTGATGCCGTCCTTGCCCTTGGAGCCGCTGATGGTCAGGCCCTGGAGGGTCACCGCGCCGGTGGTGATGTTGATCAAGGGGGAGCCGCTGGCCGTTGACTTGATGTGGACCGCCCCATCGCCGATGACGGTGATCCCCTTGTTGATGGTGAGGCCGGTCTCCCAGTAGGTGCCCGCGGGCAGGCGGATGTGGGAATGGCTGCCCTTGCTGGCGATGGCCATGGCCAGCGCGCCCGCGGTGGCCTTGGCCACCACCATCACCTTACTCGTGTCGACGCACACCCCCTTGCCCGTCATGTGGGCCTCGCTGCGGTCGCAGACGCTGGTGCTCGCGCAGTGAGCTGTGCTGGAGGTGCAGCTGGTGCCGCACTGGGACTTGCCGCTGACCGTCACGCACTTGTAGGTCTTGCAGCCGGTGTACGCCTTGGTGGTGCACAGCCCGTTGGCCGAGCACTTGTACGCCACCACGTTGGTCCCGCTGCACTGGCGCTTGCACTCCTTGCCGACCTCGGCCTTGGCGCACTTGCCCTTGCCGTCGCAGGTGTCGTAGCCGCAGTCCTTGGTGCCCTTACAGACATTGCGCGGGTCCTTGCCCTGAGGAACCTTGGCGCAGGTGCCCGGCGAGGCGCTGTTGTTGCAGGCCATGCAGAGCGCGGTGCAGCTGCTGTTGCAGCAGACGCCGTCGACGCAGTGGCCGCTCTTGCAGGCCTTGTCGTTGGTGCCGCAGAGGGAGCCGTTGGGTAGGCTGCCGGCGCACTTGCCGCCGGTGCACCAGAAGTCCTTCTGGCAGGCCAGGGCGGCGTCGCACTTGGTGGCGCAGGCCCCGCCGCTGCAGGCGTAGCCCCCGCAGGAGGAGGTCTTCTTGTGACACCCCCCCTTGCCGTCGCAGGTCCACTTCGTCACGCTGCCGCCGCTGCAGCTGCTCTTGCCGCAGGATGTGTTGGCCTCCTTGAAGGCCGTGCACTTGTCCTTGGCGCTGCAGGTGTCGCCGCCGCAGGCAGCGTGGCCCTTGCACTCGTTTTTCGGATCCTTCCCCTGGCCCAGGGGGCGGCAGGTGCCCACGGTGCCGGCCACGTCGCAGGCCATGCAGGTGCCGGTGCAGGCCGAGCTGCAGCACACCCCGTCCACGCAGTGCTTGCTCTTGCACTGTGCGCCCTGCTTGCAGAGCGCGCCGTTTTTCAGGCCCGAGCCCTGGTCGCCTCCGGGGCCGTCGGGTGTGGCGTCTGCCGGCGCGGCGTCCGCTGTCGAGGGGCCGTCAGACGCAGGGGGGCGTAGGGCGCCACCAGGTGGCAAGCGGTCAACAGCGGGGCCAAAAACAGGATCCAGATCAGGGTGATGGCAGCGGTACGGCTCACAGATTCAATGTAGCACCGCCCAAAACCCACGCCACAAAAGCCGCCGCTCACTCCAGCTCGTTGTTGATGATGGGGCCCACCACCCGCACGCCGAACTCGCGGTCGATGGAGCCGCGCAGCTCGAAGGTCGACAGCTTGCCGTCGCAGTCCAGGTCGCCGAGGGCCCGGGCGGTGTAGACCGCCCGGGTGTTGGTGCCCGCGCTGACGAAAGAGTAGGAGTAGCGGTGGCGATCGGTGATGGCGAACTGCAGCTTGCCCCAGCCCGCCTTGTCCCACACCGTGGCAGGGGTCGAGACGGTGCGGCCGCAGGGCGGCGCGGGGGGCACGGTGTGGGTGCTCGCGGGGAACCGCTTGGGCAGCAGGTTGCCGTTGGAGTCATAGTGGTCCGCCTGGAAGTACAGGCGGGCGCCGGCCTTGATCTTGTCCAGACCATCGGAGGCCTCCACGGTGAGGCTGCTGTACAGCCGCCGGACCATGGCCGGCAGGGCCATGGCCCCCAGCAGCGTGACCGCCGCGCCGCCGCCGGCGTCCAGCCCGCCAGCGTCCTTGAGCCGCGCGGCGTAGCGGCTCCTGGGGAAGCGCCTCGACAGCCTCGCCTCGAGCTGCTTGCCGGCCTCTCCGTCTCCCCGGGAGCGGGCCCGCCACGCCTCGAGCCACAGCTTGCGGGCCGCGTCGTCGGCCTGGCCGCGGTGCAGGGTGGTGAAGCGCGCGCTCAGCTGCAGGGTCTCGGCGTCCCGCCGCATCACGCCGAGGCTGACCCCCTCCAGCTGATCGAGCAGCAGGCGCCCTGTGTGGATCAACGTCTTGACCTCGGGCTCGCGGAGGCCCATGGCGCCCACGGCCTTGTCCCAGGCGATCTTCATCGGCAGCATGGCGTCGGGATCCCGCATCGGGCTGCGCAGGGCCAGCACGGCGCCCTTGCCCATGGCCGCCGCCTGGGCCTTGCTCAGCGCGCCAGCCTTGCCGGGGGCGCGCTCCAGCAGCTGCTTGACCGCCGCTTCGGTGCCGACGATGAGCCCGGCCTTGCCCGCGGCCAGCCGCAGGGTCCAGGAGAAGGCCACCTGCCTGGCGCGGGAGGTGACCAACAGGCGGTAGCCGCCGCCCTCGGCCGCGCTCACCGGCGTGACCTTGACCGCGGGCAGGTCGAGCCGGTGCAGCCTGCGGGGCAGGGCGGGCAGCGCCTTGACCATCAGGTCCAGCAGCTTGCGGCTCATCGCCCGGTCCGACGAGGCCAGCACCAGGGCCTTGTTCCCCGCGCCGCGGTCCACGAAGAGCAGCTCACCGGAAAAGGCGGCGCGCAGCTTCTGCGGGTCCAGGCCTGCCCGCTTGAGCGAGGCGGACAGCCCCCGCATGGATCCGATGAGCACGCCCAGGGGCAGGCGGGCGAAGAACTCCGAGCGGGCGCCGGCGGCCAGACCGGGCAGGGTGGCCTCGCCCGGCGGCGGACCCGCGAGCCGGCTCAGCCTCGACGACGAGAGCGACACGCGGACTTTGAGCCCGTCGGCCATCACCCGGGCGGTGCCCCGCACGCGCACCTTGTCCTCGGAGAAAAAGAAGTACCCGGCGGCGGCGCGCAGGGCGCCCTTGTCCGCGCGGTCCATGATCACCCACTGGGAGCGGTAGGGCACCCGCTTGAGCGCCCGGACCAGCTGCTGGGCGCGCCGGGCGCAGAAAAAGTAGCCGTCCCGCTCATGGCAGGCCCACTTGCGGTAGTAGCTGCCGCTGACCTGGATCTGCAGGTCGTCCACCCTCTTGACCTTCCACGGCCGCCAGGGCGCTCGCCTGGTGAGGGCGGACAGCCGGGCCTTGAGCGCGGCCAGGTCCTTGATCGGCAGCGCCACGACCTCCCGCCGCACGGCGAAGAACATGGCCGGGCGGGTCGGGTCCACGCCGAGGCGCTCCAGCTGCCGGATGTTCCAGGGCACGCCGACCTGGGCCACGTCGCCCAGGGCCTGGGCCCAGGCCAGCATCTGCCGCCCGTCCCGGGTGGTGCCCAGGGTGCGCTCCAGGTCGGCCATCAGCGAAAACACCTGGCGGGGGTCCATCAGCAGCACGCCCGCGGCCCGAGCGGGGACCATGCTCAGCAGCTGCCGGGCGCCCTTCATCCGCACGGCGCCGGCGTCGATCTTGGCGGCCTTCTGCGCCGCGGGCTCGCTGGCGGGCTCCACGGGGATGCCGTAGGCCGTCTGCTTGTTACAGCTCAAAGACGCCGCCAGCAGCAACAGCAGCGCCAGGCAGCGCAGGGGGCGCGGGGTCATGGGTCCTCCTCCTCCGGGTCCAGGACCCAATGTACACCGGGCGGCGGACGCCGGCGCACTACTTTCTGGGCCACCCGTCAGGGTCGAAAGGGTTGATCCGCTGACATTCTGCTGCCATATAAAGGTCATAGCCGATGAGCGAAAACGGACGACAGGTCTCCCTGATGTTTTCCGGTGGCGTGGACTCCACCATGACCGCCATGCTGTTGGGGGAGAAGTACGACCGCGTGCACCTGCTGACCTTCGGCAACGGCTACGGGCACTACAAGCTGGACCGCACGCGCAAGCGGGCCGCCGAGCTGCGCCGCCACCTGGGCCCCGGCCGGCTGGTGCACACCATCGAGTCGGTCAAGGAGCTGTTCGAGGCGGTGATGGCCGACCTGATCGGCGACTTCTCCCGCTACCGCTCGGGGTTCATCTGGTGCATGGGCTGCAAGATCGCCATGCACACCCGCAGCATCATCTACAACCTGGAGCACGGCGTGGACCAGATGGCCGACGGCTCGTCCGGGTCCACCGGCGAGATGGTGGAGCAGATGCTGCTGTCGGTGTACATGATCCGCGAGATGTACGACCGCTACGGCATCACCTACAGCACGCCGGTCTACACCATCCCTCGTGAGGAGGAGATCCGTATCCTCAAGGAGAAGGGGTTCCGCATGGGGCTGCGCATCGGCGACCGCTTCCTCGGCGTGCAGCCCAAGTGTCACCCGGGGGAGCTGTACTACCTGCCATTTCTGCTGCTCAACCAGCCGCCCAAGCACGACGAGGAGCTGGTGGCGCGGTTCATCGAGGAGAAGCGCGAGGTGGCACACCGCATCATCGTCGAGCAGTGCGGCCAGCGAAAGATCTCGCTGCCTGCGTCGGCCGAGGAGGAATACTGATGGGTTGCTGCAACAAGGTGATGGACGAGACCCCCATCTCGGACCTGCGCTACTGGGCAGGCACCGTGCTGGTGGCGGGCTCGCACCTCGGCCTGCTGGCCGCGCTGGCCGCCGCCTCGCCGGTGGTCCCACAGTGCAAGCGCGTGCTGCCCTTTTTCTACCGCTACACCCGGGAGACCATCGAGGGGATCCTCGGCAACGAGCGCATCGTGCGCGAGCGCGCCCTGGGGCGCGACGCCTGCGAGCTGGAGGATCTCGGCGCGCGGTAGGTCCCCCCTGCCATGGTACAGTGACCCATGCCCCCCGAGGCCACTCCGCCGGTGAAGCCGTGGTACACACAGCCCCTTGTCTGGGTCGGCTTCGTCATCAGCGGCCTGGCCGTGGCCACCTTCCTCTGGCTCTTCGACGCGCGCGAGGTCTACCGCAGCCTGGCCAGCCTGGAGGCGTGGGTCCTGGCGCCGGGGGTGGCGGCCATCCTCGCCGCGTTCATGGCGCGCTCGGCGCGCTGGCGCTTGCTGCTGCGGCTCGTGGACGACATTCCCCTGGGCCAGGTGCGGGACGTGTTGATGACCGGCTTCATGGTCAACAACGTGCTGCCCGCCCGGGCGGGTGAGCTGGCCCGGGCCCTGGTGCTGTGGAAGGTGGCCGGCACCAGCCGGCGGGCCACCCTGGCCACCATCGCCACCGAGCGCATGTTCGACGTGCTGCTGCTGGTGGGCATGCTGGCGACCCTCGGCCTGCTCTTCGAGGTGCCGGCCTGGACCCGCCAGCTCGGCATGGCCACCGTGGTCCTGCTGGGCGGGCTCTGCGCCGGGGTGGTCTGGATGGCCGCCCACCACCGCTCCCTCTTCTGGGTCGCGCGGCAGCTGCTGGTGTTTTTGCCCGCGCCGCGGCGAGACAAGGTGCTCGCCTTCATGGAGCGCTTCGTGGACGGCACCCGGGCCCTGCGCGACGCGTCGCTCACCGCCCGCGTGCTCGGGCTGTCGGCCGTGATCTGGGCCCTGGAGGTGGGGGCCTACTACGCGGTGATGCACGGCCTGCACATCGACCTGCCCCTGTGGGCGGCGGCGCTGACGGTGGTGGTGGCCAACTTCGGCATCGCCGCGCCGTCGGCGCCGGGATACGTGGGGGTGTTCGACGCGGCCTGCAGCACCGCGCTCATCGCCCTGGGGGTGGGCAAGGAGCTGGCCCTGTCCTACGCCATCGCCGTGCACCTGATGCTCTACGTCACGGTCACCGGCACCGGGCTGCTGGCCATGTGGCACCTCGAGCTGTCGCTGTCCGAGGTGGTCAAGCAGGCCCGCGTCGGTGACGACGGGGAGGCGGCGTGAGCAACGACCCGGTGGTGCTCGCCATCGTGGGCCTCTACCTGGTGGGCATGCTCGCCATCGGCGTGTGGGTCGCGCGGCGCAAGATCGCCAGCGCCGACGACTTCATGGTCGCCGGGCGGCGGCTGCCCTGGTTCGTGCTGGCCGCCACCCTGGCCGCCACCGAGGTGGGCGGCGGCTCCAGCATGGGCGTGGTGAAGAAGGCCTACGGCGAGTGGGGCCTTGGCGCGGCGTGGTACATCTGGACCATGGCGCTGACCTTCCTCGTCTTCGCCTGGCTGGCCCCCACCCTGACCCGCACCCGCTGCCGCACCATCCCCCAGTACTTTTCGCAGCGCTACGGCCCGGCCTCGGCCGTGGTCACCGCCGTGCTGATGATCGCGGCGCTGATCGGGCTCACCGCGGTGCAGATGGTGGCCACCGGCCTGGTGGTCAGCGTGATGACGGGCGCCGGGTTTCGCCTCGCCGTGCTCGCCGCCGGCCTGATCGTGACGATCTACACCTACTGGGGCGGCATGTGGAGCGTCAGCCTCACCGACTTCGTCCAGTGGTTCTTTATCGTCATCGGCCTGGCCGCGGCCATCCCCTACGCCGTGGGGGCCGGCGGCGGCGTGCAGCCCGTGCTGGCCGCGCTGCCCCCCGAGGCCACCAGCCTGCTGAGCAAGATCGGCGTGGGCGAGATCCTGTCGCTGTGCGCCATCTACGTCACCAGCTTCCTCGTGGGGCAGGAGGCGATCCAGCGCCTCTACTCGGCCAAGGACGAGCGGCACGCCCGGCGCGGGGCCCTGGCCACCTCTGGCTTCTACCTGCTCTTCGGCTTCATCCCCCCGGCCCTGGGCCTGCTGGCCCTGGCGCTCACCCGTCAGGGCGTGCTGCAGGTGGGCGAGCTGACCCGCCTGGGGGACAACGCCGTGCTGCCGCTTTTGGCCCAGGCCTGCCTGCCCGCGCCGCTGACCGGCGTGCTCTTCGCCGGGCTGATCAGCGCCACCATGTCCAGCGCCGACTCCAACCTGCTGGGGGCGGCCTCCATCTGGGCCAACGACCTGATGCCGCTGGGCCTGCGCCGGGAGCTGACGCCCGAGGGGGCCATGATCCAGTCCCGGCGGGCCGTGCTGGTCATCGGCGCGGCGGCCACGGTGGTGGCGGCGCTCAACTTCGAGGACCTGATCACGGTGCTCAAGTTCGCCTTCAGCCTGCGCGCGGCGGGCACCTTCTTCCCCTTCGTGCTGGGTCATTTCTGGAAGCGGGGGTCCAACGCCGGCGCCCTGGCCTCATTGCTGGGCGCCACCGCTGTCATGGCCATCTTCATGGCCCTCAACGCCCGGCCCCTGGGCCTGGACCCGGTGCTGCCGGCCCTGGCCACGGGCCTGGCGCTGTACGTCGGCGGCTCGCTGGCCACGGACAGGGGATAGGGCGCTCACCACCAGCGCTTGTAGGAGGCGACGACCTCGCTGCCCTTCTTGTACTCGACGTCGATCAAGACCTGTGTTTTTTCTTCGCCCAACGCCCCGGGTCACGCCCTCCGTTGCTTGACCCTAAATAGGGGGCAATGCTACGGTTTCTCCTCCATGACAGTGGCAGGTTTTCCATGGCCGGCGATACAGTTTTAGTCATCGATGATAGCCCCACCATCCTCAAGGTGGTGCAGCTCGTGCTCACCAAGGCCGGGTACACCGTGTTCACCGCCACCGACGGCGATGAAGGGCTGGCCCTGGCCGCCGAGCACCACCCCGACGTGATCCTGTTGGACTTCGTCATGCCGAAGATGAACGGCTACCAGGTGTGCCAGACACTGCACCAGGACGAGGACCTCACCGACATCCCGGTGATCCTGATGAGCGCCAAGGGCGACCAGGTGGGGGAGCGCTTCGTCAAGGTCATGGGCATCGTGGACTACATCACCAAGCCGTTCTCCCCCGAGGCCATCACCGGCGTGGTCCAGCACACCGTGGCCAAGTACAAAAAGGACGACGGCGAGCTGGTGGAGGATCTGGTCACGGAGATCGAGTTCACCCCCGAGGAGGCCACGGCCGCGGCCGAGGCGTCCCTCGAGGCCCGACGCACGGCCCTGGACACCTTCCGCGACAAGCTGACCGCCGCGACCCACGAGGCCCTCGAGGGGCTGGAAGGCGCCGACGCCGATAGCCTGCGGGACGAGGTCCGCAAGGGGCTGTCCTACGAGAAGCTGGAGATCTTGCTGGGCGAGCTGCGGGCCTCGGCCCCCGAGCTCACCGGCGACACCGACGTGGCCCTGGCCGGCGAGCTGACCGTGGTGCCCCTGGCCGAGGTGCTGCAGCTTTTGGGGCAGCAGGACCAAAACGGCGTGCTGGTTGTCACCCGGGGCAACGCCCAGGTGGAGCTGCACTTCCGGCAGGGCAAGATCGACCTCGGCCTGGCGGCGGGCGTGCCCGAGGAGTTTTTGCTCGGGCGGTTCATCGTGGAGCAGGAGGCCATGTCACAGGTCGACCTGGACCTCTTCATCCAGAACCGCGACCCGAGCCAGCTGCTCGGCTCCCAGCTGGTGGCCGGCGAGCTGATCACCACCGAGGAGCTGCACGAGGCCCTGCAGCAGCAGACCTGCGAGCAGGTCTACGAGGTGCTGCGCTGGAAGTTCGGCAAGTTCTCCTTCCGCGCCGCCAAGGAGGCGTCCCCCCTGGCCGAGGAGGCATCCCTCGGGCTGGAGGTGGACGTGATCCTGATGGAGGGTTTTCGGCGGGTGGACGAGTGGCACCTCATCGAGCGGGAGATCGACGACTTCGATCAGGTCTACCTGCGCAACGAGGACGCCCTGGGCCGCATGGGCCGCGGCGCGCTCACCCGAGAAGAGCTGGCCGTGCTGGAGCTGGTCAACGGCAAGAACACGATCAAGGAGATCATCCGGCAGAGCCGCATGGGCTCCTTCGAGGTGAGCAAGATGCTGTTTCGGCTGCTGTCGATCAAGCTGATCCGCAAGCGCGTGCAGCCCATGGCGGTGTGACGCTTCCCAAGACGTTGACGTGCAAGCTGTAGGTGTAACACCATGGCCAAGATCCTGATCGCCGAGGATTCGGCCACCGCCGCCATGCTGCTGAGCCGGGCGCTGGCGCCCCTGGGGCACCAGGTGACCGTTGCCCGGGACGGCGCCGAGGCGGAGCAGCGGATCCAGGCCGACCACCCCGACCTGGTGATCCTCGACATCATCATGCCCAGGGTCAACGGGTTCCAGATCTGCCGCGCCATCCGCTCGGATCCCCACACCGCCGAGACGCCGATCATCATCGTCACGGCCATGGACCGGGAGGCCGACCGCTACTGGGGCCTCAAGCAGGGGGCCAACGAGTACTTCATCAAGCCGGTGAACACCGAGACGCTCACCGCGGCGGTGACGAGGTACCTCGAGGCGGACTAGACGCCACTTTTTTGTCGACTCTGTTTCTCGCTGGGTCACGTTTGGGCATTCAGCTCAGACCGAAACAAAGGATGAACAGATGCGACTGATGGTTCAGATCGGCGCGGTGGCCTTCATGCTGGCCGCGGCAGCCTGCAGCAGCAGCGGCGGTGACAAGGACAGCGGCGCAACCGCCGACAGCGCCAGGGCAGCAGACGCGGCGCCGGGCGACAGCGCCGCGCCCAACGAGGCCGGCAAGGACACCTCACCCGCCAAGGACACCTCACCCGCCAAGGACACCACATCCGGCACCGACAAGGCGGCCGACGCCCCCAAGCAAAAGGACGCCAAGGCGACCCCCGACGCTCCGCTGGCTGACGCCAAGCCCCCGGCGCCCGACGCCCCGCCGGCCGCGCCGGGAGAGTGGGCCCTCTCCCTGGCTGGCAGCACCCACGACGACCTGCTCGCCGTGGTGGCGGACAGCGCCGGTGACGTGGTGGTGGCCGGCTACTTCCAGAAGACCGCCACCTTCGGCGGCGTGACCCTCACCTCGGCCGGCAGCAAGGACGTCTTCGTGGCCAAGGTGGCCGGGGCAACGGGCAAGGTCAAGTGGGCCGTGCGCGCCGGGGGCAAGCCCCAGGAGTTCGCCACCGCCCTGGCCCTGGACAAGGCGGGCAACATCTACGTCACGGGGCAGATGGACAAGGGCTACGGCACCAACGACGGCTCCACCTTCGGCAAGACCACCCTCAAGGCCAAGGGGCTCAACGACGTGTTCGTGGCCAAGATGAGCCCCGCCGGCGCCTTCCTCTGGGCGGCGCAGGGCGGCGGCACCAAGCAGGAGCTGGGCCGCGCCGTGGTGCTGGACAGCGCGGGCGCGGTGTGGGTCACCGGCGACACCACCAGCAAGGACGGCATGTACGGCACCCACCCCGTGGTGTCGGGCACCTGGCCCGACGTGATGGTGGCCAAGCTGGACGCCAAGACCGGCAAGTGGCTGGGTGCCTGGAAGCTGGGGGGCACCTCCTACGACCTGCCCTTCGGCCTGGCCGCGCCCGCCAGCGGCGGGGTGATGCTGGCCGGACGCTTCTCCGGGCTGGGCCAGTTCGGCGCCAAGAAGCTGAGCACCAACGGCAGCTACGACGCGTTCCTCGCGCGGCTGGACAGCACAGGCAAGGTCGCCTGGGCCAGCTCCGGCGGCGGCAACAAGCCGGACGACGGGGCCACCGCGGTGGCGGTGGACGGCAAGGGCGGCGCCTTCCTCGTGGGCTTCTATCGCGACAAGGCCACCTTCGGCAAGACCACCCTCAACTCGGGCGTGCTCGGCTCCAGCGTGCTGGTGGCCCGGCTCGACAGCGCCGGCGCCTTCACCTGGGCCCTCTCCGGCGGCGGCATGTGGACCGACAAGGCCAACGCCGTGGCTCTGGACGCCAAGGGGAACCTCATCGTCACCGGCCTCACCGGCAGCGACGCCAAGTTCGGCGGCACCACCCTGAGCAAGACCGGCTCCGCGGGCAGCCGCACCTTCGTCACGCGGGTCACCCCGGCGGGCGCCTTCGCCTGGGCCACAGCCAGCGCCAAGGACATGGGCGGCAGCGTCGGCAAGGGCGTGGCGGTGCTGCCCAGCGGCAAGGTGGTGGTGGTGGGGCGGTTCTCCGTCAAGACCACCATGGGCGCCACCACCCTCGCCGCCAAGGGATCCTTCGACGGCTACGTCTGGGCCCTGACGCCCAAGTAGGCAGCCCAGACAAAGCGCCCGGCGTGGTCGTTCCTCCTTTCCCGATCACGGCGGGCCGTGATTAAATTCCTCTCGTGGACGTTGCAGTGTTCGAGCTGGGCAGCACCCGTCACGCCGTGGACCTCTCGGTGGTGGCCAAGGTCATCCCGATCAGCCCCATCACGCCGGTGCCCGCCGCGCCGGCGGCCATGCTCGGCGCCATGAACGTCGGCGGCAAGGTGGTGCCGGTGATGGACCTCGGCGTCCTGCTGGGCCGGCCCACGCCCGCCCGGCCGGTGCAGGGGGACGAGAGCCTGTTGCTGCGCGCGTCGGGCTACGAGGCGGTGGGCGTGGTGGGGCGAATCCTCAACGTGCGCGCCGTCATCGCCCCCGACGCCGACGCCGACGAGGTGCAACTGGACGGCGAGCCGGTGCGCCTGCTGGACGCCGGCGTGCTGCTGCGCCAGGTGGCGGCCGAGGTGTCGCAGATGGCGGCCCGGGCCCAGGTCAGCGTCTTCTCCGGCCAAAGCCCCGAGCAAAACATCTCACCAGAGGACGTGGAGCCATGAGCGACCAGCAGCGGAACACCCCCGCCGGCCCGGGGCTGATGTGGAAGCTCACCCTCGCCTTCGCCACCCTGGCCCTGCTGCCCCTGGCCACCGTGGCCATCACCTGGGGGGTGGCCGGGGTGGAGCTGCGCCAGTACGCCGCCGAGCACCGGCGCACCGTGGAGCAGGTGGTGACCACCCTGCCGGCGGACCGCCCGGGCACCATCGGCCTGCTGCGCACGCTGCCCGGCACCATGGAGTCGCGCCTGGCCGCGGTGGAGCAGAGCATGCTGGCCTACCTGCTGCTCTTCTTCGGCGGCTACAGCCTGGTGGCGGCGCTGGTGATCCTGCACTTCCGCCGCACCCTGGTGCGGCCGGTCAAGGAGCTGACAGACCTGGCCCGGCGGGTGGGCCAGGGAAGGTACGACGAGCGGGCCCCGCGCTGGGACCGCCAGGACGAGCTGGCCCTGCTGGCCCAGTCCTTCAACGACATGCTCGACCGCGTGGTCAAGCTGATCCGCAGTGAGGAGGACAAGCGGCGCCTGGAGCGCGGCGTGCTCCAGCTGCTGGAGATCGTCTCCACCGCGGCCAAGGGGGATCTCACCGCCCGGGGCAAGGTCTCCCTGGACGAGCTCGGCTCGGTGACCGACGCCCTCAACCACATGCTGGAGAGCATCGGGCGGCTGGTGCTGGAGGTGCGGCGCTCCGGCCTGGAGGTCTCATCATGCGCCGAGCGCATCCTGGCCTCCAGCGAGGCCATGTCCACGGGGGCGGCCCAGCAGGTGGCGGGCCTGGAGAGGGTGACCCACAAGATCCGCTCCCTGGGAGAGCGCTCCCTGCAGATCAACCTGCTGGTGGAGCTGATCGACGACATCTCGACCCAGACCAACATGCTGGCTCTCAACGCGGCCATCGAGGCCTCCCGGGCCGGCGAGCAGGGCAAGGGCTTCGCCGTGGTGGCCCAGGAGGTGCGCAAGCTGGCCGAGCGCATCTCGTCGGCCACCAAGGACGTGGGCGCCTTCATCGACTCCATCCAGGAGGCAACCGAGGAGTCGGTCAAGGCCATGGAGGAGATCCGGCTGGTGACGCGGTCCACGGCGGACTGCTCCCTGGACACCACCCGCGCTGCGGAGGAGATGGTGGAGGACTCCATGCAGCTGGGCCGCGCCATCGCCCGCTTCAAGGTCACCCGCGCCCGGGCCGATGAGCTGGCCACGTCCCTGGAGACCCGGCACCAGGAGATGCGCCTCAGCTTCAAGACCATGGTGGAGATGGCTCACGTGGCCATGTCGGCCAGCCCGGCGGCCCAGGCCGTGGCCAAGCAGGTGCTCGACGAGCTGCAGCAGATGATCGCACGGGCCAGCGCCGAGCTGGAAGGGGAACAGCGGGAGCATCAGCAGGGGGAGGACGAGGTGGGCGACGGCTGAGGTGACCCTGGACGCCGAGATACTGAGCGTGTTTTTGGAGGAGGCCGGCGGGTACCTGGCGGTCATCGAGGACACGAGCGCCGGTGACGAGCCCCGGCGCGAGGCGGCGCACGGGCTCAAGGGGGCCGCCGCCGCGTTGGGGCAAAAGCGGATGTCGCGCTGCGCCGGGCGCCTGGAAAAAATCCTGCGCCATGGGCCAGCGATGGAGCTGTGGGATGAGGTGCTGCTGGCCCGCATGCTGCTGGATCAGCTCGAGGATGGTGAGGATGAGGGGGAAGGGGAGAGGGAGAGGGGAGGGCAAGGGCGAGGGCAGGGGCCAGGGCAGGGGAGGGGGAGGGGGAAGGTGACCCTGGAGGAGGAGTGGGACCCCGACACCGCGCAGATGCTGCGGCAGCTGTTCGCCGAGGAGGGGCGGGATCACCTCGACGCCATCAACGCGGCGCTGCTGAAGATGGAGGCGCGGCCCCGCGAGGCGCCCCGGGATCTGCTGGACGAGATGCTGCGCAAGGCCCACACCCTCAAGGGGTCGGCGGCCACGGTGGGGCTCAACGGCATCAGCCGGGCGGCCCACATGGTGGAGGAGAGGCTGGTGACGATGAAGGAGCGCCAGCTGTTGCCCGACGCCGGCGTGGTGGACCGCCTGCTGGGCGCCACCGACGTGCTGGGTGAGATGCTGGAGGCTTCGTCGGCCGAGATGGCCGGGCTGCTGGTGCGGCTGGAGGAGGCGCTGTTCCCGGCGGAGCCCGGGCCGGCGCCGGCGCCCGAGCCCGAGCGCGAGCCCGTGCCCGCCACGGAGGATGACCTGCCCGCCATCGAGGAGGAGCCGCCACCGCCACCGCCGGAGGAGCGCCGCCACAGCAACGAGCGGCGCGGCGGGGAGCGCCGTGGCCTCGCCGAGGAACCCACGGTGCGGGTGGACGTCACGCGGCTGGATGAGCTGATGAACACCACCTCGGAGCTGGTCATCGATCGCACCCGCATCGAGCGGCGGGTGGAGGAGCTGCGGGATCTGGCCCGGGAGCTGTCGGTGGTGCGCCGGGACATGCATGGCGTGCTCTCCGGGCTCATCGGCACCATGGGCGACGCCCAGCAGGAGGAGACCGCCGCCCTGGAGAGCGCGGTGGCCGCGTCGGCCTCCAACCTGGACCGCGCCATCACCTCCCTGGACGACGACTCCGAGGCCCTGCGTCGCACCACCCACAGCCTGCAGGAGCACCTGACGCACGTGCGCATGATCCCGATCCGCTGGCTGCACGCGCGCCTGCAGCGGCCCCTGCGGCAGATGGCCCGGGATCAGGGCAAGCAGGCCGAGCTGGTGCTCCATGACGAGGCCACGGAGATGGACCGCTCCGTGGTCACCCAGATCACCGACTCCCTGGTGCAGCTGGTGCGCAACGCCGTGGTCCACGGCGTCGAGGCCCCGGATCAGCGCCGCGCCGCGGGCAAGCCCGCCACCGGGCGTATCGAGATCTCGGCACGCCACCAGGGCGACGTCATCTTCGTCGAGGTCAAGGACGACGGCGCCGGCATCGACCCCCGGCGCATCCGCCGGCAGCTGGTCCAGGGCGGAGAGATGGACCGCGAGGCCCTGTCCGAGCTGGGCGACGAGGAGCTGCTCGACGTCATCTTCACCGGCGGCTTCACCACGCGCCCCGAGGCCGACGAGCTGTCGGGCCGCGGCCTGGGCCTGGACGTGGTGCGGCAGAACATCAGCAAGCTGGGCGGCGACATCCGGGTCAGCTCCGAGCCGGGGCGAGGGACGCGCTTTACGATCCAGATGCCCATGACCAAGGCCATCGCTCAGGCCCTGCTGTTCAAGGCCGGCGATCAGGTCTACGCCATCCCCGTGGCCCACGTCTCCGAGACCCGCTTCGTGGAGCCCGAGGACGTGGAGGAGCAGGGCGAGCTGTGCCGCCTGCGTACCCCGGATGGGTGGATCCCCCTGCTGTACCTGCACCGCGTGCTCGGCCACCCGTCGCCGCTGCCCCTGCAGCGCCGGCACGATCCGCAGATCAGCCAGGCCCGGCAGCCGGTCATCGTCATCCGCCTGGGCGAGGTGCGCCTCGGCATCACCTGCTCGCGCATCGTGGGGCCGCGGCAGATCGTGCTCAAGGGCCTCGGCTCGCTGCTGGCGCCCCACCCCATGCTGGCGGCGGCCACCATCAGCGGCTCCAACAAGGTGCAGTTCGTGCTCGACGTGGCGTTTTTGGCCCGGGCCGCCACCCTGGGCGTCAGCGCCGCGCCGGCCGACGACGCCGCGGAGCCGTCGCCCCGTCGCCTGGTGCTGCTGGTGGACGACTCCCGCTCGGTGCGCGAGGCCGTGGGGCACATCCTCCGCCGCGCCGGCCTGGCCGTGGAGACCTCCCCCGACGGACAGGACGCCTGGGAGAAGCTGCAGCTGCGCACCTACGACCTGCTGCTCACCGACCTGGAGATGCCGCGTTTGCACGGCGCGGACCTCATCGCCCGCTGCCGCCAGTCCCCGGCCCTGACGACGTTGCCCGTGGTGGTGCTCAGCTCCAAGACGTCACAGGCCAACCGCGACGCGGTGATCCGCAAGGGGGCGGACCTCTTCCTCGCCAAGCCGATCAACCGCCGGGTGCTGGTGCGGGAGCTCAGGCGCTACCTCTAGACAAACCGCACAAGAGACGCGCTGCTCAGTTGTGTTGATCACCCCGGGAAACGTAGGGCGGGGGCTTGTCCCCCGCCTCGGCAGGGCGTGGCGGGGGACAAGCCCCCGCCCTACGAGGAATCAGTCCATTCGATCTACACAGTTGTTTGCTTTCAACGGTCAGCTTTCAGCGGTCAGCTTTGGGGCTGTCTCCGTGCTCTCACTTCATCGTGCGCACGCAGCGGAAGCCCACGTTCTCGACCTTGGCGGTGTGGTTGTACAGGGCGCGGGCCGCCCCGCGCAGGTTGGCCGGCGTGCCCTTGTATGAGCCGCCGCGGACCACCAGCTGAAAAAGGGTCTTGGTGAAGTTCACCGGGGTCACCGGGTCGGTGATGGCGGCGGCGCCCAGGTCGTCGGTGTAGCCGTCGTGGCTCCACTCGGCCGCGTTGCCCGCCATGTCGTACAGCTTCCAGAGGTTGGGCTCCTTCTGCTTGACCTTGCTCAGCTGCACGGAGTTTTTGCTGTACCAGCCGATGTGACCGGCGTTGTTGTCCGTCAGGTTGCACTCCTTGATCACGCCGTTGCTGCTTTTGCTCTCGTACAGCGGCGTCTGGGAGCCGGCGCGGTAGGCGTACTCCCACTCGGCCTCGGTGGGCAGGCGGAACCCGTCGCAGGCGTAGATGCCGGCGCCCGGCGCGTTGGACAGCAGGTCCATGCAGACCTTCCCCAGCTTGCCCCGGCTCACGCAGGTGGCGACCTTGCCGTACGGCTTGGTGCATTCTGGCGAGGTATTGCAGCTGGTGCTGCCCTTGACCTTGTCCGTGTAGCAGCGGGTCAGCAGTTTGAGGCCCTTCTTCCCGCGCACGTCGTTGATTCGCTTTGTCAGCCCGTCGCAGTAGGCCGCGGCCTGGTGCCAGGTCACCCTGTGCGCCGGATAGGCGTCACCGACGATGACGTCGGAGTTGTCATAGAGCATGATCTGCTTGAACTCCTTTTGGGTCACCTCGGTGTTCATGATCATGAACTTGTTGGTCAGGGTCACCCGGTGCAGCGTCTCCAGAAACCCCGGGCCGGCGGCGCGGCACTTCTCCATCTTGGGTGAGCCCATGTCGAAGGCGCCGGCCTTGACCGTGACCCAGGTGCCGGGCAGCAGGTCGGGCCCCGGCAGGTCGGTCACCTTGGCGTCAGCGGCGTCGGGCACCTTGGCGTCCCCGGCGTCGGTCACCTTGGCGTCAGCGGCGTCGGGCACCTTGCTGTCCAGGGCGTCGGGCGCCTTGCTGTCCGGGGCGTCGGGGCCCCTGTCGGGGGGCTTGCTGTCCGGGGCGTCGGGGCCCGCGTCCCGGCCGCCGTCGGGCCAGTAGGTCCGGCCGCCGCAGGCCGCCAGCAGCAGGCAGATCACCAAAAGGTACGGCGCTGTGTTCGTGCGCTTCATCGTCTTTACCACTGCCACCCCAGGCCCAAAGCCACCTGCAGGCGTAACAGGTGCTCCACCCTGTCGTCGAAGGCGCTGTGCCGGGGGGTGTAGTCCAGGGCCAGGGGGATCAGGGTCAACGTCAGGCCGCGCCAGACGGTCCAGCCCGCCGCCACCGCGGGCCGCAGCAGCAGCCCGGAGTAGGACCCCTCGGTGAGCATGCCCGGCGTGACCAGCTCGCTGGGGCTCTCCAGACCGTGAAGGGTTGTCACCCCCACCGACAGGCGCGGCCCGACCCACAGCCGGTCGAGCAGGTAGACGCGCAGGCCGCCGCCGCCCATCAACGACAGCAGCAGCGATCCCTCGTCCCCCGCGGCCCCGCCCCTGGGCTGCACCACGGCGGCGGCGTCCAGGTGCAGGCCCAGCCGCGTCCAGCGCCAGAGGTAGCCCAGGCGCAGGCCGAGCACCGCCATGGTCACCGTATCGCCGCCGGTGCCGTTTTGGGCCCAGTAGGGGCCGCCGAGGAGGTAGGCGAAGGCCCCGCCGCGGGCGCTCACCGGCGGCGGCGCCGGTTGACTTGACGGCGCGGGCGCGGGCGCCGGGGTGGGCGGCGCAGGCCGGGACGCGGGCGCGGTGGCCGGTGTGGGCACCGGCTCGGGTGATTTTTGCGGCTGCAGCACGAAGCTCACCGCCAGGGGCTCGCCGAACTGGGCCACCACCACGCGGCTGGCGGGTTGGTGGCCGGCCAGGGTCACCGACAGGCGGTGTCGCCCACCGGGCACCTCCAGGGCCAGCGAGCCGCTGGCCGGCGTGGCGCCCCGCTCCTTGCCCTCGAGGGTCACCCTGGCGCCGCCAGGCGAGGTGGCCACCGACAGCACACACCTGGCCTGCCAGCGCAGCCGCTCCAGCTTCTCGGCGAAGGCCGCCCGCTCGGCCGACGGCAGCATCTTCATGTAGCGGCTGTACACGCCGTGGGACAGGCGGATCTGCCCCAGGCGCCGGTGAGACTCGGCCCAGTAGTAGAGGGTCTGCCGCTTGGGCAGCGCGGCGTGAGACCGCTCGTACTTGAGGATGGCCTCGCGGTAGTCGCCCTTGCGGTACAGCGCCTGGGCCTCCTTGTAGAGCTTGAGCGCGCGCCGCGCGCTTGCCCGGCCCTGGGCCGCAGCGGTGCCGCAGAGCGACAACAACACGAGGAGCACGAGATGGAGACGGAGCATGGTCGTGGGTCGATGTTACCCGCAGGGGGGCGGATAGGCCAGAACTGGGACACCGCTCTACAGCCCGCCCGACTCCTTGCCCCACTTGTCCTTCCTGGTGCGCGGCCGCCGGGGGCGCGGCTTCTTCTTCGTCGCGGGCGGCTCGACCTTCACCTTGGCGTCCGGCGGCGCGCTGTCCGGGGCCGCCGCGTCGGGCGTCGGCCGGGCCGCGGGCGGCGGGAGCGCCTGTTTGGCGGGCGCGGATGGGATCGGGCTCACCGCGGTCGCCGGCGCCTCCCACGGCGCCCAGAGCCAGAGCCCGACGCCGCCCAGGAGCAGGACCAGGCCCGCTACCTGCGCCCCTCGTCGGAACAGCGGATCCACCTCCGCCTCCACTTCCAGCGCCACCGTCTCCGGGTGCTCCACCTCGTGGTCCTCCTCCTCGTCCTCGTCAGGCAGGTTCAGATCCTCGACCCACAACCCCTCGTTGTCCTCCGACGGCGGCGGGATGGTCTCGGCGCTGGGGTCCACGTCCTCGGTGTCCGTTCGGGCCCGGCCCCCCGCCGCGGGCAGCCAGCCCTCCTGCTGACCGATGATTCGCAGCCGCTGCTCCACGTCGGCCATGGACGCTGGCCGGTCCGCCCGCTCCTTGGCCATCATCCGGGTGAGCAGCCTCTCCAGGGTCACCGGCATCTCGGCGCGCAGCTCTCGCAGGGGCGTGGGCGCCACCGTCAGGTTGCGAGTCAGGTACTCCATGGAGTTGTCGCAGGTGATGGGCGAGCGCCCGGCAAGGCACTCGAAGAGGATCACCCCCAGGGCGAAGACGTCCACACCCACGTCGATGCCCTGCTGCAGGATCTGCTCCGGCGCCATGTAGCGCGGCGTACCCATGATGGTCTTGGTCACCGGCCCACCCTCGGTGGGCACCCGGGCGATGCCGAAGTCCAGCACCTTGACGAAGTCCGCGTCACGGCCGGGCAGCAGCATCAGGTTGTCCGGCTTGAGGTCGCGGTGGATGATCTCCGCCTGATGACACTCCTCCAGGGCGCCGGCCACCTGCAGGGCGATGCGCAGCGCCCGGGCTCCGTCCAGGGGGCCCTTGCGCTTCATCAGCTCATCCAGGCCCTGCCCCTGGATGTACTCCATGACCATGTAGGGCAGCCCCTCCTCGTCGAAGCCGAGGTCGAAGACCTTGACCATGTGGGGGCTGCCCACCCGCCGCGCCGCCCGGGCCTCGTTGATGAAGCGCCGCCGCACCGAGGCGTTGTCGGCCAGGGATCGCTGCAGATACTTGAGCACCACCTGGCCCAGGTCGATGTCCCCCTGCACCTGCCGCGCGAGGAAGACCAGGGCGAAGCCGCCGGCCCCCAGGCGCCGCTCCAGGCGGTACTTGTCGTCCACCAGCCGGCCGACGAAGCGGTCCGCGGGCCAGCCCTTGGACGGTCGCTTGAACCTGCAGCGAGCGCAGGCGTCCAGGTCCTCGACGACCCCGCACATGCACTGGGGGCAGAAGTGTGCCCTCGCATCCTCGGCCATGGGTCGTTTATATCACGAAGCCGGCGCCGGCTACCTGAAGTCGCTGGCCGACACGCCCCGGTCTCGCAGCATGGAGTAGATCTGGGCCCGGTGCATGCCGAGCTCCGCGGCCACGGCCGACACGTTGCCCTTGTTGCGGGTCAGGGCCTCCTTCACCGGCTGGAAGGTGTCGTCCTCGCTCGGCGGCGGCGGCCGGCGCAGCTCCTCGCGCAGGTGGGACGGCTTGAGCGCGTCGCTGCCCGCCGCCCGGGCCCGCGCCACGGCCTCGCGCAGCACGCGGTCCAGCTCCCGTACGTTGCCCGGCCAGCGGTGGAGCATCAGCTTCTCGACGAAGTCCACCGTGGGGGGCGGCGCGTCGCCGGCGATGTGCTCCAGCAGCAGGGGGATGTCCTCGGTGTGCTCCCGCAGGGCAGGCAGGTAGACCTCCGCGCCGCGCAGGCGGTGGAAGAGGTCCTCGCGGAAGGCGCCCTGCTCCACCTGCCGGGCCAGGTCGCGGTTGGTGTCCGACACCAGGCGTACGTCCACCTTCACCGTGCGGTTGCCTCCCACGGGGCGGATCTCCCGCTGCTCCAGGGCCCGCAACAGCTTGGCCTGCAGGTTCAGCGGCAGCTCCCCAACCTCGTCGAGAAACAGCGTGCCGCCGTTGGCCGCCACGAAGAGGCCGGCGCGGTCGGCGGTGGCCCCGGTGTAGGCCCCCTTGCGGGCGCCGAACAGCTCGGCCTCGAACAGCGACTCGGCCAGCTCGGCGCAGTTGACCGCCACCAGCTCACCGGCGCGATCGCTGTGCGCGTGCACCTGCCGGGCGGCCAGGTCCTTGCCCGTGCCGCTCTCGCCCAGCAGCAGCACCTCCAGCTCCGACGCGGCGAAGGCAGCGAGCTCCTGCACCATGCGCCGCATGGCCGGCCCGCCGATGACCGGGCCCGCGCTGCCCCAGCGCCGCCAGCCGGCGAACCCCGCGGTGTCGGGGCTGATGGTCAGCAGCGTGCGCCCGCAGCGGATCACGTCCCCCGGCTCCACGGCCTGACTGCCCGTCGCCCGGCTGCCGTTGACGAAGGTGCCGTTGTGGCTGCCCCGGTCCTCCACCGTGGCGCCCCCCGGCCCGAAGCAAAACACCGCGTGGACCCGGGAGAGGCTCGGGTCTTCGAGGAAGATGTGACAGTCGGGGCTGCGGCCCAGGGGCAGCTCGTCCCGCGCGGCGTAGACCCCGTCGCCCGGGATCCGCGCCATGGAGAAGGTGATCACGACGCCGGGGGTGGCCGGGCGCTCGCCCGCCCCGGGGTCGTCCACGGCCAGGGTCTCTGTGCGGTCCATGGCTTCAGTAAATCACAGGTTGAGCGCTGTGTTCACTTTTTGACCGTGGGCGCGGGCAGCAGCCGGTCCAGGCGCCGCCGCAACGCCGGAAAGTCGGTGTGCCCCACCATGTCGAAGACGACGCGCCCGCGGCTGTCCAGCAGCACCGTGCGGGGCACCTGGCGGATCTTGCCCAGGGCGCCCACCAGCTCCAGATCCTGGGGGTTGGCCAGCAGCACGGTGTGGCGCAGGCCCATGACCTCGACGTAGGTCTTGACCAGCACCACGGAGCGGTTGCCCGGCGCCGCCACCGACACGCCGATCACCTCCAGCCCGCGGGGCCCGTACCGCTCCCGCAGCCGGGTGAACAGCGGCGCCTCGGCCTGGCAGCGCATGTCCCATGTGGAGAAGAGCGCCAGCAGCACTGGCTTGCCCCGCAGGGAGGACAGGGTCAGGCTCCCCCCGCCCAGCATCGGCAGGGTGAAGTCCACGGCGGACGAGGGAGCGGGGAAGATCTCCCGGTTCGGATCGGGCTTTTTTTGAGGACCGGAGCAGGCCAGCACGGTGGCCAGGGGTAGGATGAGGAGGTGCGCCGCGAACCGGCTCAGAGCTTGAGCTCGATGTCCGCCATGTCCTCGTCGGACAGGTCGCCCAGCATGTAGAGGATGGCGTTGAGCAGGGAGACGTTGTCGAACGGCTTGGTGATGTAGTAGCTGGCCCCGATGGAGTAGCCCTTCATCACGTCCACGTCCGACGCCTTGGCCGTCAACACCACGATGGGCAGCTTCTCCTTGACGCCTGGGCTCAGCTTCTCGAGCAGCTGAAAGCCGTCCATCACCGGCATCATCACGTCCAGGACCATCAGGTCGTAGTCCGCCGCACCTATCTTGTCGTAGGCCACGGCGCCGTTTTCGGCGGTGTCCACCTCGAATCCCTGAGTCTCCAAGATCTGCGACAGCACCAGCCTGATGTCTTCTTCGTCGTCTACAATCAGGATCCGCCTCCCCATTGGGAACCTCCTTGGCTGTTCGATTGCTATTCTCTCATCCGCCAGAGGAAAACTCTATAGCTCTCCTCAACCTACACGTCAGACGCCACTACACACCAGCGTCTATATAGAGACAAACGGCCCCCTTGGCAAGGCCGGCGTCCGGCCGGAGGCCACTTTTTCATGCTGCCCCACCGTCGGTAAACGCATAGAATCTGTCCCATGGATCCCATCAGCCAAAAGACCCGCACCTGCCTGGAGTGGAGCGAGCTGCTGACGCACCTGTCGCGTCGCTGCCACACCAGCCGGGGCAAGGAGGCCGCCGCCGCGCTGCCGCTGCACAACGACCCCCGCCGCGTGGAGCTGGAGCTCGACCTGGTCTCCGAGGCCCGGGCGCTGCACGATCGCGCCGAGCCCCTGCCCTTCGGCGCCATCTCCGACCTGTCCGGCCTCATGGCGCGCCTGGACAAGGAGGGCACCCTGGAGGCCGCCGAGCTGCTGCTCATGGCCGAGACCCTGGAGGGCGGCGCGCGCCTGCGCCGCTTCCTCGGCGGGCGCCTGGAGCAGGCCCCGTGTCTGTGGGCCGAGGCCCGCAAGATCACCACTCTGGACGACGTCTCCGGCACCCTGCGCGAGTCCTTCGACGAGCACGGCGACCTGTCCGACGACGCCAGCGCCGAGCTGGGCCCCCTGCGCCGCAAGGCCCGGGACCTGCACGCCACCCTGACCAGGCGCATGCGCACGATCATGGAGGAGCCCCACATCGGCAAGCACCTGCAGGACACCTTCTACACCCAGCGGGAGGAGCGATTCGTGCTGCCGGTGCGCACCGACTCTGGCCGGGCGGTCAAGGGCATCGTCCACGGCTCCTCGTCCAGCGGCGCCACGATCTTCGTCGAGCCCCAGGAGGTGGTGGAGCTGAACAACCGGCTCAAGGTGGCCGAGATGGAGGTGACCCGGGAGGAGCACCGCATCCTGGTGCAGCTGTGCGACATGGTGCGCCTGGAGCTGCCCGCCATCGCCGCCAACCTCAACGCGCTGCAGCGGCTGGACGTGGTGGACGCCCGGGCGCTGCTGTCGGTGGCCATGGACGCCAGCCGGCCGCTCCTCGCCGAGGACGGCCAGGTGCACCTGCAGGCCATGCGCCACCCGCTGATGGTGCTGTCGGGCAAGGAGGTGGTGCCCAACGATCTGTCCCTGGAGCCGGAGCGCGCGCTGATCATCACCGGCCCCAACGCCGGGGGCAAGACGGTGTGCCTCAAGACCCTGGGGCTCTGCGGCCTGATGCTCAAGGCCGGCATGCACCTGCCGGCCAACCCCCACAGCCGGCTGCCGCTGTACGACAACGTGCTCACCGAGATGGGCGACGACCAGAGCATCGAGCAGAGCCTCTCCACCTTCACCGCGCACCTGGGCAACCTGCTGGACTTCCTCGAGGCCGCCGGCCCCGGCGCCCTGGTGCTGCTGGACGAGATCGGCGTGGGCACCGACCCCCAGGAGGGGGCGGCCCTGGCCCAGGCCCTGCTGGAGCAGTTCGCGCAAACCGGCGGCCAGCTGGTGGTGACCACCCACTTCGACAGGCTCAAGAGCCTGCCGGTGACCGACAAGCGCTTCGCCAACGCCTCGGTGGGCTTCGACGCGTCGAGCATGGCGCCCACCTACCAGCTGCACACCGGCGTGCCGGGCAGCTCCGGCGCCCTGGACGTGGCCCGCCGCCTGGGCCTGAACCCCGAGGTGGCCGACCGGGCCGCCCAGCTGCTGTCGGGCAAGGGCCAGGACCTGGCCGTGCTGCTCACCGAGCTGGCCGAGGAGCGCACCCGCCTGGAGGAGGAGCGCCAGGAGATGGCGCGCGCGACGTCCGCGGCGACTCAGGAGAGCGTGCGCCTCAAGGCCCAGCAGAAACGCCTGGAGGAGCGGGGGCAGAAGGCCCTGGGGCAGGCCCACGCCCAGGCGCTGTCCGAACTCAAGCGCGCGCGCCGGGAGCTGGAGCGGGTGCAGACCCTGCTGCGCCGGCCGCCGGAGAAGCTGACCAAGGAGCGGCTGCGCCAGGCCGACCGTCAGGTGAGCCAGGCCGCGTCACGGGTCACGGCCCACGAGCCGCGCAAGGCGTCGGCCGAGGGGAGGGTCCCCGAGCCGGGGGAGCTGGTCAAGGGCGCCCGCGTGATGGTCAAACACATGGGCGGCACGGGCATGGTGCTGGAGCCGCCCCAGCGCAAGAAGGTCACCGTGCAGATGGACGGCGGCCTCAAGGTGCAGGTGCTGCTGAACCAGGTGAGCATCCCCAGGGGCCAGACCCCAAAGAAGAAGAAGGCCCCGGGCAGGGCTCCCCCGCAAAAGGGGCGCCGCCGCCAGCCCGAGGGCGCGCCGGTGCAGGTGGTGCCGGTGCGTAGCGGCGCCAACACCCTGGACGTGCGCGGCCAGCGGGTGGACGAGGCCCTGGCCGAGGTGGACCGCTTCATCGACCGCGGCCTGCGCGCCGCCGAGACCGCCGTGTTCATCATCCACGGTCACGGCACCGGCGCCCTGCGCTCGGCCATCCGCGAGTTCCTCGCCGAGCAGGACCTGGTGGAGAAGATGCACGCCGCCGACGTGCGGGACGGCGGCGACGGGGTGACGGTGGTCTGGCTGGACTAAACCACAGTTCATGATTCGTGGTCGTCTCACGCCGCAGGGGCATGGTAGAGATGCCTCCGGGCTTCGGGCTCCGGGCCACAAGGCTTGCCCCATACGTGCCACAGGCTGGCTATTCTCCGGCAGCTCCAGCTGACGCCGCCGTACGGTTACGGGGGACCACAGGCTACCCCGAATACTTCACCTGTTCGATGCCTCGAAGCTGGCGAAAAATGGCCTCGTAGCCTGTAGCCTGTAGCCTGTAGCCCGCGACAGCGAGAGCGTTGGCGCGGTGAACTCGAATCGCAATTGGTCGTTTAGATAGCTGCCGCTCAGTGAGGCCGCGGCCGGGGGTCAGCTCTTGCCCGCCCGGCGCTTCAGCTCGGCCAACTCATCCTCGATGTCGGCCTTGCGGAGCCTGGCCTTCTCCTGCTCCTGCTTCTGCCGGCGCCGCTCGGCCTCCTGCCGCTGGCGCGCGGCGCGGGCCTCGGCCCGGGCCTGCTCCTCGGGGTCCACCTGCTTTTCCTCCGGCTTATCCTCCTGCACGTCCCCGAAGATGAGCTCCTCCAGCTCGTCGCGGGCCTCCTTGGCCGCGCTCTTGACCGCCTGCTCGGCCACCTTGCCGGCCACCTTGCGGCCGGTCTTGGTCTTCAAACCCTTCTTCAGCAGATCCCAGATGCCCATGGGTTCATGGTAGCCCATGGGGGACCTGCAGGTCACACCGCGGCCGGAAAAAACACGCCCGGCCATGCGCCTTTACACGTCTCCATGGCTGGCATAGGATAATTCCTGATTCAGCGATATGGACCATGGGGAGCGCATCCAGATTTAGTTTCAAGTCACGGCGGGGGACGGGGGATCATCCATGAGCGCCGTCGCCTGCTGGGACCATTTTAGCTGCACCGAGACCGAGTGTCCCGCGCTCAAGACCCGGGAGCTGCGCTGCTGGATGGTGTCGGGCACCCACTGCCGCGAGCAGGTCCAGGGGACCTTCATCGAGAAGCTGGAGCTCTGCCTGGAGTGCGAGGTGTTCAGGGCCAACAGCACGGCCGAGAACCTGCCCGAGACCCTGGGGCTGGTGAGCGAGCAGTTCATCTCCTTCCGCGACCGCTTCCGCGACAAGGAGCGCGAGCTGGAGGACACCAGCGAGGAGATGACCCACGGGCTCTCCGAGGTGTTCGACGCCCTCAAGCGCCTCTCCGAGGGGGACCCGACGGTGCGCATCGACGAGGAGTCGGGTACCGACCTCATCCGTGAGCTCAAGCAGAAGGTCAACAGCACCGCCGAGAACGTCACCGAGATCGTGGACCTGACCCACGAATTCGCCATCGGCCTGGCCGAGCACTTCGACGTGCTGGTGCGCGTCTCCCGCGGCGACCTGTCGGCCCGGGTTCGCGGCGACTCCAGGCTGGAGCTGATGGAGGCCCTCAAGGACGAGACCAACAACACCATCGCCAGCGTCGGCTCGGAGATCGCAGAGCGTCGCCGTGCCGAGGCTCGGCTGCAGGAGACCCTGGACGAGCTGGCCCGCTCGAACCATGAGCTGGAGCAGTTCGCCTACGTCGCCTCCCACGACCTGCAGGAGCCTCTGCGCATGGTGGCCAGCTTCACCGAGCTGCTCTCCCGCCCCTACCGGGGCACCCTGGACTCCGACGCCGACGTCTATATCTCATACGCCGTGGAGGGCGCGCGCCGCATGCAGCGGCTGATCCAGGACCTGCTGATGTACTCGCGGATCGGCACCCGGGACTGCGTCATGGAGCCCACGGACTTCGACGCCGTGCTGAAACACGCGCTGGACAACCTCACTGCGGCCGTCACCGACAGCGGCGCCACCATCCACCGCGGCGAGCTGCCCGTGGCGCCGGCCAACGAGGCGCTGATGGTGCAGGTCTTTCAGAACCTGGTGGGCAACGCCGTCAAGTTTCGCGGCGAGCGGGCCCCGGTGGTGACCGTGGGCCATCGGCTGGAGGAGGACGTGGTGGTCTTCACGGTGGAGGACAACGGCATCGGCATCGATCCGAGGTATCACGAGCAGATCTTCACCGTGTTCCGCCGCCTGCACCGCAACTCGGAGTTCCCTGGAACCGGCATCGGGCTGCCGCTGTGCAAGCGCATCGTGGAGCGCCACGGGGGAGTGATCAGCGTGGACTCCGCGCCGGGGGAGGGCGCGCGCTTCTCCTTCACCCTTCCCCGAAAATAGCTAGCCGATCTCGATGCAGATCTTGCCCAGGTGGCCGCCGGCGGCCATGTGCTCCAGGGCGTCCCGGGTCTGCTCCAGGGGGTAGGTGCTGTCGATGACCGGCCGCAGCTGCGCGGCCTCGGCGGCGCGGCAGAGGGCCTCGAAGCTCTCCCGGTGTCCCACCAGGATGCCCTGCAGGCGCACGTAGCTCATCAGCAGCGGGATCACCGACAGCTCGGTGGCCACGCCGGACAACACGCCGATGATGCTGATGGTGCCGCCCACCTTCACCGCGGTCAGCGACTGGCCCAGGGTGCCGGCGCCGCCCACCTCCACCACGTGGTCCACGCCGCCGCCGGACAGCGCGCGCACCCGCTTGCCCCACTTGGGCGTCTCCTTGTAGTTGACGCCGTGGGCCGCGCCGAGGTCCATGGCCCGGGCCAGCTTGTCGTCGCTGCTGGAGGTGGCGATGACCGTGGCGCCCAGCATGCGGGCGATCTGCAGGGCGAAGATCGACACGCCGCCGGTGCCCTGCACCAGCACCTTGTCGCCGGCCGTCACTCCCCCCTCGGTGACCAGGGCGGTCCAGGCCGTCACCGCGGCGCAGGGCAGGGTGGCCGCCTCGGCGTCGGTGAGGTAGTCGGGCAGCGCCACCACTCCCTCCTGGGAGAGGCACATATACTCGCACAGCGTGCCGTCCAGGGGGCCGCCCAGCGTCGAGCGCAGCTTGCGCGGGTCGGGCGCGCCGGCCAGCCAGGTCTGGCAGAAGATGGTGGCCACCCGCTGGCCCACCTCGACGCGGTCCACGCCGTCGCCGACCTCCACCACCTCGCCCACGCCGTCAGAGCAGGGGATCAGCGGCAGGGGCTGCCGTGGGTTGTAGTGTCCCTTGACGGTGAGCAGGTCGCGGTAGTTGAGCGACGCGGCCTTCATCCGCAACAGCACCTGGCCCGGGCCGGGCTCGGGCTTTTCGCGGTCCTCCACGGTCAGGTTGTCCAGGCCGAACGAGTCCTTGATGATCAGCGCCTTCATCTCTTCTCCTCCTGAGGAGAGCCTCGGCCTGCTACGCGACCGACCCTCTCCTGGCGGTCAGCGGTCAGCGGTCAGCGGTCAGCTCCAATTGTGGCATTTCCAAAGCTGAAAGCTGATAGCTGAAAGCTGATAGCTGGGTGCGCCGGTGGTCCACCGGCGCACCCGTTTCAGAACTTCGGCATCAACGCCACGCCCACCTGCATCCCCTTCTCCATGTCGCCGGTGAGCTTGATCCCCCCGGTGAAGTAGGCCTCGGCCGCGCTCTTTTCGCGGGCGAGGATCTGGCCGTAGAGCTCCGCGTCGATGGCGATCACCGCGTCGGGCTCGTCGCCGGCGGGGCCGCCGCCGAAGGTGGCGCTCAGGCGCCAGGTGCGCCCGTTGTAGCCGTGCACCTCGAAGAGGAACGTGCCGCTCACCGTGTCCAGCATGGTGCGCGCGGTGCGGTCCACGAACAGCAGGTCCGTGGGCGACGCCTCGGGGGGCGCCAGGTCAACCGGCCCCTCCTCACCGATGATGATGGCCCGCAGGTCCGCGGTGGTCATGGCGATGGTCACCTGGGGGTGGACCTCGTCCGTTGCCACCGCGGCGTCCAGCTCACCACCCCGGGCGCCCAGGTCCCACGTGCCGCCGCCCTCCCCGCTGATCTGGAAACGAACGGTCACCTCGGGCATGCCCGCGGCGGTGCCGAGGCGGGTGATCTCGGCCGGCAGCCACTGCATGAAGAACTGCTCGGGGGTGGTCTCGGACGGGGGTCGTCGGTGTGCCTTCATGGGCCGCGATATTAGCACACACCGGGCAAGGTGCCCGCCGGTGGTCTCCGCTGCCCGGAGATGGTAAGACTTGGGCACAACCTCTTCTGACCAAGGCTTCGACCATGCACCCCCGACCCGCCCGCCTCCTGCCGCTGCTGACCTTGCTCCTGGCCCTGCCGGCCGCGGCACAGACCCGACCGACCATGCCCCTCGGCGGCGAGCCGCCCACCTCGGGCGTGCACCTGCCGGACCCGTCGCTGGTGAGCTCCGACGGCGCGGCCGGCGTGGAGGTCAACCCGGCGGCCATGGGCCTGGGGCGCTCGTGGAGCGTGCTGTATCACCACGCCCAGATCCGGGACGACGGGCGCATGATCGGCGGCGGCGACGCCCTGCTGGCGTCGTTCCCCATGCCCCTGGTCAATTCGCTGTCGGTGGGGGCTGGCGTGCAGTGGCTGCGGCCGGCCCGCTCCATGGGTTACGACGACTCCGCCAAGATCAGCCTCGCGCTGGGCTGGCGCCTCAAGCGTGTCCTGGCCCTCGGCCTGTCCTACCACTGGTTCATCGCCGACGGCGACTCGCCCATGGACTCGCTGGGCACCCTGGACCTCGGCATGGTGCTGCGCCCCTGGGAGTGGCTGGGCGCCGGCCTGGTGGTGCGCAATATCAATGGCCCGGACTACGACGGCTTCCCGATCCAGCGCACCTGGGACGTCGAGCTGCTGGCGCGGCCCCTGCGCGACCACCGCCTGCAGCTGGGCCTCGGCCTGCGCATCGGCGAGCGGCGGGGCGACCTGGACCCGCGGTTTCTGTTCTCCGCCGAGCCCCTGGACGGGCTGCGCGTCTTCGGCCAGGTGGAGATGCTGCACCGGGACCTGTACCGCGACGACGACCCGGTGGCCGACGTGCGCTTCACCGTGGGCGTCGGCCTGCACCTGGAGCAGCTCGGCCTGTCGCTGTCCACGGTCATGGGCCGGCCCCTGTCGGAGCGCGGCCGCGGCCACATGGCCAGCGACAGCGTGCGCGGCGTGTACCAGGGCTTCGGCGCCACCCTGCGCCTCAACGGCGCGCGCAAGCGGCCCCTGTTCCACATGGACAAGCGGCTCATCGTGCTCAACCTCAAGGAGGTCAAGGGTGAGCGCGGCCTGCTCCGGGTGCTGTCGGTGCTGCGGGAGGTGGAGCGGCGGGATGACGCGGCGGGCGTGATGCTGCACATCGACAACGCCGGCCTCGGCTGGGCCGCGGTGCAGGAGCTACGCGCCGTGATCAAGCGCCTGCGCAAGGCGGGCAAAAAGACCATGGCCTACCTGCGGGCGCCCAGCGGCATGGAGTACTATCTGGCCGCCGCCACCGAGACGGTGATGCTCGACCCGGCCGGCGGCGTGCGCCTGGCGGGGCTCTCCTTCCGCACCCTCTACTTCAAGGGGCTGCTGAGCAAGCTCGGGCTCAACGCCCAGTTCATCCGCATCGCCGAGTTCAAGAGCGCCCCCGAGGCCTACACCCGCACCACGGCCTCGCCCGATGCGCTCAAGGTGCGCAAGGCGATCATCAAGGACCTGCACGGCCAGCTCACGGCCGACCTGGGCAAAGACCGCAACAAGACCGCGGCCCAGGTGGCCAAGATCCTCGACGACGGCCCCTACACGCCGCCGCTGGCGCTGGCCGCGGGGCTGGTGGACAAGATCGTGGACCCGGGCAAGATCGAGCGCGAGGCAGAGCGCCTGGTGGACGCCCGCCTGGAGCACCCCGGCGTGCTGCGGCGCCGCCCGGCCCGCTGGCAGGTGGGCCCCGGCATCGCCGTGATCATGGTGGAGGGGGACATCGTACGGGGCAAGAGCACCACCGTGCCCCTGCTGGACCGGCGCCTGGTGGGCGACGACACCATCGTCCGCGCTCTGGGCTGGGCCCGGGGCAACAGCTCGGTCAAGGCGGTGGTGCTGCGCATCAACAGCCCGGGGGGCTCGGCCATGGCGTCCCACCACATGTGGCAGGAGGTGATGCGGCTGCGCGAGGTCAAGCCGGTCATCGTCTCCATGGGCGATCTGGCCGCCTCGGGGGGCTACTACGTGGCCTGCGCCGGCCACCGCATCTACGCCGAGCCGGCCACCTTCACCGGCTCCATCGGCATCTTCACCGGCAAGTTCGACGCCAGCGGCCTGCTGAACAAGATCGGCGTGACCGTGGACTCCATGACCCGCGGCAAGCGGGCCGACATGGAGAGCTTCCACCGACCCTACACCGAGGCCGAAAAGAAGTTCATCCTCTCCCGCCTGCAGCACTACTACCGCAACTTCCTCACCGCGGTGAGCAAGGGCCGCAAGGACAAGAAGCTGACCAGGGACCAGGTGCACGCCCTGGCCAGAGGGAGGGTCTGGACCGGCAGGCAGGCGGTGAAAAACGGCCTGGCCGACGCCGAGGGCGGCCTGCTGGACGCCATCGCCGAGGCCCGCAAGCGGGCCGGCTTCAAGGAGAGCCGGCGGGTGAAGCTCTTCGTGCTGCCGCGGGTGAAGAAGAACCTGCTCACCCGGGTGGTGGAGCTGGCCACCTCGGGCCAGGTCAAGGGAGCGGCGGGCCTGCTGCCGGCCGCCGCGGTCGAGGCCCTGCGCGGCGTGCCCCCGGTGCTGCTGCGAGCCCGCTCGGGAGAGGCCCTGGCCCGCATGCCTTTCGAGATCGTCAAATAGGGGACGGCTCCCCTACTTGACGAAGCGCTTGGTCATCCACCTGGCGATGAGGTCGAGGGCCGCCGGGTCGAAGGTCTCGTCCAGCTCGGCGTACTCCTTGATCAGGCCGGTCTTGGCCTTCTGGAACAGGTGGTTGAGCCCCGCCATCTTTTTGGCCGTGACGTCCTTGTTGCGGGCGCGCTTGAGGGCTCGCACCACGGGCTTGATGTTGGCCGTCGCGGGCACCTGCAGGTCCTTTTCGCCGATGAGCAGCAGCACCGGGCACTTGACCTTGCGCCAGTGCCGGATCGGGTCGGTCTTCATGAAGGAGAGGAACCAGGGGCTGGACATGGTGGCCAGCTGGGTCTGGGTCTGGGCCGCCTTCATCACCGGCGTGGCCAGCTTCTTGTGCCTCGGCGCCACGTGCTTGATCGCGATGGCCGTGGCCTTGCCCAGCAGCGCGAGGATCGCCTTGGTCTGGTCGCCCTTTTTGAGCATCAGCGCCTGGGCCTTGCGCTGCAGCGCCACCAGCTTTTTTATCTCCTTGGGCGGGATCTTGCCGTCGGCCTTGAGCAGCGCCTCGATCTGCATCGGCGACAGCACCGTGCCCTTGACCCCGGGCCCGGCGAGGGAGACCACGAAGGCCACCTTCTGCTTCGGGTCGGCGGCCACCATGGGCGCGATGATGCCGCCCTCGCTGTGGCCCAGCAGCCCGACCTTGGCTCCGTCCACCTCGGGCTGACCGCGCAGGAAGGCCAGCCCGGCGGCCACGTCGGTGGCGAAGACCGGCAGCGTCGCCTGCTTGATGTTGCCCGTGGACTTGCCCACGCCGCGGTCGTCCACGCGCAGCACCACGAAGCCGTCCCGGGTCAGGCGGTCGGCGATGAGGGCGAAGGGTTTGTGGCCGAAGATCGTCTCGTCCCGATCCTGGGGGCCCGAGCCGGTGATCAGCAGCACCGCCGGGTGCTTGCCCGCCTTCTTCGGCGCGGTGAGCGTCCCGCCGATGGTGGACCCGTCGGCCGGGTTCTTGTACAGCACCTCGCGCTGGGCATAAGGAAACGGCGGCTTCGGCGTCTGGGGCCGCGGCAGGTTTATGTGCCGGATGAACAAGCCCTCCACCCGGATCTTCGGGTCGATGCTGATGATGAGGTCCATGGGGATGTCCTCGAACTTTGTCACTACCCGCACCACGTGGGACGGCCCCTTGACCTTGAATCGCATCTTGCCCAGGCCGTCGAAGAAGCCGAGCTTGGCCTGCAGGCCGAGCCACATCTGCTGCAGCCGGGCCACGGTCAGGGCCTGCTGCATCTTGTCGGTCATCATCCCGCGGGCCTTGTCGTAGTTGCCCGCGGCGAACTCGTTGATCAGCTGCCGCACGCGCTCGGCCGCCACCTCCTGCGGCACGGCCCTGGGCGGCGCAGGCTTTTTCTTCACCTCGACCGGGGCCGACGCGGGCTGCGAGGCGGGTGGCGGCGTCGGCTTCGGCGCGGGAGAGGAGCAGGCGCCCAGCAGCAGCGCCACGACACAGACCAGACATGGGACACGGGACATGGAGCACCTCCGGTGGTTTGGCGGGACGTTACCACAGGGGCGCGGCCCGCTCGTCTGTGAAGGTTTGTGGGCTGACACCTTGTGCGGGCAGGGTGGGCGTCTTTATAGAAACAGGACCACCATCGCCGAGAGGACATCATGACCCGAACCTTCGCCGGCTGCGACCTTGGCAAGACATCCATCTCCTTCGCCGTGTTCCAGCTGCAGGACGGCGCCCCCCCGGTGCTGCAAAACAGCGGCTGCGTGCCCCACGGCGGCCAGCCGTTTTCGACCTTCGAGCGGCTCTATCGCGACGAAGACTTGGGCCGCTGCGCCGCCCTGGGCGTCACCGGCTCCTACTCCGGGCAGCTGGCGCGCCCCGCCGTGGCCCTGCCCGAGGACGTCTGCCTCGCCGCTACCCTGGACTGGCTGCCCCACACCCCCGACACCGTGACGGTGGTGAGCGTGGGCGGGCGTGGCTACCGCGTGCTGGCGCGGCGGCCGTCGGCGCCCGGGGCGGCCGAGCCGTGGGAGATCTCTTACCTGGAGAACGACAAGTGCTCCTCGGGCACCGGCGAGAACCTGCTCAAGATCGCGGGCCGCTTCGGCCTCGGCCCCGAGGAAGCCGACGCCCTGGCTCTGGAGGCCGAGGGACAGATCCCGATCACCGCCCGCTGCTCGGTCTTCGCCAAGAGCGAGATGACCCACCACGCCAACGACGGGGCGGCCAGGGCCGACCTGTTCGCGGGGTACTTTTCGTCCCTGGCCCTCAACACCCACGCCCTGTTGGCCCGCGCTCGCGGCGAGGGCGACGTCTGGCTCATCGGCGGCGTGGCCCGCTCCGAGGCCTTCCGCCGGGCGCTGTCCACACACGCCGGCCAGGAGGTGGTCCGCCCCGAGCACCACCTCTGCTTCGAGGCCCTGGGCGCGGCGCTGCTGGCGGCCGACGAGCACGCCCGCGCCCGCGGCGACCTGCCGCCCCTGCCCGAGGATCCGGCGGCCCTGGTGGACGTGCACCCCAGCCGCTTCGCCGTGCTGGCTCCGGCCCGCGAGCATCGCGACCGCGTGACGCTGATGAGCGCCGAGGATCCGGGGGACCGCTGGCGCGAGGTGCCCGTGGTCCTCGGCCTGGACCTCGGCTCCACCGGCGCCAAGGCCGCGCTGGTGGACCTGGAGTCGGGGGAGATGTTGCTGGACCTGTTCGGGCGCACCCGGGGCAACCCGGTGGCCGCCACCCAGCGGCTGGTGCGCCGCCTCCTCGAGCTGGGCCGGCCCGACGTGCGGGCCGTGGGCGTCACCGGCTCGGGCCGCCAGGCCGTGGCCACGGTGCTGCGCGCCGCCTTCCCCGACGCCGACCGCGTGGTGGTGCAAAACGAGATCGTGGCCCACGCCGGCGCGGCCATGCGCTGCGACCCGGACCACGGCGAGGATCTGTCCGTGGTGGAGATCGGCGGCCAGGACGCCAAGTACATCCGCGTCAACGGCGGCCGCATCGTCGAGAGCGACATGAACAAGGCGTGCAGCGCCGGCACCGGCTCCTTCCTCGAGGAGCAGGCGGCGTTCTACGACGTGGCGGACATCGAACAGATGGTGCGCCTGGCCAGCGACGCCAGGCGCCCCCCGGACCTGGGGCAGATGTGCACGGTCTACGTGGCCGACGCCGCGGCGCAGGCCCTGCGTGAGGGCTTCGAGCTGGGTGACATCCTCGCCGGCTTCCAGTACTCGGTGATCCACAACTACCTCAACCGGGTCATGGGCCAGCGCACCCTGGCCAGCCGCGTCTTCTTCCAGGGCAAGCCGGCCCAGAACCCGTCGCTGGCCTGGAGCCTGGCCGCCATCTCGGGCCGCGAGATCACCGTGCCGCCCAACCCCGGGGCCATGGGCGCCTGGGGCGTGGGCCTGGTGGCCGCCGAGCAGCTCGGCAGCGACACCCTGGCCGCGGCCGCGCCCCTGGACCCCGAGCCGCTGCTGCAGGCCAACATCGAGGAGAGCACCACCTTCACCTGCCGCGACGAGCAGTGCCAGACGGTCTGCCCCATCCAGCGCACGGTGGTGCGCGTGGGCGACCAGCGGCGCACCACGCTGTCCGGCGGCGAGTGCCCCAAGTTCGAGGAGTCCACCCGGGACCAGCCCAAGCTGGACCGCGACGCGCCGGATCCCTTCGCCCGGCGCGAGGCCCTGCTGGACCGCTTCGAGCGCGTAACGCCCGGGGCCACCGAGATCGCCATCCCCCGCGTGGGCGCCCTGGCCGGGCACCTGCCGTATTTGGCCACCCTGGCCGCCGAGCTGGGTCTGTCGGTGCGCCTGCTCAACCCGACCAGCGACTCCCTGGCCCGGGGTGAGCAGCTGTGCAACAGCTTCGACTCCTGCGGCCCGGTGAAGGTGACCCACGCCGTGTGCAACAGCGACGCGCGCCTGCTGCTGCTGCCGAAGATTACGCGGGTCAGCGACGTGCTCGGCGCCAGCGGGGCCAGCTGCGTCACCGAGCAGGCCATGCCCGAGATGGTGCAGCAGGGCCTCGCGGAGCGGGGACGCCGCGTGCGCGTGCTCTCGCCGATGATGGACCTGTCCGACCTCTGCTCGCCGGAGCTGGTGCAGGTCGCCCGGGAGCTCTGCCGCGCCCTCGGCCTGGACAAGGAGCTGGCCGCCCCGGCCGCCGCCGCCGCGGCCGACGCCCAGCGCCAGCACGAGCGGCAGCTGCGCACCCTGGGGCGCCTGGCCCTGGACCACGCCCGGGAGCGCGGCGTGCCCGCGGTGCTGGTCTGCGGCTCGCTGCACGTGATCCACGATCCGGTGCTCAACGCCAAGATCCCGCGGCTGCTGCGGCAGAACGGGGCCCTGGCCGTGCCCGCGGACTGCTACCCCACCGATCCGAGCACCGAGGCCATGCCGAAGATCTACTTCGGCGACGCCAACCGCTCCCTGCGCGCGGCCGCCTGCGCCCGCCGGCGGGGCGACGCCTTCCCGCTGATGATCGCCTCCTTCGGCTGCGGGCCCGCGTCGTTCTCCGAGCAGATCTTCTCGGCGCTGCTGGCGGGCTACCCCCACACGGTGCTGGAGTCCGACGGCCACGGCGGCACGGCCGGCTTCGTCACGCGCATCCAGGCCTTCCTGCAGTCGGCCCGGCGCCACGCCGAAGAGCAGCAGCGCGTAGCGTGCGACGCCGCGGCCCTGGCCTACGTGCAGCCCACGGTCAAGCGGGGGCCCTACCTCGACCGGACGGTGCGCTACGTCTTCATGAGCAGCACCGACTATTTGGGGGAGGTCTTCGCCGCGGTCTACCGCGCCGACGGGTACAACGCCGTGTCGGCCCCGCCCCTGAGCGAGGAGACCACCGCCTGCGGCAAGGGAGACTGCTCGGGCAAGGAGTGCCTCTCCTACCAGCTCATCTGGGGTGCCTTCCGCAAGTACCTCGAGGACAACCCCTTCGAGGGGGAGACCCGCCTGGTGCAGATCGCGGGGGAGCTGTGCCGCGCGGGCCTCTTTCCGATCAAGGACCGCATCAACCTCGAGCGCATGGGGCTGGACAACGTCACGGTCACGGCGCTCAAGATGGCCGGCGGCTCGTCCATGAGCGCCAGGCTCTGGCTCGGCATGGTGGCGGCCGACGTGCTGCGACAGCTCTACCTCTACCACCTGGCGGACGAGGTCACGCCGGGCGAGGTCGAGGCGCTCTACCGCCGTCACGGCGACGCCCTGATCCGCATGCTGGAGCAGCCCGCCGGCCGCGGCGCCCTGGCCAAGGCCCGGGGCATGGGGCGCGCGTGGCGCGAGCTGCTGTCGCTGCTCGACGAGGTGTCGGCTCAGTTCGCTGACCTCGGGCGCCGGCGCACCGACCGGCGCCGCCTGCCGGTGGTCTTCCTCTCCGGCGACCAGCTGACCAAGGGCAACGACCACGCCGCCGGCGGCATGCTGCAGGTCCTCGGCCGACGGGGCGTGCGCATGGTCTTCGAGCCGACCTGCGACTTTCTGGAGTTCATGGCCGAGATGAACCCGGGGCAGGTCTTCGGCCGCAGCGCCTCATGGATGCTGGTCAACGGCAACCGCGCCTTCATGGAGACCACCCGCGACGTGCTCTACCGGCGCATGCGCCGGCGACACCCCTGGCTGCCGATGCCCGCGGTCAAGGCCGCCCTGGCCCGCTCGCCGGAGCTGATCCACCCGCAGACCAGCGGCGGCTCGCCGTTCGCCGTGGGCAACGTGCTGCACCAGTGGGACTCGGGGGACTACGACGGGGTTGTGATGACCGCCTGCTGGGGCTGCGACAACGGGCTCATCGAGGAGAGCCTGCTGCGGCACCGCAAGGAGATCCCCACCTACTTCTTCTACGACGACGGCTCCCCCATCGACGAGCACCGCCTGGCCAGCTTCGCCTACAAGCTGCACCTCGCGGTGAGCTGAGCCGGGGCGCGCTCTAAGAGCACCGAACGACTAAAACGGACCGAGCCAGGCGAAGTAATTGGAATCACAGGCTAGGAGCGAGGAGGGCGCATAGTGGTGCTATGTAACCGACGAGCGACAATGCCTGTGATTTCAAGGGCGAGCCTGGCGACGGGAGGTTAGCTGTTCGGTGCTCTCTAGTCCGGACGGTCGGTCTCGCCCTCGTCCTCGGGCTCGGGGTGGTGCTTGGGCTCCGGCTCGTGCTTGGGCCTCGGCTCGCGTTCCTGCTCGGGCTCGCGCTCGTCCCTCGGCCGCTCGTCCTCGTGTTTCGCCGGCGGCGCGGGCTTTTGCTCCAGCCCGCGGAAAGGCGTGGGCCGGTCCCTGGCCTCCCGGCCCTTCTGCAGGCGGTGCTGCAGCTGGTTGAGGTGCAGCGCCTTCAACTGAGCCTGCACCTGCCTGATCCGCTCCCGGGACCAGGTGCCCTTGCGCTTGGCCTCGGCCAGGGCGTCGCCCAGCTTGCGGGTCTGCTCGTCGAGCCGCTTGGCGTCCATGCGGGGCGGGGTCAGCTTGTGCATCTTCGTCGCCTGCACCTGGGCAATGGGCTGGCGGGTGACGTTGAGCACCGGCGGCGCCGCGGCGGGGGGCGCGGCGATGGACGGGGGCAGGGTCACGAGCCTGGCCGGGGCCGGGCGTGGCGCGCGGCGCGTGGCGCGCGGCTTGACCACTCTCGGCGCCGGCTCCTCTTCAACCGGCGCCGGGGCCGGCACCGCCACCGGCAGCGGCAAGGGCTCGACCGTCTCGTCCGTCTCGGGCTCCTCGTCGCCGCCGCGGAGGAAGACCACCAGCAGGCCACAGCCCACCAGCAGCAGCAGGCAGCCGGCAGCAAGCAGCACCTTCTTGATCATGGGGTACCTCGCGCCATGGTCCTATCCTGGCCTCTCACGGTCCCGGGTTCAACCCCCGCAACCAAACGGAGCGCCAGAACTTGTCCGGGGCGCCGTCTAACGCTGGTCTTTTGTGCGCCGCTGTAGGAAAATTCGTGGTTTCTAAAAGACCGCTGCAAAGATGAGCACCTTCGAGACCTTCGGCAAGTACAGGTTGACCGAGCGGCTGGCGATTGGCGGCATGGCCGAGGTGTTTCTCGGCAGCGTCGAAGGCGCGGCGGGCTTCACCAAGCAGGTTGTGATCAAGCGCCTGCATCCCCAGTACAGTCGGGACAAGGCCTTCATCCAGATGCTCATCGACGAGGCCCGGCTCACCTCCCAGCTCAACCATGGCAACATCTGCCAGGTCTACGATCTGGGCGAGGAGGAGGGCTCCTACTACATGGCCCTGGAGTACATCGCGGGCGAGGACGTGCGCACGCTCCAGGACCACTGCCGCCGGGCCGGCGACGAATTCCCCATCGCGGCGGCGGTGCACATCGTCAGCGAGTCCCTGGCCGGCCTGGACTTCGCCCACCGCAAGGAGGGCCCCGACGGCCCCCTCGGCATCATCCACCGCGACGTCTCCCCCCAGAACATCCTCATCAGCTACGAGGGGGAAGTAAAGGTCATCGACTTCGGCATCGCCAAGGCGCGCACGCGCATGATCAAGGAGACCGAGGCCGGGGTGATCAAGGGCAAGTTTCGCTACATGTCACCGGAGCAAGCCTCGGGCCTGGCCGTGGACGCGCGCACCGACGTCTTCGCCGCGGGGGTGGTGCTCTACGAGCTGTTGGCCGGCGAGACCCACTCGCTCAACCTGCCCGACACCGAGGTGCTGCGCCGCATGCGCGCCGCGGAGTTCGAGCCCCTGCGCAAGCGACGCCGCGGCATCCCGGGCAAGCTGGAGAAGGTGGTGCACAAGGCCCTGGCGCGCAAGCCGTCCCAGCGCTACGCCACCGCCGCCGAGTTCCGCGCGGCGCTGTTCAAGTTTTTGCAGTCGAGGAAGGTCACCTTCGGCAGCGCCGAGCTGTCCGCGCTCATGGGCAAGGTGTTCGGCGCCGACCGCCGCAAGCGCCGGGAGGGTAGCTTCTCGGGGGTGCTGGATCGCGTGTCCGCCGCCACCAACAAGCGCAACGCCGGCCCGGCCCCGGCCTCGACCCCTGGCAAGCTGCCCGGCCCCTTGACCCCCACCGGCACCGAGCAGCTGGACGACGAGGTGGAGATCTCCACCTCTGCGCTGGTGGAGTTGGAGCCGTCGATCCAGCCGCCGCCCGCCCCGTCGCCCACCATGGACCGCGCCCCGCAGGCCACCGTTGACCGGCGCCCGTCTCCCTCCGGGGGCTGGGTCGCCTTCGCCCCCACCACGCCCTTCGGCGGTGACGGCGAGGTGAGCGTCGACGACATCGACGACGAGGCCACCCGGGAGGTGAACATGCCCCCCGCCAACGCCCGGCCCCAGCAGCCTTCGTATGTCCACGTGCCGGACGAGGAGCAGGGGCCCATCGGCGACAGCGAGGGCACGGCCCTGTTCATGTCCCTGGACGAGGACGACCTGGAGTTCATGGAAGAGGGGGAGGACGAGGAGCCGACGACCCACGTCATCGTGGACCAGGACGCGGCCGGCGGGCTCGGCGAGGAGAAGACCCGCGCCATCAAGCGCTCGGCCATCGAGCGGCAGCGCCCGGACAGCACCGACCCGCTGTCGTCCCAGTCCACAGCCGCTCTGGATGCCCAGCCGACGGCCGCCGTACAGCAAGCACCGGCCGCCGTGCAGCAAGCGCCGGCGGCCATACAGCAGGCGCCAGCCGCCATACAGCAGGCGCCAGCGCCCGTGAACCTCGACCCCACCTCGGAGCAGGTGGCGCTGAGCCGTGAGCCCACGGCTCAGCTGGACTCGGCGGCGCAGCCCTCGGTGGTGGTGGGCCCCTCCCAGCCGGCGCCATCCGAGCCGGCCCAGGTTCCGGTGGCGCCCGCGGAGCAGCCCGCGAACCTGCCCTCGGTCATCGTGGATCCCCCGGGCCCGCGCCGGGTCCGCGAGCCCACCTCCATGCTGGACCCGCGGCGCAAGGAACCGGGGTCCGACGCCTACGCGGCGACGGCGCCCCAGCACCATCTGGCCGCCACCCAGGCGCCCGCGCCCCGGGCGCCCGCACCCCAGGCAACGGCGGCTCTGGCGCCCCAGCCATCGGCCGCGCCGGAGCCTGCGCGGGAGCCCACGCGCCAGGTCAAGGCCGGCGGCGGCGGCGCCCTGCGCACGATCCTCGGCGGGCTGGTGGTCATCGTCTTCGGCGGGGCGTTGGCCCTGGGCCTGCTCTGGTGGCGCCCGGCATTCCTCTTCATGGAGACACCCGACGCCCGCGTGGCCGCGCCGGCCGACGCCGGTGAGACCCCGGACACGGCCTCCAACAAGCCGGGCCCCGGTCAATTCCGTGTGCAGAGCAAGCCCAGCGGCGCAGCCATCAGCCTCTGCGGCAAGCCCACCGGCGAGTCCACCCCCGCCACCCTGGACCTGCCCAAAAAGAAAGACTGCGTGCTGGTGCTCACCCTGCCGGACCACGCCAAGTATCAGCTGCCCGCCTCGGTGCTCAAGGAGTCGGACATTCTGCAGGCCACCCTCCGCCCCAAGCGGACCAAGCGGCGCAAGCCGCGGCCGCGGCGCAAGCCGGTCAAGCCAGCGCCAACGCCGCCTCCCACGAAGCAGTCCTCCTCCACCCGCGGCACCCTGGTGGTCACCAGCGTCCAGGTGGGCAAGGTCTACATCAACGATCAGTTCATGGGCGACACGCCCCGCTTCGTCTACCGCCTGCGCCCCGGCCGCTACCGCGTGCGCGTGCAGTTCCCGTCCCTGGGCACCGGCACGTCCCAGCGCATTATCTCCATCCGCCGGGGCAAGACGTTCAAGATGCATGTGGAGCCCTGATGAATAACAAATACAAAATACAAAATACAAAACATGAAATGGAAAATGGGGGTCGGGCTGTGGTTGGGCGGTGCCGCTTTGCGGTTCGGGGACGGTTTAACTAGGAACTAGGAACTAGGAACTAGGAATGTTGAATGGGCGGGACGTGCCGGCTGTGGAGAGCGAGCTGTGGCTGACCGGTGGGGGTTCGGGCTGGGGTTTGGGCCTTTCGGTGTAGGGCGGGACGTGCCGGCTGTGGAGAGCGAGCTGTGGCTGACCGGTGGGGGTTCGGGCTGGGGTTTGG
>PVBE010840832.1_pt1 | contig 49053 bp, 42 predicted proteins | sample 1631181 | NCBI WGS metagenome assembly PVBE01 (sample SAMN08397723, study PRJNA350692) | Marine metagenome, whole genome shotgun sequencing project. | isolation source: water | place: Pacific Ocean | collected 2012-04
AGCCGAATAAGACTGATCAAGTTTGGAACCGTGAACGGTCGCCACGGTAACTGCTGCTCAGACATCATCTGCATCGTAGGCTTCATTTCATGGCATCCGTTTTCACAATGATTATCAAAGGCGATTTACCAGGAACTTTTGTGTGGGACGACGGTCACTGCGTTGCCTTCATGTCCATCAACCCAATCTCGTATGGGCACACGTTGGTGGTACCTCGAGACGAAATCGACCAATGGATTGACGTTCCTTCCGATCTCCGACAGCACCTCTTCGAAGTCGCTAAACGAATCGGGGTCGCACAAAAGCAGGCATTCGGCAGTCAACGCATCGGAATGATCATTGCCGGATTCGAAGTACCGCATACGCACATCCATCTGATCCCCGCTAACACCATGTTAGATATGGATTTTTCACTGGCTTCTGATTCTGTCGAGACCGCAGACCTTGAAAAGGCTGCGGAGTCAATCAAATCAGCACTCGAAAGCTAAGTCCAAGTATCACCAAAGAGTGTCGGCGGGAACAGGAGCTACGTTCTCTGGCCGATCATGCTGAGGATTTCCCACTTTCGGATCTACCTGGTGGGCATCGAACACCTCAGTTGACTCGCTCATTACTAGGCGTTTAAGAGCCACGGAGTCATCCATGGTTGGGTCCAACCATTCATCCCAAAGGGAAGTATTGAGCGTTAGCGGCATTCGATTATGAATCTTGGACATAAAGATGTCCGATTCTCTTGTCAGGATGACCACAGAAGCTTGACCCTTCGACGGTCCCGGCTCCCAAATCCCTGCCATGGCCAACTGCGCATGATCCGACTTGTAGATATAAAACGGTCGCCGCCGAGTTCGTTTTTGTGCCCCCTGCCATTCATAAAATCCATCCGCTGGCACCAAGCAACGTCGATGCTTGAAGGCGTCAGAAAATGTGGGTTTCACATCAACAGTTTCGAAACGAGCATTAATTAACGTTGAAGAAGTCGAGTCGGCGGTCTGCCACTTGGGGTCTAGCCCCCATTGAAAAACTTCTATCCTGCGTTCCCGGGAACCACCCGCAGCGACGACTCCATACACCTCTGCAGACGGAGCAACATTGTAGCTAGGGGACAGATTGCGACTTGAGGGCTGCGTCGAAAATAGAGTCTCTAACTTCGACACCGAAGTGGTAGAGACAAACCTTCCACACACCCGCTAAGCACCTACAGAGCGGTCAAACATAAGTGGAGCCCTTCATTCCAGTTCGGTCCTGTCGAATCTCTACGTTTACTAATGCCGGCTTACCGGACTCGAACGCCCTTGCAATGGCTGGCGCTATTTCCTCTGGCGCTACAACATGTTCGCCATGCCCGCCTAAAGCTTCGACAACTAGGTCGTATCTAGTGCGATTCAACTCAACCGCGACAAGCCGATCCTCGCCGTAAAGCATCCCTTGGGGTCTCATCATCTGACCCCACGCAGCATCGTTACCAACAATCCCAACGATCGGAAGGCCAAAACGGACTGCTGTGTCAAATTCAAATCCATTGAGGCCAAAGGAGCCATCCCCATACACAATTAGCACGCGCTTGTCAGGGTGAGCTTTCTGAGCGGCCAAAGCAAAGGGCATCCCAACTCCAAGCGTTCCTAAGGGTCCCGGATCCATCCAAGTGCCATTTCGTGGCACCTGGATGACTTTGGACGCCTGGGCAACAATGTCGCCACCATCACCTATAACGATCATGTCATCGGACACACATTCAGCTATTTCTCGACACAAACGAAGCGGATCGATTGGTACCTCTTCACTATCCATCTGATCGCGTCGAGCGCTATCAAGTTCTTGTTCCCGTTTACGCAACTGATCTCGGTATCCCGACACATCGACCGTCAACTGTCGATCCTCTATTTCTTGAGTCATCAATCGGAAGTTCATCCCGATGTTGCCAACAAGTCCAAGGTCCGCTGCTCGATTATCACCTATCAGAGTCTCATCTATATCCATTTGGATAATCGCAGCTGACGACGGAATCGACCTACCGAACTTCATCCGAAAATCTAAAGGGGTGCCCGCGAGGATCACCAAATCTGATTTTTCAAGCGCTTCCTTTCGAGTCAAGGAAAGGAATGAAGGATGTTCCCAAGAGATCTCCCCCCTGGCCATTCCATTTACGAAACAGGGAACACCTGTTTTCTCGAGAAAAGCTGCGAGGTGTTCCCCTCCCTCGCTCCACTTAAGAGAAGTCCCAGCCATAACCGTTGGGGTTGCGGCCTTGGACAGCAAATCAACGCTTTCCGCTATGAGGTGGCTCGGCGCAGTCGATGCGACCCTGTAGTCCCGAAACTTGGGGACTTGAATTTTTTCTAGGTCCACCTCTCCATGGAGCACATCCATAGGGATCTCAAGAAACGCTGGACCAGGAACTCCACTGAGAGCGACGCGGATACCTGCCTCCATGTATTCGCCGATCCGCGAGGTTTGATAACAAGCCTCAGCCCATTTAGATATTGGCTTCATGAGCGAAACATGGTCCATTTCCTGCAAGGAGCCGCGTCGTATGTGACGAAATGGTCCTTGCCCTCCAATAACTAAGATTGGCGAATTAGCTCGCCACGCATTTGCTACCCCCGTGACACCGTCAGTAACGCCCGGTCCTGCAGTAAGAATTGCTACGCCGACCTTTCCCGGGTGGAGGCGAGCCCAAGCATCAGCAGCGTGAACAGCAGCTTGTTCGTGTCGGACGTCGACAACTTCAATGTCCTCGTCGAGGCAGCCGTCATAGATTCCCATGACGTGGCCTCCAGATAGAGTGAACACGCAGTCCACTCCAGCGGCCTTCAAGACTTTGGCAACCAATTTCCCGCCGTGCGTCATAGCACTAACCCTCCCTAACTCCGTTCACAGCTGACTATAGAACTGTACGCTGCGTTGGATGCGTGTAACTGTCCCTGCATCTTCCGCCAATATTGGGCCAGGTTTCGACTGCCTGGCGGTTGCCCTTGATCTCCCATTTCACCTAGACGTGGGTGAACCTCAAGGAGAAGCCACAAAACTCGACGACAATCACCCTGCCACCAAGTCTTTTATAGATGGTGGTGGAGAAGGACCCTTATTTGCGGAAACTCTCATCCCGCCAGGTAAAGGACTGGGCTTTTCAGGAGCGGCTCGTGTAGCGGGTCTCGCTGCAGCATCATTGCAAAGATCCGGTTCCATTCACTTCGCCGATTTGCTGATGCGATCAGGAGAACTTGAGGGGCACTCCGACAACGTTGCTGCTTCGATCTATGGCAGCGTTACGGCTACTAACGAGAATTCGATCGTTCGATTGAAGTGCCCATCTCAGTTGGATGTAGTGGTATGGATCCCCGATGGAAAAACTGCTACCGATTCTTCGAGAAATCAACTGCCGGCTTCGGTCTCATTCGAAGTTGCTACTCAAGCCCTAGGTAGAAGTTCAGTTTTGGTAGCAGCGATTGCCTCCGGGGATCTGGCAGCCATGCGGCAATGTTGCGTCGATGATCTCCATCAACCAACCCGTCTGGCAGCTTCACCCCAGTCGGCTCAGGCATTAAAGGTGGCTCTCGAAAACGGCGCGTCCGCTGCTTGGCTCAGCGGTTCGGGGCCAACAATCGCTGCCTTTGTCGACAGTGGTGACGCAGAGCAACTCAGACAGGTTCTCCCCGGTTCCGGCCACAGCAAAATTCTGAAAGTTGCTCCGCACGGTATCTACGTCAGCTGACGACGATGTTGACCATTTTCTCAGGAATTACAATCACCTTGCGGATCTCTTTCCCGACTAACAGTTCTGTGATCCGCTCATCGGCTAGAACGGCTTCCTCTGTTTCTTGAGCATCGGCACTTGTCGCCACCATGACGCGACTTCTTACTTTGCCATTTATCTGAACAGGAATCTCAACTGATTCTTCGATGAGTAACGTCTCATCCGCCTCGGGGAAGCGTTTGTGAACTACTGATCCCTCGTTTCCAAGACGTTCCCATAACTCTTCAGCAATGTGGGGCACCAAAGGACCGAGCATCAGCACAAGGTTGTTCGCAACCTCTCTGGGAACAGGTTCAGCGTTTCGGGTTAGCTCATTGTTCAATTCGGTGATACGGGCTATCGCCGAGTTGAATCTCAATCCCTCCATGGCCTCACCGACTGCTGTAATCGTTCGATGCGTGAGTCTTTGCAAAGAATCAGTTGGTGGCTCGTCGGCTACCGTAGTCACGCCCGAATTCTCGTCGATTAAGTTCCGCCATACCCTTTGTAAAAGGCGGTGAGAGCCAACGACTGACTTCGTTTCCCAAGGTCGATCTTGATCTAAAGGTCCCATGAACATTTCGTAAAGTCGCAGTGTGTCTGCGCCGTACGCGGAGTACATATCATCAGGCGTTACCGAGTTCTTGAGAGACTTTCCCATCTTCCCAAAGCTTCGAGAAACCGAGGCCCCGTCATAGAAGAATTCGCCGTTATCTTCGGTTACTTTTTCCGCCTCGACATAGATACCTCTGTCGTCTTGGTATGCGGCCGCCTGGATATAACCCTGGTTGTAGAGACGTTGGAAGGGTTCTGGACCAGAAACGTGCCCGAGGTCAAACAAAACTTTGTGCCAAAAACGCGCATAAAGCAGGTGGAGAACAGCGTGTTCAACTCCCCCTACGTATAGGTCGACTCCTCCAACCCCACCATCGGGACTACTCATCCAGTAGTTCTCAACTGAGGGGTCAACAAACTTTTCTTCATTGGTCGGATCTAGGTAACGCAGGTAATACCAGCAAGATCCAGCCCATTGGGGCATGGTGTTTAGTTCGCGTTGATAGGTTCGTTCGCCGTCTCCGAGGTCGTAGTCAACTGTGGCCCAGTCTTCTGCACGTCCGAGAGGTGGCTCGGGATCAGATTCTTCATCAAGAGCCCGGGGTGCCCAATCCATCAATTCTGGGAGTTCGACGGGAAGTTCGTTTTCGGGTACCGCTAGAGCGAGCCCCGTGTCATCAAAAACAATCGGGAACGGCTCACCCCAGTAGCGCTGACGAGAAAAAAGCCAGTCTCTCAGCTTGTAGGTAACAGTGCGATTTCCGTGCCCGTTGTCTTCCAACCAATCGATCATTGATTGCTTAGCGTCTTCTATGTGTAGTCCATCCAGGAAGTCACTGTTGATCGCTGGACCGTCGTCGACGTAGGCCTCACCTGAGAAGTCTTCTGGAGGTTGCACGGTCCGAACGATTTCAATATCGAAAACTGTTGCGAAATCCCAATCTCGTTGGTCCTGGCCTGGAACACTCATTACTGCCCCTGTGCCATACCCCATCAACACATAGTCAGCGATAAAGATCGGCACCTTTTTCTCGTTTACTGGGACTACACAGTGTGAACCTAGGTACACACCTGTTTTTGAGCGATTTTCTTGTCTTTCTAGGTCGCTCAACTCCGATGTCATCCGCCGATATCTCTCAACTGCCTCTCGTGGAGACGAAGCACCACCGGTCCAAGCTGTCGGTGTGTCTTCAGGCCAAACCTCAGGTAGAAGGCAATCGACTAAAGGGTGTTCAGGAGCTAGCACCATCGCTGTGGTCCCAAAAAGTGTGTCTGGTCGAGTGGTGAACACTTCAATTACCGCATCAGATGAAGTTTCAAAGGCAATTTCCGCGCCTTCAGATCGACCAATCCAGTTTCTCTGCATTGTTTTGATGGAATCAGTCCAATCAAGGGTGTCTAAATCCTTCAGTAAGCGGTCCGCGTAGGCAGTTATCCGCATCATCCACTGCTTCATTGGGCGCCTAAAGACGGGGTGGTTTCCTCGCTCGCTTCGCCCGTCAGCGGTCACCTCTTCATTAGCTAAAACCGTTCCGAGGGCTGGGCACCAGTTGACTGGCGCTTCTCCTAGATAGGCCAAGCGCCATTTATCCAGTTCTTCGCGACGCTCTACCTCGTTCATCTCAGACCACGACCGTCCGTCTTTAGGTGAACGTTCGCCTGTCGAAAGAAGTTGCTCTAGCTCTGAGATAGGTCTAGCGACGTCTGCCTGCACGTCGTACCAGCTTTGAAAGATCTGCAGGAAGATCCATTGAGTCCAGCGGTAGTACGAGACGTCAGTTGTCGCTATCGACCGCTCTTTGTCGTGACCTAATCCAAGACGATCCAACTGACGTTGCATGTTGGCAATATTTTTTTCTGTGTTGATTCGTGGATGTTCACCTGTCTGGCGCGCGTGTTCTTCTGCTGGAAGACCAAAGGCGTCGTATCCCATCGTGTGTAGGACGTTGTAGCCTCTCATCCTCTTGTAACGGGCAAAGACGTCAGTTCCTATATAGCCAAGAGGGTGTCCGACATGTAAGCCCGCCCCTGAGGGATACGGGAACATGTCCATCACGAACAACTTTTGCTGACTCTTACCAGCAGAGGTTCGGGATTCGTCTGAGAATGGCAGGTTCGATACTCGATAAGTTTGATCTGTTGCCCAGCGCCCCTGCCAGTTGGTCTCGATTTGTTCAGCTAACTGTGCGTCATACCTGAAAACTGGGCGCGAATCATCTGTCTCGTTATCTGGGGGCGGAGAAGATGTGTTCACGGGGTTTAAGGATGCCACGTAGCAGCCCAAGTGGTGCATTTACTAGCAATGGATTGGTGTGGACATAGTTATCGACCCATTCGGTGGAATACCCTTCTGTCATGGCCCGCGACGACCCTCAATCCGACCTTGAAGATCGCGACTACGAATCTTGGGAAGCAGCAGCTAGTGCGGCTTTGAAAGGCAAGGATCTGGCTGGCCTTACAACTAGAACTTTCGATGGAATCGAACGAATCCCTCTGTACACGCGGCAACGGAACCGAACTACCCGAAATGAAGACGACCTCCCTGGAGGAATTGCATTCGCTAGAGGGAGTCGGGCTTCTGGAAATGTGCTCGGTTGGGAAATTCGTCAAAGTCATTTCGCTATGCGCCATGACGTGAACGCTCATATTCTTTCCGACCTTGAGAACGGAGCGACTGCAATAGCTTTGAAGGGTGCCCCTGATGAAATCGGGGCCTTAGATTCCATCGTTCAAGGCGTTCATCTTGACTTAGCACCTATTCACCTGTCACCGGGGAGTTCCCTAGAACAGGTCGCTGCACTCTTAGGGGTTTGCGAGATCCAATCCAAGGATCCAGATTTATTCTGTAACAACTTGGGTCTCGACCCGCTAGGCCGGCTAGCCCGGACTGGGCATTCAGTTTTAACTCTTGACCAAGAAGTAGGCAGGTGCGTCGAAATGACTGCGCAGGTCGCCTCGAACTATCCACACATGACTCCCATTTCAATCGACGGGTCTGTGTGGGCGGGCGCTGGAGCATCAGATAGTCAAGAACTTGGCGCCGTCTTATCCGCTGGGGTCCTTTGGGTGCGCGCACTTCTGGAGTCAGGTTTCAGCATTGATGAGCTGCCCAACAAAATGGAGATCACTCTCACCGCCGGGCCCGACCAATTCATGACCACAGCAAAAATTCGAGCAGCTCGAGTTTGTTGGGCTCAGGTCATCGCGGCATGTGGTGGCACGCCCTCAAAAGCCCCCGTAGCCATTCACGCCGAGACGTTACAAGCGATGATGACTAAGACTGATTCCTGGGTAAACATGCTTCGCACGACCGCTGCCTGTTTCGCAGCCGCTGTCGGGGGTGCAGACGCCATAACTGTGGCTCCCTTCGACAGTGCTTCTGGTCTTTCAGACGACACTGGACTCCGACTCGCACGCAACACACAGTTGATTCTTCAAGAAGAAACCAAATTGTCTTCGGTGATCGATCCGGCCGGGGGAAGCTGGTATGTCGAAGAGTTAACTGATCAATTAGCTCATTCTGCGTGGAAAGTCTTTCAAGACCTTGAAAGCCAAGGGGGGCTGGGATCGGCGCTACTGGCTGGGCGCTGGCAAGAGGCCCTCAGTAAAACTCGGTCCGAACGCCTCAAGGCAATAGCGCACCGTTCCACACCACTAACCGGTACTAGTGAATTCCCCAACTTAGATGAGCAGAAGTTAGAGCGAGAGCCTTTACCTGAGGACCTCAACTTGTCTGAAGGTGAACAAAGGTGCGAACCGCTTCCCCTATTTCGATGGTCTGCTCTGTTTGAACAAATGCGTGATGCCGTTGATGCTTCACCAGACAAGCCTGTCTTGTTTTTGGCAAATCTCGGCGACATCGCTGCCCATACAGCTAGATCGACGTTCGCCATGAACCTTTTCGAAGCAGGAGGAATCCGAGTCCTCAACAACGACGGATTTGAGAACACAGTCGACTGCGTTGAAGCTTTCGTTGCTAGTAACACTCGTGTCGCTTGCATTTGTTCATCTGACAGCAACTATTCCGAGTTAGCCATCCAAACGGCGCACGACCTGCGGTCTGCGGGGGCAGAACTTGTCTATCTGGCGGGGAGTCCCGAGGCATGGGCAGAGGCTGCAACTACTTTCGACGGCTTCATCTACCTTGGTTGCGACGTCTTCGAAGCCCTCACCCCTATCCACCAAACACTTAATTAGGTAAGTCGAATAATGACCCAAGTACCTGACTTCTCAACCATTGACCTTGACCTAGATACTGATGCTTCACTTGAGAGCACTAACTGGGAAGAGGACTTCCTGCTTCAGACTGGCCAAGCAACGGAAGCATTTACCTTGAGTACGCCCGAAGGCATTGATATCAAGTGCTTATATACGCCCGCGGACCTTGATGGCGATATGGGGCATCTGGATAGTTTCCCTGGCTTCGCTCCATTCCTACGTGGGCCCTACCCAACTATGTACACAAATCAGCCTTGGACCGTGAGGCAGTACGCAGGGTTTTCAACAGCAGAGGATTCCAATGCCTTCTACCGAAGGAACCTAGCGGCCGGCCAAAAGGGACTATCAGTTGCTTTCGACCTTGCGACCCACCGCGGGTATGACAGCGACCACGAACGAGTTAGTGGCGACGTCGGCATGGCTGGTGTGGCAATCGATTCCATCTACGACATGCGGACCCTCTTCGACGGTATCCCCCTCGATCAAATGAGCGTTTCCATGACTATGAATGGCGCTGTTCTTCCAATACTCGCTCTGTATGTTGTCGCGGCTGAAGAACAAGGGGTTCCGACAGACAAACTTGCCGGCACCATCCAAAACGACATTCTCAAAGAATTTATGGTGCGCAACACATACATCTATCCACCGCAACCATCAATGCGAATCATTGGTGACATCTTTGAATTCACCAGTCAGCATATGCCCAGATTTAATTCCATTTCGATCTCCGGATACCACATGCAAGAGGCCGGAGCGACAGCAGATTTAGAGTTGGCGTACACCCTTGCTGATGGCCTCGAATACTTGAGGACTGGGAAACAGGCGGGTCTAGAAGTCGATGACTTCGCTCCGCGTCTCAGTTTCTTTTGGGCAGTCGGCATGAATTTCTTTATGGAAATCGCCAAACTCAGAGCCGCTCGGATCATTTGGGCCGACCTCGTTGACCGATTCAATCCCTCGAACCCAAAGTCAAAGTCCTTAAGAACTCATACTCAGACTTCAGGTTGGAGTCTCACTGCCCAAGATGTCTACAACAACGTCGTCCGAACCTGCGTCGAAGCCATGGCCGCAACTCAAGGCCACACTCAGAGCCTTCATACCAACGCCTTTGATGAAGCACTTGCTCTTCCAACCGACTTCAGCGCTCGCATAGCCCGCAATACCCAGCTATTTCTCCAACAAGAGTCGGGTACAACAAGCGTTATAGACCCTTGGGGTGGAAGTTATTTCGTAGAAAAGCTCACTCGCGATCTTGCCGACAAAGCCCTTGCCCATATTGAGGAAGTCGAACAAATGGGCGGAATGGCTGCAGCTATCGAAGCCGGAATCCCGAAAATGCGAATCGAAGAAGCAGCAGCTCGAACTCAAGCCCGGATCGACTCGGGCCGTCAAGTTGTGGTTGGGGTGAATAAATATCGTGCGGACCATGAAGAGGCAGTCGATGTCCTACGGATAGACAACGCTGAGGTTAAAGCATCTCAGATTGCCAAACTGAAGCAGCTAAAAGAGGACCGGGATCCTGATCGAGTTGAAAAATCCCTTGCAGCTTTAACCAAAGCAGCAGACACTGGAGAAGGAAACCTCTTGGCTTTGGCTATAGAAGCGGGGCGAGCTAAAGCAACGGTTGGAGAAATCAGCCTCGCTCTTGAGCTCGTCTACGGCCGCCACAAAGCCGAAATTAGATCGATTAGCGGGGTGTACGGCAGCGAAGTGGGAGAAGAAACCGACACAGTTAGAACTGTCAGAAACCTCGTTGATGAATTCTCTGAACGCGAGGGCAGACGGCCGCGTATTCTTGTCGCCAAAATGGGGCAGGACGGCCACGATAGGGGCCAAAAGGTAATCGCCACCGCTTTTGCTGATCTCGGTTTCGATGTAGATATAGGACCTCTTTTCTCTACACCGGCTGAAGCAGCGAGACAAGCCGTCGAAAACGACGTTCATATAGTTGGCGCTTCCTCACTCGCAGCTGGCCACCTAACTCTGATACCCGAACTGAGGGAAGCGTTAGCAGATGAAGGTCGTGACGACATAATGATCGTTGTAGGCGGTGTCGTGCCTTCTCAAGATTTCGATGCGCTTATCGAAGCCGGTGCTGCTGCCATCTTTCCCCCAGGAACTGTGATCGCTGAAGCGGCTGCAGAACTACTGGAGAAATTAGCTACCAGTACCCCGAGCGAGTGAGGGCTCATCATCGTGGTCGACACACCTCCTGTTGCAATGAAAGCGTCACGTGAATATTGAAGCCATCACCCCCCACCTTGGCGTCCAAATCGATGGGTTCGATCTAAGAGACCTCTCTGGAGAAAACGCAGAGCAACTGCACCAATGGTTTTATACGCATCGGGTGTTGGTGTTTCGAAATCAGAAGCTTGATCGCGAAACACATAAGGCCGTAGGGCGGACGTTTGGGGAACTGCACGTACATCCTTCTAAGAAAGCGTTCGGGATCAAGGGTGACCCAGAGATTTTTAAAGTTCGCGCCCAAGCCGACACCACCAAAGTGAACGGCGGACGGTGGCACATGGATGTCTCCTGCGATGAAAACCCGCCAGCAGGTTCAATTCTTCGGTTACTCCAACTACCTCCTGTTGGTGGGGACACAGTGTTTTGTGACATGAGCAGGGCATTCGAAACGCTGTCCGTACCGGTTCAAAGAATGCTTATAGACCTTGACGCCCGCCACGACGGACAACGTGATTTGCGGTGGTACGGGCTCAGCCCAAACCCAGGCGAAACCTATCCCTCCTGGGTACATCCAGTGGTGACCACCCATCCCGTATCAGGACGCCCGGTGTTGTTCGTAAACGAAGGATTCACAGAAGAAATTACTGACGTGTCCTATGACGAAAGTAAAGCCATTCTCGGCATGTTGTTCGATCACATCGCTCACAACCCCGTGCTCCAGTGCCGCGCCACCTGGGAACCGGGAACGGTGGTCATGTGGGACAACCGCTCTGTCCAACACTTCGCGGTGCACGATTACAGCCCTCACGAACGACTAGGAGAACGGGTGTCCATAGTCGGGCAAGGACCTCCGACTCCATGGCAGCAAGACTGAACTGCTACTTAGCTGCTGCGTCCGGTCTAACAACTAGTAACCAGTAATACCTATCGTTTGCGCCGAGCATGTTTGACTTTCTTTTTGGCGCGATTGGCTCGGTACACAGCGCTCGAGGCAGCCTTAGTCGTCCCTCGACCTAAGGTTGAGTCTGCTTCTTCCAACCTCCCTTGAAACCGTTTGTGAATCCAAAGTTTTTCTCCTGCTACCTCCACCTGTGACCAAAATTGGCTACGCACTTCGAACTTAGAAGTCCGCGGAACGCGACGAATCAGTTCAATCGGTTTCGCGGGCCGCCACCCACGAGCTTTCAAGAGCAAGACATCATCCAAAGTGATCGCTATCACTCGGTAGCGAGCAGTGGTCAATATAGCCACTACGGCAAATACGACGACGCTGATAGTCGCGCCCATGATCCATGACTTGGGATCCAAAACCAAAACCGCTGCCAAGATGAACACAGCAAAGAAAAGCATCGTGAACGGGTGAAGGCCTCCTTGTGCCGGGAGAATCCACTTGACCGTTTCATCGGCCTCAAGAAACTTCTCGACTGGGTGGGGCCGTCTTCCTTTTTTTTCCGCTATTCGTTTAGCTAGACCCATGAGCTCCTGCTTTGCTGCTGGCTTCTATCAAGTTACTGGTGAGGACGGCATCCGTCAGAGCGTCGGATCAAATAAATCAGCTAAGAGCCACCTGGATAAGGGGATGTACCCTCATAGAGGTGGATCCAATGCCATCAGTTCCAGACCTCGTCCAAGGCGTCCAGTCAGCTGACCGGGCCTCCTTAGGGCGTTCTATAACGCTGATTGAGAGCATCCTGCCTGAACACCGACAGTTAGCACAGCAGCTACTCGCCGAACTCCTGCCTCATTCTGGTTCTGCGCACCGAATTGGAATTACCGGGGTTCCAGGGGTTGGAAAAAGCACCTTCATTGAAACGCTTGGCAAAAATCTGACGCTAAAAGGGCACCGCGTGGCAGTTCTAGCCGTGGACCCGTCGTCGTCGAAAACCGGGGGCTCAATTCTGGGTGATAAGACTCGCATGGCCTCACTAGCGAACGACCCCTCTGCATTCGTTCGCCCCTCGCCAACCGCCGGAGAACTAGGTGGCGTCAACCGAATGACCCGAGAAACAATTCTGCTCTGCGAAGCTGCTGGCTTCGATGTCGTTTTGGTCGAAACAGTTGGGGTCGGACAAAGCGAAACAGTTGTAGCTGACATGGTCGACTTCTTCCTCGTATTGATGCTGCCTGGGGCTGGAGACGAGCTACAGGGAATCAAAAAAGGGATCTTGGAGTTAGCGGACATGATTGCGGTCAACAAGGCTGACGGAGATAACGCACAAGCTGCAACTGTCGCCGCACGGGAATACGAGGTTGCGCTCCACTTAACAGCGCCTAGCTCACCTCTTTGGAGCCCCCCAGTCCTCACCTGCGCTGGTCTAACGGGCGCAGGGGTTGATGAATTGTGGGAACAAGTCGAAGAGCACCGGCGCCTCCTCAGCAGCGCTGGTGAGCTTGAGCGTCGTAGAGAAGAACAGAACGTTCGATGGATGTGGTCCATGCTCGATGATCGCCTTATAGACGCACTACGAAATCACTCGACGGTCAAAAGCCTTTTGGTAGAGATGGAATCACAGGTGAGATCAGGTCAAGTCACACCGGTATCAGCAGTAGACAAGCTCATCGAGACCTTTTTAGGCGACCGATGACCACCACCAGAAGACCTAGCTAGCTAAAAGTCTTCATCGAACGCGACATCGCCTTCAACGCCATGTTGGTAGGCCGCTACGGTCCTTTCAAAGAAGTTCGTGAGTTCTTGAACATCCTGAAGTTCCATGAAGTCGAATGGGTTCTTGGATCCATAACGTTTTGGCAACCCCAGCTGCGCGAGACGTTGATCTGCCACGAACTCTAAATAGGTGCGTGTATCTGTCGTCGACATACCGGCTACCCCACCGGACAAGACGTCCTCCGCGAATTGACTTTCCACTTCGATGGCTTCGTCAAGCATTTCGATAATCCGATTGGATAGATCCTCGTCAAACAACTCTGGTTCTTCTTCTCGGATGGTATTAACGACCTCAAAAGCGAAATTCATATGGCACGATTCATCCCTAAAAACCCAATTGGTTCCCGCTGCCAAGCCATTGAGCAAACCCTTACTCCGCAAGAAATAGACATAGGCAAACGCGGCGAAGAAGAAAAGGCCTTCGATGCAAGCGGCGAAACAAATCAAGTTCAAAAGGAACTGCTTGCGTTCTTCGCGTGTCTGTATTTCTGTCATCTCGTCCATGCTGCTCATCCACTTAAAGCAGAACTCAGCCTTTCTTCGTATGGACGGGATATTTTCTATCGCTGAAAATGCTTCTGCTCTCTCATCATGGTCGGGTATATAGGTGTCCAACAGCGTCAAATAGAACTGAACGTGTAAAGCCTCTTCATACAACTGACGGCTCAAATACATCCGCGCTTCAGGACTATTTATGTGCTGATACAGGTTCAACACCAGGTTGTTAGCGACAATCGAATCGCCAGTAGCAAAGAAAGCGACCAGTCGATTTATCAGATGTCGTTCAGCCGGCAGCAGGTTCCGATCAAGGTCAACAACATCGTCTGAAAAATCGATCTCATCGACAGTCCACGTGTTTTTGATCGCATCTTGATACATCTCATAGAACACGGGGTACTGCATGGGACGCAGAGTCAAATTAAAGCCGGGATCAAGGATCTTTCCGGGCGCCCCGATAGCCCTTCCTTCAGTCGATACCTGCTCTTTTATCGGTTCGGGGTTAGCGAAACTTTCATCTGGTTCTGTAAGGGCCATTTAGTGTCATTTCTCGGCGTGTGGTTAGTGGGATCCTGTAACGGGCTTATTAATCGCAGGCTTCGCAAGACTCTGGATTCTCTAATGAACATGCGATGGCCTCTTCATCGGTGAAGGGTGACGGCTCAGAAACACCATCAGTTGGAGGTCCTTCTGGCCCGGCACCGTCGGAGCCAGCTGTTGTTTGGTTGATTCGAGTCGCCGGCCTGGACCGCAGGTAATAAGTGGTTTTGAGACCGCTCTTCCACGCATGCATATACATGGAGGACAACTTCCCGATGCTCGGGCTTTCCATAAAGAGATTCAACGACTGGCTCTGGTCAATGTAGGCGCCTCTGCTGGCCGCCAAATCAATCAATGCCCGCTGCGGTACCTCCCATGCAGTTCGGTAGACCTCGCGCAAATCCGCCGGAATCTCGTCGATTTCTTGTATCGAACCTTCAGCTCGTTTGATTCGCTGAGCCATGTCTTCGGTCCAAAGGCCACGCTCTTGAAGTTCATTTACGAGGTAACGGTTGATTTGAAGAAACTCACCCGAAAGAGTTTCTCGTTTGAAAAGGTTAGACACCTGCGGCTCTATACATTCATAACAACCAGCGATCGAGGCGATTGTCGCAGTTGGTGCTATCGCTATCATCAGCGAGTTCCGCAGACCGTGTTGACTTACGCGGTCCTTGAGAGCAGCCCAACGTGTCGGATCGCTTGGCTCGATACCCCATAGATCGAACTGAAGGTCACCGTGCGCCGCCCGAGTTTCAGCAAACCCTTCATGGGGTCCGCTCTCTACAGCTAGATCGCAACTCGCAGACAACGCCCAGTAGTAAATCTCTTCGCTGATCTTGGTCGACAGCGCCAGAGCTTCAGGAGTGTCGAAGGCTATGCCGAGTTGGAAGAAGACATCCTGGAGTCCCATAAGGCCAAGCCCCACGGGCCGCCATTTACTATTCGAAGTTCCTGCTTCATCCGTTGGATAGAAGTTGATGTCTATAACCCGGTCGAGGAAAGGCACAGCCGTGCGAACAACCTCACCTAAACGATCGAAATCAAAGGCGCCATCACGGACAAGCCGACCAAGATTGACTGAACCCAGATTGCAGACTGCCGTTTCTTCTTGATTCGTAACTTCCAGAATTTCTGTACAAAGATTCGACAAGTGCACGACATTGCCCGGCTCGCCGGTCTGGTTGCATTTCAGGTTGGAAGCATCCTTGAAAGTGACCCACCCATTGCCTGTTTGGGCCAAAGTTCGCATCATCCGGCTATAGAGCTGCCGCGCTGGAACCTGACGTTCATAAAGTCCCGCTTGCTCTGCAGCAAGGTAAGCCTGCCGAAATTCCTCGCCGTATAGGTCTGTTAAATGCGGAACCGTTTTGGGGTCGAACAAAGACCATTGCCAGTCATTCTCAACTCGCTCCATGAACAGGTCCGGTATCCAATTTGCCAGATTCAGGTTGTGCGCTCGGCGAGCTGCGTCTCCTGTGTTGTCTTTAAGTTCAAGGAAATCGTCTAGGTCAGCGTGCCATGTTTCGAGGTAAACACAGGCTGCTCCTTTACGTCGACCTCCTTGGTTAACCGCTGCAACAGAAGAATCGAGGGTCTTAAGCCATGGCACAATGCCATTGGAGAGGCCGTTGGTCCCACCAATCAAAGAACCCTTGGAACGAATCCGATGCCATGCGACTCCAATTCCGCCTGCAAATTTTGAGAGCTGCGCTATATCGGTATATCGCTTGTAGATGCCTTCCAGGGAATCCTCCGGGCTGTCAAGCAAATAACACGACGACATCTGAGGGTGCGCTGTCCCCGAATTGAACAATGTCGGACTTGACGTCAAGTATTCGAGACTCGACATAAGTTCATAAAGCGTGATCGCTTCCTCTGGCGTGCGAGCCAGGCCACAAGCAACACGCAACAAGAAGTACTGGGGAGTTTCTATAACGGTCCGGTCGGTCGGGTGCCTTAATAGGTACCGGTCATAAATGGTTCTTAGGCCGAAAAATTCAAACAGATGATTTCGTTCGTCGAGAACTGAGTTGTTTAATTTGCGGGCGTGTATTTGAACGAACTCAAGGACACTTTCATGGATCAGACCACACTCAGCGCCCAATTCGATGGACTGACTAAAGGAGTGAACATTTTGGTTCTGAACCTCTTTGTCGATAAAGGTTCCGAGTAGCCGAGCCGCTAAACGTGAGTAGTTGGGTTCTTCAACGATGAGAGCCGCTGCAGTTCGTATTGACAACTCATCCAGTTCAGTTGTCGTTGCTCCGTCGTGAAGGCCAGAAATCGTTCGGGTCGCGATGCGCATTGGGTCGACACCCGGCAGCTCTGACGAACAGCGTTCGACGGCGCGAACAATCTTGTTGACGTCAACAGTCTGCTTGCTGCCGTCCCGCTTTTGGACCTGCATCCCGACTGCTGAAGTGCCGTCGCTCATATCTTCGGTTTTGCTGGTCTCCGCTTGGTCCGTTATCGCCACTTTCGCTCCTCGTCTACCACTGCCGGTTCTCCCCGATCCGACCTATCCGCCGTAGACCCGACCCGCACTCCGAATCACCTGGCCTATTTGGGCCCTAGGTACTCCGAAGCAGAGAATCAAATCTTCGACCCGGATCGTTTAAGTTCCGGACTTGTGATTACACCCGTGTAGTTACAACGTTGTCAAGCATCTGTACCGGTCTCTTGGGCCGCGCGCAAGGACAAAAGGCCATTCATTTTTTTTCAGCTGCTTTATCCGGGCACCAATACCATCACCCTGCGTGGTCGCATAATCGTTGACCATTGGAACCATCACTACTTGCTGGTGGCCAGATAACGTTCTCAATCGAGGTGAGTTGCGTGAAAGAAATTGTTGTAGTGGGCGCGTCGTTGGCCGGAGTACGCGCTTGCCAAAATCTTCGCCGCGAAGGCTTCGAGGGGGCCTTGACCCTTGTGGGTGAGGAAAAGCACCTTCCTTACGATCGGCCACCGCTATCTAAAACGATGCTGACCTCAGACCAGGACCCTCACGACCTTACGCTTATGTCGAACTCGGACCTCTCCAACCTTGATCTAAACCTGGTTCTCGGAGAGCAAGCCACTGGCCTCGACACAGACCGGCGGGAAGTCACGGTGGGTGGTGACACAATTCGTTACGACGGACTCATCATCGCTACAGGAGCACGCGCAAGAAAACTTTCGAAATCTGACGACATCGACGGAATTCACGTCCTGAGGACTGTCGATGACGCGCTCGCTATTCGCTCAGGTCTTAAGTCAAATTCTGCAGTCGTCATCGTGGGCGCCGGCTTCATTGGGTCCGAAGTCGCGGCCGCCGCTATACAACACGGCTGTCAAGTAACAATCATCGAAGCCAACGAAGCTCCGCTAGTGCGAGGACTAGGCCATCAAGTGGGTAGCGCTTGTGGGCAGCTGCACCAAGCCCACGGTGTCGACCTACGACTTGGGACCGGAGTTGTAAATGTGCATGGCCGTAACTCCGTTGAGGAAATCGAACTCACAGATGGCACTTATCTCCCAGCCGAACTTCTGGTGGTAGGAATTGGAGCTACGCCAAACATTGAGTGGCTAACCGACTCAGGCCTATCCCTTGATGACGGTGTCGTGTGTGACGAAAACTTGAATGCAGGCATTCCTCAAATCTATGCAGCGGGAGATGTCGCCAAGGCACCTAATGGTTGGCTCGGCGGCGGAGCTCGAAGAACGGAGCACTGGACAACTGCCACCGAGCACGCTGCGCTAGCGGCCAAGAACCTTCTACATCCAGAAAATAACAATCCGTATAGCTCAGTGCCCTTCGTATGGTCAGACCAATACGAAGATCGTATTCAGGTAGCGGGCGACACGATTGACTTCGATGAGGTGGAAGTTCTGACCGGATCAATTAACGATCAAGCTTTCGTCGCCGGCTATCGACATGGAACTTCGCTAGTTGGTGTAGTTGCACTCAATAGCATGCGAACCTTTGTCCAGTACCGGCGTCTATTAATGACCCACGGCAGTTGGGTTGACGCTGTCGGTCTGGCTGAAGAGTTAGGAAACTAGCAAGTGCAGGTAGACCACACTTTCGCCTGTCTGTCTCGGCTCTTCGACGAAGTGCGGCCTGAAAACAAATACGACTCCTTTCAAACACTGAACATTGTTTGTGTTGAGGAGGATGACTACAGGTGGTAGCGGCGCAATCTCAGCTCACTTCAGTTGCGGTTTTCTGTGCTTCTTCAAGCGGTGACCGGCCCGAACTTATAAGTCTGGCCCGAGACTTGGGCGAACACCTCGCAAGCCAAAACATAACCACGATTTTTGGTGGGAGCGACGCTGGTCTAATGGGTGTGGTGGCCGACGCCGCCCTCTCCCAAGGGGGCCACGTCATCGGTGTCTACCCGGAGAATACCTTCTCGCGAGACGTTAGACATCGGGGGGAAATAGAACTGCACTTGGTTTCTTCGATGCATGCAAGGAAGTCTGCGATGTTCGACCTTGCCGATGCAGCCGTCGCTTTACCTGGAGGCTTGGGAACCCTGGACGAGGTCGTTGAGTTGTTACTCTGGACGCAACTAGGTATCCACCAGTTGCCACTCGTCCTTCTCGACGTCGCTACTTTTTGGAACAAATTTATTGAATTCCTGGATGAAGCAGTTTCTTATGGGTTGCTCAACAGAGAGTTTCGAAACTCTCTTGAAAGAGTGACCGATCCCAGCTTGGTCATCGAAGTTCTCGGTCGACTCACGAAGAGTCGCACGTAACATATTCAAGAACCAGGAACTGCAACCTGACTTACAAAAGCGACACTGTGGCTCGCCACCTTTTGGTGGCGGACCACATTGGTGTCGGGCTGAGAGGATTTGAACCTCCGACCCCTGGTCCCCCAGACCAGTGCGCTAACCAAACTGCGCCACAGCCCGCAACGAAGCCACGATACCTCGGACGCGGCGCTGTTCCGCAAGCGTTCGGGACTCAGAACAGTTGCTGTGCCGCCCACAAAATCCCTTGGAACGCGCGCCACCCTAAATAGATCACCGCACCCGCGACGACCACCCAGAAATGCCATGGAACAGGGCCTCCTCCGGGAGGGTCTGCAAGCCAAGTGTCGCAGCTAGGGCAATGCCCATTGGCAGTCAGCAGGCCGATGTCGAAATCGCGGTCACATTTGTCGCACCAAGTCATAGAGCACGTACCAATTGCGTGGGCATGGCTGCTTTAGACTCACTCATTCAGGTCTTCTATCCACGGCGCCGTAGACGAATCTTTATAGGAGTCGCACCGAGATCAAATTCTTCACGTAATCGACGCTCTAGGTACCGAACGTAGCTGGCGGGAATCTCTTTATTGGTAAAGAGCGTGAATGTTGGAGGGTGGGTTGCACCCTGAGTGGCGTAAAGCACCCGACCTCCATGTGGCGCCGGCTGAGATGACTGCGCCAACTGGATTACTTCGTTTACCTTTCGCGTGGGAACTCTTGTTTCGTATGCGTCTATCGCTGCTTCTAACGCGGGGACGAGTCGGTGCACGCCGCGGCCAGTTAGCGCGCTTATACGAAGTACAGGAGATTCGCCTAAGAAATGAAGTCGCTGACCTACTTGGTACATGACCTCATCCTTTTCTTCTTGGTCGACAACTTCCCACTTGTTCATGAGGATCACTATGGGACACCCTGCAGCATCAACTCGCTCGGCTAGTCGTTGATCCTGCGATGTGACCCCCTCCGACGCGTCGATCACTAGTAGAGCGACATCGGCCTTATCGATCGCCCGAAGTGCTCGTAAGTTTGAGTAGTACTCAGTGTCGTCATCTACCCGAGCCTTGCGTCGCATACCCGCGGTATCGATAAACCGCAACGGGCCTAATTCCGTCTCAACGACCGTGTCTATCGCGTCACGAGTGGTTCCCGGCATGTCGTGCACCACTGAACGTTCGTCGCCGATCAACTGATTGAACAGCGTCGACTTGCCAACGTTCGGGCGACCAACAATTGCCACTCCTGGAACTCCATTTGATTCATCTTCGTCACCCTCCCCAATGTCTTCATCGTCCTCATGTTGCTCATCGGGCAGTAGTTCGATGATCCGGTCGAGTAAGTCACCTGTATTCCGGCTGTGTAGGGCAGAAACCCCCATCGGGTCTCCTAGACCCAAAGATACGAACTCCCAAATGTCGGGGTCTCGGAGAGGGGTGTCTGTTTTGTTGACCACGAGGACGACTGGCGTATTCGACCGCCGCAAGATTGATGCGACCCTAGTGTCTTCTTCCGTTATCCCAGTCGTGCCATCAACAACTAAAACTATTAAGTCCGAATCTCCGATTGCTTTCTCACTCTGAGCCGACACTTTGTCATCGAGATCATTACCCGAAGGCATCCAGCCTCCAGTATCGACTAACTGAAAGTGGCGTCCTAACCATTCAGCTTCAAGCACTTTGCGATCTCTGGTTACGCCAGGCCTTTCTTCAACGATCGCTTCGCGTCGTCCGAGAATTCGGTTAAACAAAGTTGATTTCCCGACATTGGGTCGACCAACCACTGAAACGATAGGTAGTTCACCTTCAACTCTCATAGAGCCGAACCCTCGCTGATCTGGTGGATTGACCTACGAGGCTCCAGGGCCGCGCGTAAAGCGGCACCATTCGTAGCAATTATTTCGACATGTTTAGGCAAGTCTGATGGTCGGCGCCCATCTAAAAATCTCCCGTTGTTCAAACAGACATCGGGGAGCAAGTACCGGTGGCCGTCTGGTTCTGTCTCGAGAACTTGATGCACATCCTCTCCAACCATGAGACCGCTGACCTTAATGTTGCCCCCGAAAAAGTGGTTGGTTACCTCTAAGATTCGAACGTCATTGCGTTCCAAGGAATCAACCAACGGCCCCAGAACTTCGGCGCCGTACTCCCCCGTCAGGATCGCAATCGGGGCATTTCTTCGAGGCTTGACGGTCACGAGTAGCAACTCATCTGTGTTGCAGGAGATCCCCGACGAAATCTCTCCACCTCGATTGGCACTAGCAGCGGTCCGAACTTCTCGATACCCCTCAGCAGGAGCGCCATCAACCCACTGAAAGAATCCGGACTGGGTTCCGACCTTGGAATTTGACAGGCCTGAAAATTCTGATTCAAACCCTCTCGCCATGCCAATCCCATCCTCATGCATCGCAAAGTCACCGTAGGCGTCCACTGGAGGAAATTCTCGACCTGCTAAGAGGTAATACTCATCTGCTGCATATGCAAGTCGGTGACCAATGGTTTCAAGAAAACGCTGTTGCCAAGCCTCAACAACCTCCAGGACCTTCTTTGCTTCGTCCTTCGTGTGGGGTCGCATCGAAGATTCAGTGTTGTACGAACTGACACCCAAAGGGACAACAGCTAGTGAACTTAGTTCTGGAAATTGGTCGAGAACCCCTAACAGCGTGTCGTCTAAGACGTCTCCGTCGTTAACGCCCGGACAGACAACAACCTGTCCATGAACCTCAATGCCAAAGTCTAATAAAGCCCTTAGCCATCGCAGGCTATAGCCGCCTCTGGGGTTACGGAGAATCCGACTACGAACTTCGGGGTCCGTCGCATGGATTGACACATAAAGCGGTGAGAGACGTTCGGAGACAACTCTTTCGAGGTCTGCCTCAGTGAAGCGGGTCAACGTAGTGAAGTTCCCGTAGAGGAAAGAGAGTCGATAATCGTCGTCTTTGAGGTACAAACTGCGGCGCATGCCTTTGGGCAACTGGTAAATGAAACAAAATTCGCAATGGTTATCGCAGGTTCGAACTCGATCAAAGATTGAAGCGTCCACTTGGGCTCCGAGCGACTCTCCCGCACTTTTCATTACCTGGACCTCGAGTTCGAGGCCACCACGGTGAATGCTGAAAGTAGGGTCGGCTTCATCGACCAAAAAATGCCATCGGATGACATCGCTAGGAATTTCTCCGTCGATCGCGACAATTTCATCACCTGGGACCAGACCAGCTAATTCTGCAGGGCTGCCGGCAACAATTTCGGCAATGACAGGCAATGACATGCTTCATAGGATACGGGTGTGTTTGCTCTACACCCAGCAGACGACGTCAAGCCGGTAGTCTCAGATTCGTGAGCATCACCAGAGTTCTGCTTGCTTCACCGAGAGGCTTTTGTGCTGGGGTCGAAATGGCGATCAAAGCGCTTGCATGGATGGTGCGTTCATTCGACCCTCCGGTCTACTGCTACCACGAGATCGTCCATAACCAGCTAGTCGTAGATCGGTTCCGAAGCCTCGGCGTTGTATTCGTTGATGATGTCAGAGAGGTGCCTGAAGGTAGACCCCTGATGCTCTCAGCACATGGGTCAGCACCCGAAGTTGTCGCTGAGGCACGAAAACGGGGTGGATATGTAGTTGATGCTGTCTGTCCTCTCGTGACCAAGGTGCATCACGAGGTCCGTGTCCGTTCGGATAAGGGTTACAGGATTGTTTACGTAGGGCATCAAGGCCATGAGGAAGCTGTCGGCACGATGGCGGTCGCTCCACAAAAAATAAGTTTGGTAGAGGAGGTGTCCGATGTAGCCGCCCTACCTGAGTTCGATGAACCGATCGCCATGCTGGCTCAAACAACGCTCAGCCATCGAGACTGGGAAGACGTCTTGGAGGCCACCAAAGAGAGATTTCCCGACGTTTGGATGCCTGGTCGCAGTGATCTTTGTTTCGCTACGACCAACAGACAATCTGCTCTTGCGTCGATTGCTCAACGATGTGACGCGGTCGTAGTTATAGGTTCGGCTAATTCGTCAAACACCATGGCTTTGGTGAAACTTGCTGAAGTTTCGGGCTGTTCTCAGGTCTTCAGAGTTAACTCAGCAGATGAACTACCAGGAGAGTTGCATGGCACTATCGGCGTCACCGCAGGGGCTTCAGCTCCCGAAGAGTTGGTTAATTCGGTGATCGAACGATTAGCACCCGATTTGGGCGTGGAAGAGGTGCGCATAACTGATGAGGATGAATATTTTCCTCCCCCTAGAGAACTCCGAGAGCTTCTTTCGGCTTTAGAGACAACAGTTCACGCTCTTCTTGCCGTTCCGAGTGACTCTCGAGTGGCTCCATTAGATCGTGAAATAGCCGCCAGTGAAGTGCTTGCCTCTCTTGCTGATTAGAAGTCACGCCGTTATTCAGACAATTTGTTTTCTGTCGGGTCGCTTGCTGGGTCGTACTCATTGAGTAAACCGCAGACAACTTGAGCCCGGTCAAACAACTCCTGTATTTCTTCGCGAAGTCTTTCCGTTGTCTCACGAACGTCATTCCTTGAGAGCCGGCCCTTCTCGTTTAGCGGTGGGGGCGCCATGGGTTTTCCGATTATGACGTGAACCCTTTTCGGATATAAGAACTTCGCTCCTCTAGGCATAGCTTCAGCGGTTCCGCCTATTCCTACCGGCACTATCGGCACCTGTGTTTTCGCTGCTAGGTATGCGGCACCATCAAACAGCGGAAATATTCGAGGCCCATCTTTGCGTTCTCCCTCAGGGAACGCCACGACAGGGTCGTTGCCGTTCTCTAGGACGCTCAGAGCTGTCATCAAGGCTGCGCGGTCTGCGCTTCCTCGGCTGACCGGGAAACAACCAATGGTTGTGAAGAGCCAGCCAAAGAACCTGTTATTCCAGACCGATTCCTTACCCATAAAACGCAAACGTCGCGGGATGCTGGCCTGGAGAGGGGTGTCGATGTAGCTCCGGTGGTTTGGGGCCCACACACAAGCTCCATCGGGAATGTTTTCTGAGCCCTCGACCGTAACTCGGTTCCATATTTTGAAGACCCCCCAAAGCAAGTATTTGAGGAGTCGATACATGAGACGGTTGTACCAATGCGTTTTCTGATCTAATGCCAAATTCCGAGCTCCCATCAACCCTCCACCCTCAAACGAAACATCTCTGCTAATTCTGCGACTACCGCTTCAACCGACATGTTGCTGGTATCGAAGATCACGGATCCGGGTGCAACTTCTAGTGGCGAGTCGTCTCTTGTTGAATCAACGTGGTCTCTTCGTTTCAAATCTTGCAAGACGTCATCTAGTGTTTGACCTGCTGTTTCTTGAAACCGTCGTTCTGCTCTTACCTGCAGGTCTGCTGTCAGAAATACCTTAAATATGGCGTCGGGAAATACTTCGGTCCCGATATCTCGACCTTCCATCACCCCTCCTCCTAGTTCAGTTGCCCATTGTCGCTGGCGAGGAACAAGAATTCGTCTTACGTCGGGGTTCGCTGCTACGACACTTACTAAGTGGTTCGCATCAGCACTTCTAATTTCCTCCGTGGCATCGACACCATCAACAATTGTTCTTTCGCTAATTCTTATGTCAACGGTTTTTGCTAGTGCCGCTATTGCTGCTGGATCTGAGGCGTCAACCTGTTGGCGTAAAGCGGCAACTGCCACTGCTCGGTACATGGCGCCAGTGTCAAAATGGGGAAGATTGAGTTCAACTGCTAACGCCCGGGCAACCGTGGACTTTCCTGAACCAGCGGGGCCATCGATCGCTGCTACCGCTAGAGCTTCAGTTAGCGGAATAGCCGTAGGCCTCAACTTTTCGAGCACTGAAAAAAAGTCTGGGAAAGTTTTCGCGACGCAACCTGGATTCCTGATTTCGATATGAGGCACCCGAAGCCCGAGTAACGACATCGCCATCGCCACGCGATGATCATCGTAGGTATCGATACTCGCTCCCTTGAGTTTCCATTTATCTGGTTTGATGATTACACCATCAGATGTCTCGGTAACTTCAACTCCGCATTTGGTTAGCTCTGAGACGATCGCCGCGATTCGGTCGGTCTCTTTTGTCCGTATGAAACCGATTCCTTTGATTTCAATTTCGGATTCAGCAAATGCGGCCACCGAAGCTAACGTTTGCGCAGTGTCAGACAAATCTCGTAGGTCAAAGGTTCCCCCATCAAGTTGGTTGCCTTCGACTTCTATCGAATTTGTTCCCCAAGTGACTTTCGCTCCAAGCTTTTCAAGTACATCCACAAACTGTGTGTCGCCCTGACAGCTTTCCCGGTGAAGCCCATCAACTTTTACTTTTCCTTGAGTAATCGCTGCTGCCGCAAAAAAATATGATGCCGCTGACGCGTCCGGTTCGATTTCGGTATCCGAAGGGCTGTACTGCCCTTGCTTAACTACATATGTTGATTCGTTGGGCTGTTCGACTGCGATTCCGAAATCGTTCATAACTTTGACGGTCAGATCCAAATATGGGCGGCTGACGGGTGTGTCGGTTAACTCGATTGTGAGGCCCTCTGCATAAAGCGGGGCAGCTAGCAGCAAACCACTGATGAATTGACTACTGGCCGCTCCAGAAATTTCGACCTTTCCACCATTGACCCCATCAGCAACAACTTCTATCGGTAATCTGCCGGGCGCCCCCGTTTCGTTGAGGATGCAATCAAGCGCACGTAGTGCTTTGATCTGTTCATCGAACGGCCTGGAACGCAGTTGATCACTTCCATCTATGGCCACATTGCCTTTTCCAGCTACGAGAACCGGTAACAAAAACCGTGAGGTTGTCCCAGAGGACCGGCAGTCAATAGCAATGTCCTCAAAGTTGAGGTCACCCCCGATTCCTTTCACCTCCAGGCTGGTATTTTCACGATCCACCTCAATCTCGGCGCCCAAGGAAACAACAGCATCAAGCATGGCTTCTGTGTCCTCAGCAAAAAGGACACCTGATAAACGACTGGTTCCTTCGGCCAGAGCGGCGCAAAGCAATGCCCTATTTGTCTGACTCTTCGAACCTGGGACGTTAGGTACACCGACTATTGGACCACCAACAGGTTGCATCACGCGTACGCCGGTCATGCAAGCTCTCGCGTTGTTGGTTTGTAACCTTGCCCGGCAAGCACTGCTAGGAACCTCTGAACTTCAGCTCTTGCTATCACTAGAACCAAAACACCTTGGGCCCCTTCGGTGGAGTGAGCAACCTCGATATCTGCGACGTTCACGTCGCAGTCGGCAGCCAACATCGTGATGTTCGCTATTTGGCCCTTGCGGTCCGGGATCGGGATTCTTATTTCAAGTAGGTCTTGAGGCCTCACATAGCGAGATGGAAGGTTGGTTCGGGCTCGTCTCGCTTGTGATAAAAGCTCGGTTAGGCCATCGCGGTCAGACTGCGCAACGATGTCGCGAATGTGGTTGATGCGGTCAGTAAATTCGTCGAGAACCGTGACGATTGCATCTCTGTTTTCTTCGCAAATATCTAGCCAAATTTCAGGATGACCAGCCGCTATTCGAGTCATGTCACGGAACCCACCGGCCGCTAAGCGGAGAAGCGGTGCGTCGTCCAAAGCACGGTCGTCAGCTAAGCACATGAGGCTCGCTGCAGTGAGGTGGGGTACGTGTGACACGATGGCCACGAGAGCATCGTGACGTTCAGGAGTCATTGTGACAACGTCACATCCCATTGCGGAGAGAACGGTTTGGAGTTCTCGCAGTCCAAGGTCTTCGGTGCCTTCGGTCGGCGTGAGAACCCATACTGCTCCTTCGAAAATTCGCTGATCTGCCCCCTCAATGCCGTCTTGTTCTGAGCCTGCCATTGGGTGGCCTGGGACGAACCGAGGATCATTGATGTTGCGGGCGACGCCCGTCTTGACGCTGCCCGTGTCGGTCACCATCCCTTTGGTCTCTTTGAGCGCTTTTTCTATTTCTGCCTCGAGAGCACCAGCTGGGACAGCGACGAAAGTTAACTCAGCCTCTTGGTCGATTCCTGTTGCGTCGATAACGCCAAGCTCTCTCGCCCGCTCAGCTCTTTCAGCGTCTATATCTGTTCCAGTTACGTGCCATCCGGCACCGCGAAGCGCTAAGGCCACTGATCCACCTATGAGACCTGTTCCCACGATCTGACCGCGGCGTGCGTTGTTGTTCATGACGAAACCAGACCCGTCCGCAGATAGATACGACTTACTAAAGAGATGGTACCGAAGCCTTCGACACATCTTGAAGCGAGATTACGAATTGGTCGATGCCTCGTATAAAGAGTAAACCTCGTCTCTAGTTAAGTTTCTCCATTCGCCCGCGGCAAGGCTTGGGTCCGTTATCGGGCCTATTCTGACCCTGACCAATCGAAGTACTGGGTGCCCGATCGCCGCACACATTCTGCGCACCTGACGATTGCGTCCTTCGTGAATAACAAGCCGCAGCGCTCCGTCCTGTGGCATTGAAACCTCGGCGGGAGCGGTCAGCCCATCTTCCAATTCGATTCCGTCACGTAACTGTCGGAGCGCAGCCCGGCTTGGCACTCCCTCTACGTGCGTCAAATATTCCTTTGAGACTCCAAAACTTGGGTGAGTCAATCGCTGGGTCAAATCACCGTCATTCGTCAGAATGATGAGGCCTTCACTATCAACATCAAGTCGCCCTACAGGGAAAACTCTCGTATCAGTTGGCACCAGATCTACGACCGTTGCCCGCCCCTCCGGGTCTTGAGCTGTCGATACAACGTCACGCGGTTTGTTGAGCAAATAATGGACTAGGTCTGGATCTCTGAGGACTGGAATACCGTCAAGTTCTATTCGGTCAGATTCCCCTGCCTTGTCGCCGAGGGTAGCTACCTCACCATTAATGGTGACGCGTCCCGCTTTGATCCAGTCTTCGCTAACGCGACGACTAGCGACTCCTGAACGCGCCAGAACCTTTTGGAGTCGCTCACGCGACTCCTCGCCACTCACGTGGGAGGGCTCAGATTCTCGGAACCTGCTTCCGTTTCATTCAACGTGCCGTCTTCATCGTCACCGCGTAGCACCGCTTCTAAAGTCTCAGCCACCTCTGCGTCTGGAACAAACTCACTTAGGTTGGGTAAGTCTTTGAGGCTGTCGATACCAATACGTTCTAGGAACAGTGTCGTTGTGCCATACATCGCAGCGTTTCCGGGACCTGGGTCTCGCCCTACTTCTTTTATGTAGCCACGTTGTTGCAATGTTCGAGCGACACCATCAACGTTGACTCCGCGTATCGACGCTATCTGTGCCCTAGACACCGGTTGTTTATATGCAACTATCGCCAAAGTTTCCAGTGCAGCAGTCGACAAACGCGTCGTCTGACCCTCGAGAACAAACCGCTCCACATAAGGTGCTTGGGCCTCGGCAGTCTGGTATCGAAAGCCTCCCGCTACTCGAGCAATAGTGAAGCCACGTTCCTCCTGGGCGTAACTATCAGCCAAGTATCCACACAGTGCCTCAACTGTTTCAACACTCACTTCCAACAATTGAGCCAAAACAGTCGGAGCAACTGGATCTGAGGCCACAATCAAGATTGCTTCCAAAGCGGCTCTGACGTCCGCTGGAACAAGAGTTGGATCTAAGTCGGGAAGCTCACCTGGTGACGGGTCAGTGTCTATCAATGAACCTTCGGTTTCCAGTTGAGCGGCCAATGCTTCGAATGTGTCTGCATCTTCGCTAGCCGTCATAAGAGCCGCCGAGTAATGGAACCAGTGACTCTGACTCACTTCCGGTCCAAGTTAGGGTGATGTCACCGAATCGTTCTCTTTGATCTAACTCAATATGGCCTTGCTTGAATAGTTCAAGAATCGCCAAGAAGCGCACGACTACCTCAATCCGGTCGACTAGACCTCCGGTTAGTTGCCTAAAACTCGCCTTTCCGAGGGCCGGGAGTTCATCGATAAGTTCAAACATCGCATCGGTAACCGAAGCTGTGATGGGCGCTATGTGACCTAGGTCCACTCGTTTTATTGCAGTTGGTGTCATGGCTCGAACCACAGCTACTGCCAGATCTTCAGTGCTAATCCCGATGAGCAGGTCCGGGGCCAACGACAAGAACTTCTCATCAGGGCCGACGGTTCTCGGATAGCTGAGAGAGGCGCTGAGACTCATTTGTCGCATTACCACCGCGGCGGTCTTGAAGGTTTGGCATTCCAGCAACCGAGCCAAAAGGAGGTCCCGTTCCTCCCATATGCCGAGTTCTTCATCGAGATCGCCGTCATTGCGGTCGGGCAGCAATCGGCGAGTCTTCAATTCCACCAGAGTTGCAGCTATCAATAAGAATTCGGTCGCCAGTTCCAAGTCGATACCTGGTGCAGATGGACTTTGGTCCTCGGATGTGCCGATAATCCTGTCCATCTCCGCGAGGTAGGCGTCGACGATGCTGGTCAACGACACTTCGTAAATATCGACCTCTTGTTCCAAAATAAGCCGAAGCAGGACGTCGAATGGGCCCTCGAACACGGTTGTTTGTACCTCATAGGGCATTTCATCACGATAGCGGAGCAAATCACATTGATGTAACACGCTACGCCCCTCTTTTGGGGCGATATTTGGTCTTGGGGTCTTCCTTTGGGGTTTAAGGCCCTAGCTGAGGTACCGTCAAGTCCATGACAAGAGTGTTGTCTGGCATCCAACCAACTGGCGATATACATCTGGGTAATTATCTTGGAGCTCTGCGTCAGTGGGCGCTGGATCAACACGAACATGACAGTTTCTATTGCGCGGTTGACCTTCACGCCGTAACAGTTCAACAAGACCCGCAAGAACTCCGTTCGAAGACACTCGAGACCATGGCGACATTGGTAGCAGTCGGCTTAGACCCTGAAGTGTGTACGTTGTTCGTTCAAAGTCATGTGCCCTATCACACAGAACTCTCGTGGCTTCTTGAATGCACTGTCTCCTTTGGCGAGCTTCGCCGAATGACACAGTTCAAAGATAAATCGACCAAACAAGGTGACGCCGGCCAAGAACATGTTTCCGCTGGGCTCTTCACCTACCCCGCTCTAATGGCAGCAGACATTTTGATCTACGACGCAGATCGGGTTCCAGTGGGAGATGACCAGCGGCAGCATCTAGAACTCACTCGTGATATCGCTGAGCGCTTCAACTCTCGCTATGGCGACACGTTGGTTCTTCCATCAGCTGCCATCCCGAAGATCGCTGCACGAGTGATGGATCTTCAAGAGCCAACGAACAAGATGTCTAAATCGACGGACTCAGCTGCAGGGTCTGTAGGTATTTTCGAGGACACGAGCTCAATAGCAAAGAAGTTCAAGCGCGCTGTCACTGATTCGGACAACGAAGTGCTGTTTGACTTTGACGCTAAGCCGGGTGTTTCCAATTTGTTGTCAATTCTTGGCGCCGCAACCGATCGCGACCCAGAAATTCTAGCGAACGACTATGACCAGTACGGCCCACTGAAAACAGATGCTGCAGATGCTGTGATCAACGTCCTGGAACCTGTCCAACAGCGTCGTGCTGAGCTTCTTTCAGACCCTGCAGAGCTTGGCCGAATCATCGCTCGCGGTGCCGAAAAAGCATCCGAAGTCGCCTCTCAGACAGTCCACAGAGCCAAAAGTGCTATGGGGTTCTTACCGCTCAAGTAACTCCACGAAATTTCATGTCAGAGCTGAGTTCGACCTTCACTTTTGATTTTGCCTCCTCGGAAGACCGACACTTCTGGAACATTGGAGGTTGTTTCACTCGATCGCCATCTCCTAAACCCATATACGAAGACGGCAGCGCCGGTAACGGTAACCAGAGTGCCCGCTTCTGCTGTCATGCCCGCTATGCCTGATCCGAGAAAAATGATTGCGAAACCACCGGCCATCGTGCGTACATGCCGGTTGGAAAACCGCAAAGGACGCCGTCGGTTGTTGTTGCGCTCCTCAATAGTTTCCACTCTGCCGTTCTGGAGTCGCCAGACCAATAGGGCTGCTTCGTCGGCAGAAATATTGGGAGCCACTTGCGCGACAGCATGATCTTCTGCTGCTCGAACCGCTGTTTCTATATCTTGAGGTGCCGGTGAGCCGGTGGCTACACGCTCAGCTGCTTCTGGATCTCTATCGATTAGCCAGTCACGAAAAGGCACGAGCGCACGGTCGATCATTAAACGTTGTTCTTTAGAAAGCTGCGCACGAGCCTTTTGTCGTGCCTTCGACGTTTCTTCGTCCACTGACTGCAACTTGAAGGTCCCGACCCGATCCCCATAGCTATCAAGAATCACGCTCTTTAGTTGTTCAGTTATTTCTGTCGCTTCCATACACCCTTCTTACACTGCCAAATGGTCTGCGCGCGCCAAGACGTCGGCTCTGGCCTTGTCCACTGTCCATTCATGTTTCGGTAGATGGTGTTCTTCTGCCCATCGAACCACAAAATCATCGCTTCCGATACTTTTAAGTAGATCAGCGCCAATACGCGGATAGTCGATAAAAGATACGAGATTCGAAAGGAAGCTCCCACCTGAAGCCCAACGGCTGAGTCTCTCTTGAGTCGCTATGGGCTTGACCACGGATGCCGCGACCCTAATAACGAGTCCGGATCTAACTGCTGTCTTGCCTACATCATGTAGCAAGCCCGCTACTAGGGCTGTTTCATCTCCGAGCAATTCGGTTCCAACTCTTTGGGCGACCATGATTGAGTGGCGTCGATCAGCGGGAGACATTTGCGACCAAAGGTCAAATTCGAGATTTGAGAGATGCCCTCGAACCCAGTCAACCTCTTCTCGTTCGGGCGCTCTCGCTGCGACGGTCGAAAAGAAGCGGCGTACCAAGTGGTGCGATTGGTTGCCAGGCACGGTACTGAACCTATCGGTCTTTAAGTCGAACCTCTGCGCGGGGGTGAGCCTGTTGGTAGATCTGCCGTAACTCATCCTCTCTGACTGCTGTATACCTCTGGGTGTTTCTGATCGAGACATGCCCCAATAGCTCCTGCACATATCGAATATCAGCACCATTAATCAACATGTGAGTGGCACACGAATGACGCAACACGTGCGGGGTTAGTTCCTCCCCCAGTCCAACTTTGTCGCCGTATATGCGGACGATCCTCCACGCTCCCATCCGGGAAAGTTGACTCCCCCGTTTCGGTCCCCCAACGCTTAGGAACACAGCGCTCTCTGCCCCTCTATTGGTACTCGTTCGGAGACTCAAAACAGCACTACGTCCAGCACCACTCATCCACTGCGACAGAGAGTCTGCAGCTGGAGAACCAAGCGGGACAACACGTTCTCTTCTCCCCTTACCAAACACCCTCAGCAACTGACCATCAAGATCAACGTCATCAACCTGGAGATTGACAAGTTCGCCGACTCGCAGACCGCAACCGTAAAGGACTTCGAGAATGGCTCTATCTCGGTAAGTTGCTGGCTCATCACCTACTGGGGATTCAAGCAACGCTTTGACTTGTTCAACTGTTAGTGCCTTCGGATTGCCGTCTCTGACGGTGGGTACCGCTATTTCGGCGCTGGGGTCCTCCGCTATTACTTCTTGTTCGTAAACAAGAAAGCTAAAGAACTGACGGAGAGCTACTACCTTTCGAGCAACTGTCGCCAGTCGGTGGTGCTGAGAGTCGCGGAGATAAGCGACGTACGAAACTACGTGGTCTTCCTTAGTTGTCGACAAGCTGACACCGGTCGAATGCAACCATGCGCAGAATTCTTCTAAGTCCTTCCCGTAGGCCTTTTGAGTCGATTCCACGAGGCCTTTGTTCGCAACTATCCAACTAAGAAAGTTTTCTCTCCAGCCCTCGTCTTCTTCGGCCGCACTCATTCGATTACGACGCCAATCTTTGTTGGAGAAGCAAAAGGCCCGCAACAGTCTTTGCATCTGTGATGTGTCCGGTTGCAATCATTTCGGCAAGGTCTTCAAGGGCAACTGTTTCAACCGTCATCGATTCTTCTTCGACGCCGTCAGCTTGCCGCTCAGTCCACGAAAGGTCCGTAGCTAGATATATAGAAATAGATTCATCAGCGAACCCCACAGCGGTCACTAACGTCACCAGATGTTCGAGAGTTTGGGCGACACACCCCACTTCTTCTTCTAATTCTCGGTGCGCTGTTTCTATTTCTGATTCCCCGTCTTTATCGCGAAGTCCGGCAGGTAGTTCTAAGAGCCAGCGATCCAGGGGGGTACGGAACTGGCGAACAAGGAAAACATGTTCTCTATCGTCGTCAAGGGGTACAACAGCGACCGCTCCTCGGTGTCGAATGATGTCTCGTTCAAAAACTTCGCCTGTTGAGTCAGACCATGTAGTCGCGTATAAATCGAAGGCGTAGCCAGCATGCAATAGTTGTTCATCGATGAGAGAAAACTCGGGGTCGGGTGAGCCGACCACGGGTCAATCTACCGACTCTGCGCTTGACTCCAGGAGCTTCGGGTTTCGTCCTTCAGCCCTGGACAGAGCTGCTTCCACTAGACCTTGGAATAGTGGGGCGGGGCGATCCGGGCGGCTCTTAAATTCAGGATGTGCCTGAGTGCCAACCCAGAATGGATGCGTCTCGAGTTCAATAAATTCCACCAGACGCCCATCGGGAGATAAACCGCTACACCTGAGACCTTGCTCTTCCATGGGAGCCCGATAATCATTATTTACTTCATACCGGTGTCGATGACGCTCATAAATCAAAGCTTCGCCGTACATTGCTGCTGCCTTGGTTCCTTCAAGAAGTCGAGCTGGATATAACCCAAGTCTCATGGTCCCACCCATATCGGTTACGTCCCTTTGTGAATCCATCAAGTCAACAACGGGGTGGGCGGTTGTTGGGTCAAATTCGCGACTGTTTGCACCAACGAGGCCTAGCTCATTTCGACAGAACTCGGTAACCATGACCTGTAGGCCCAAGCAAATACCCAAACAAGGGATCTCGTTTTCTCTTGCGTAGTGAGCCGCAGCGATCTTTCCTTCGATCCCTCGTTCTCCGAAGCCGCCGGGAATAATCATTCCGTCTAGATGACCGAGTCGGCCTCCAGCTAGCAGCCCTTCCACATCTTCGGCTTGGATCCACTCAATTTCGATATCAGCTGCGTGCTGATACCCGCCATGCCGTAATGCTTCGACCACCGACATGTAGGCATCAGGAAGGCTTACGTATTTCCCAATTATTCCTATACGAACCTTTGATGTGGACCCTTCAATTCGGTCAACCAACGACGACCAAGACTGAAGGTCTGGTTCCAGGTTCGAAAGACCGAGAATTTCGCATACGTATCGATCAAGCCCTTCCTCGTGAAGTATTAAAGGAATCTCGTACAGGTTTGATGCGTCGGGGGCGTTCACTACGCCCGACAACTCAACATCGCACAGCCGTGAGATCTTTTCCCGTAATGCTGTGTCGATAGGTTCCTCACTTCTCAACACCACTGCGTCAGGTTGAATTCCACGACTTCGCAGCTCGGTCACGGAGTGCTGAGTGGGTTTAGTTTTCTGTTCACCTGATGGGCCGATAAAGGGGACAAGGGTGACATGCACGTAACACACGTTGCCTCGGCCAGCATCTAACCGCATCTGCCTAATCGCTTCCAGGAATGGCAATATTTCAATATCCCCGGCCGTTCCTCCGACTTCAGTTATGACTACGTCGGTGTCAGCAGTTGCTAAGCGCCTGATGCGTCTCTTTATCTCATCGGTGATGTGAGGGATTACTTGAACTGTCTTACCTAGATAATCTCCGTGACGTTCCGCTGCCAACACCGCCTGGTAGATAGAACCGGTAGTAGCGTTCGAATCTTTGGTTAACGGTTCATCGATAAAGCGTTCGTAATGACCTAAATCTAAATCTGTTTCACCGCCGTCATCTGTTACAAAGACTTCACCATGCTCAAAGGGGTTCATCGTGCCAGGGTCGACGTTGATATAAGGGTCGAACTTCTGCATAGTGACCCTCAGGCCTCTCGCTTTTAACAACCGTCCGAGGGAGGATCCAGTTATACCTTTGCCAAGTCCACTCGCGACCCCGCCTGTAACGAAGATGTGTTTAGTCATGGTTGAGATCCAGCTGCACTGACACAGAATTTAGCGGTTCCACTCTCCAATGTTGTTGACCTTCAGCAACAGTTTTCTTGCATCTCAACATTGAGGTCGGATCTGATGACGACTTCAAGTGTTCGATTGCCTTGTACCCGCGCGATCAACGCGACTCAATAACGCATTGTCGGCAATCACCTGACTAAAGGAGGTTTGTTCACTAGCAAGGTTGAAACCCGCTAGAGCCACCAAGACAACCCACTGGACTGTCGATCCGCTGACCAGAACGGTAGAGAATCCGAGGATGGCGCCTGTTGCGTTAACTCCGGTATCACCTTGCATATGTCTTTCCATAAGTTCAGCCGGCATCAAGCCAACGCTTGCGCCCACAACACCCGCTGCCCAGACCAGATGTACCGCCGAGTAAGAATCACCCCAAATGAAAACCGACAACAAAAGAATTACGAACCACAAGAAAGAAATTTTTGACGAACGAGCCGGCGCTCTATCGAACAGGTTTAAGAGATTGGCACTCAACGCAACTATCGCCGCACAACGAGTCATCTCTACTAAGCCATCGCTGATATCGGCAATCAACACTGCAGCTAGTGATACGAGAACACCTCCAACCAGTTTCACAAGACCAGTAGATACGACTCGCTGAGATACAGCCGAACGAAGGTGCCCTTCAAATCCTCCGCCGCTGTTCCCTCCGCGAGTGTCATCAACCCATCCCAATACTCCAAAGGTAAGTACGAGCACTAACACCGCTACGACATGGGAGCCGTGCAGCGACTGTCTGAACCCCCAATACAAGTTAAGGACGACTATGACTTCCAACGCGATGACAAAAATTCCTGAAACCGCAAATATTGGGACCCCGCGGTAGTTCTCTTTCTGTAAATCCGAGAAAGCTAAAGCAGAACCCAAGCGCCCCCAAGTGAGTAGGGCAGCAACTGCAGCTATTACGAAGACACCAATCGTCAAAACCACTGTTTGATTCTCCTAATCGCTGCTCGAACGGTTGACTCTAGAGTGCACCGCCATCCCAGCCGAGACGCGGACGCTCGCGCCAGATCTCGTAATTGTCCTGCTCGGTGAAGGACGCCTCTGATTCCTCTACCGGTTGGAGTGTGAGAAAATTCTATGGGTATCTCTACGATTCGCCCTCCGGCCACATCAATGTCGATCGTGAGACCAACCTCTAATCCAAATCCACCTGCCAAAGTCAGTGAACGCATCAAAGGGCCGTTGACGGCCCGTTGGCCCGACAAAGGTTCTAAGAAACTTCGCCCAGTCGCCTCGGTCAGCAGCGCTGCCGCTGTTAGTTTCGCGAAACCAAATCCTCTCGACCTGCCTTCAAGAGGAAATACGGCGATCGTCATTTCAGCCTTGTCTTCCAACAAGGGTCGTAATAGCTCAACGGCGTGGGCTGCCGAACTACCAAGGTCCGCGTCAATCAGCAGGTAGTTGTCGGGGGCCCCTGAAGATGCGACACCTGCTGCCACAGCTCCGCCTTTTCCCACGTTTGACTCCATCTTGATCAATCGGGCTCCGGCCTTCGCGGCGCTTTCACCGGTGCCGTCTACCGACCCGTCGTCGACAACTAACACCTCGCCAATGGCGCCGGTGTTTAAAAGCGCCGTTACCGTCGCTGAAATGGACTCAACGTTGTCCTTCGCGGGCACTATCGCTACCACGTGGGTCATCTAGGGAACCGCTCCTCAGCGGTAGGCAACTCACCGTAGTGACCTACAGCCGGCAGACGACTAAGTCCCACTAAGAGCCCAAGGCGATCTTCTAGAGAGTCAACGTCATCAAACGTCGACCACCCTTTCGCAAGATCTGAATCGTTGCGGATCCTGTCGACCACTTGTCCTCGTGTTGAATCCTCAATTTGGAGTTCAATTACTGCTCCGACCCCATTGCCACGACGGTTCGTGATTTCTTCGATAAGGGGAACCATGAAACCCTGGTGGAGGTCCGTGTGCTCCGGGTCATTGACGAAAATTATCCTGTTGGCAGAATTGGAAAGTTCATCAATAGTTACCGCTGACTGGTAACGATCGAAACGTAGCAGTCCAAGGTCACTTAATCGGCTAATGACATCATTGGTTGGCCCAGTTTCGTCGTTGGTTGCCTCATCGTCCGTTAATAACGAGGCAGCCAAACGAGCGACCGTTACCTCAGAAACTGCAACAGATTCCGATTCAAGTGAAAATACCTCAGTTAAGGCCGACAAGGTCTCTGGATCCTCAAAATTCATTGCCGGTCGTACCCATAGGGTTCCGAGGTATTCGCCGTCGGAACGCGTCAGAATTTCGCGAATTTCCGACATGACCAAGCGGTCAACACCCGTTGGCGCCAGCATCACCCACGAGGTTCCTTCTAGACGACCTCTAGCCATCAGGTTTTCGATCGAATTCAGAAGAAGGTTGTTGGTTGACCTGTCCATCTCACTTTGGTCTCGAATCGCAGCTATCTCTTGTTTGGAAGAAGTGCGAACATCTTGCAGTTGCTCATCGTGGCGCTCCCTCTGTTCAACTCCTTCAGCTTGAAGTACTTCATTGTCTTCTTGGGAGCTGTTCTTCTCAGCAACCGCTTGCTCCTTGATTCGAATAGCTTCATCACGGTCCAATTTGAATTCGTTCACTTGGTCTTCGAGCTCGTTTACCAATATTGAATCGACGAACGTCGAACCCAGTGCCAGGCCGATACCTAGTGCTAAGAATACGGCTACGACACTGACAATGTGATACCGGAGATTTATCACGTGTTCATCACATCCCTAAGTTGAGCCAAAGGGTTCGCAATAACAAACGAACGGGTTCAGTTACCACTGCAATTACAGCCAGGGTGAAGATAGCTGAAAGGACGAGTAAGGCTAGGTCGCGTTTACGAACCTGGGTCCGATAAAGACGGCCCACTCCCTTGGCATCAACCAGGATTGATGAAACCTTCATACGGGTCAAGAAAGTTGAGGCCATCCCTCTGCGGCCCTTGTCAAAGAAATCGGCCATAGAAGTGTGTGAACCGACCAACACAATTAATTCCGCGCTTTTTTCAAAAGCTATGCGCATGGCTATATCTTCGCTAGTGCCGAGACCTTCCACGACCGTGTATTCGAACCCAAGACGCTCCAGTCGCGTTGCTCCAGGTGCTTCCCCTCCGGGGTAAGCGTGGACAAGTAGTTGTGCCCCACAGTTCAAAGCGTCCCTCGATACGGAATCGAAGTCACCCACTATGAGGTCAGGAGTAAGACCTACTTCTAAGAGAGCGTCAGCGCCGCCGTCAACGCCTATTAACACGGGACGCATTTCGCTCACGTAGCCGGATCTTTTCAGAGTAGATAGATCTTCTCGGTAGTCAATACCTCGCACAACCACTAGGACCTGTCTCTGGGTGATAGTGCTTGCGATTTCGGGAAGGTCGAGATCGTCGGTGATGAGTTCCGGTTCGTCCGCGAGATACTGAAGTGTGTTCGTCGCGAATTCGCCTAGTTGTCCACGCACTGCCTCTCTTGCCAGTTCCAGTCGACGCTCCAACTCATCAATCGTTGGTTTGGCCCCTTTACCCATCATCTGACCATCGACAAAAACTCTGTTGTTGACGAGTGAGACCGTTTCACCTTCTCTGATGCTGTTAAAAGCGCTAATCCCGATTCCGTCAATTAACGGAATCCCCGATTTGAGTAGTACCAGAGCACCTTGGGCCGGGTACCTTCCAGACAAACTTTGGGATGCGTTGACAACAGCCGTCACACGAGCTGATACCAGCCCTTCTGCCGCCACACGGTCTAGATCTTCGTGGTCTACAACTGCAATATCTCCGGCATGTAGACGCGGAATAAGATTTTTTGTGCGGCGATCTACGCGAGCGGGGGCTTCTAAAGTTCCACTAGCCAGGTTGTTGTCACGCCGCCTGAGTCTCACGGATGGCTCCGGTCTAGACGCGCTTGTTCCAGCAACTCAGCCGCATGTTCGTTTCCGCTGACTGAATCAGGCTGCCCTGCAAGCATGCGTGCAAGCTCTCGGACTCGATCATCACCTTCAACCTCTGTCACAGTTGACACGACACTGGATCCATCGTCATTTTTGTCGACGACTAGATGGCAGTCACCGAAAGCAGCGACCTGAGGTAGGTGGGTAACGACCAATACCTGATGACTTCCCCCTAACCGTCCCAATGCCTGACCAACCGCTAACGCTGCACTTCCTCCGATACCAGCATCAACCTCATCGAAAACCAGGCTCGGTGGTCCCGAGGTGAGAACCAACCGCAGGGACAACATCACTCTCGCAAGTTCACCGCCTGAGGCAACCTTCGAAAGACCGTGCCACTTGCTGCCACTATTCGCGCGAAACATAATCTCAACATCGTCAGCTGGGTCCTCTCCTCTAACTTCAACCGACAGACCTGCATTTTCCAACGCGAGTTCAGGAAGATACCGGCTTACTTCTTCGGCGAATAAAGGTGCTGCAGCTCGTCTAGCCGTCGCTACCGCTGCGGAATTAGCCGCCATCTGCTTTCGTGCCTCGACCAGGTCCGCTTCGAGTTCCGCAGCGTTGGCTTCATGGTTTTGGAGTTTCTCAAGTCGTTGCGATGCTTCCGACTGGTAATCAATGACTGCCCTGATGCTGTCACCATATTTTCGTTGAAGGTCGATCAGTAGTTGCCGGCGTTCGCGAACATCAGCAAGCCTCTGTGGATCATCTTCGATGGAATCGACCAGGTCACGCACCAATTGAGCGACATCTGTGACTTCTGCTTGTATACCTCGCAGCCGGTCAGCTAGTTCCTTGTAGGGGGTCCGATCGCTAAGACTGGTAATGACTTTCCCCAGGGAATCGATCAGGCCGTCGTCGCCGCTTATTGACTCGCGTGCTTGGCTTCCATATTCGATATGAGCGGTCGCATCGGCGAGGAGTTCTTCTAGCTCCGCTAGTTCATCGAGTTCTGTTGGGTCATCCAATTTGGCTTTTTCTATTTCGTCGACTTGGAACTTCAATAAATCGATCTCATGGGCGCGGGTTCTGGCGTCTCCTCCTAATTCTTCAATCGCGTCGACCAGTCGTCGTTCAGTATTCCGAGCGTCGATAAGCGGTCCTAGGTCAACTTTTCCGTACTGATCAAGCGCTGAGCGTTGCACCTTCTGTTGTAAAAGTGATTGGTGTTGGTGTTGGCCATGTAGGTCGACCAAGGTCAACCCGATTTCCGCCAACTGAGGCATCCCAGCCAATCCCCCATCCAGATAGGCCCTGCTGCGGCCTTCTGTAGGGACGACACGCCGGAGTATGACCTCACTGCCTTCAGGGGTTTGAAATCGACCTTCAATCGTTGCTTGTTCTGCCCCATTGCGCACCATCGAGGGATCTGCCCTACCCCCTGTCAGTAGTTGTATAGCTTGAACAACCATCGTTTTTCCGGCGCCAGTTTCTCCAGTAAGTACTGTTACTCCCGGACCTAAGACGAGGGATGATGATTCAATTACTCCCAGGTTCTGGACAGAGAGTTCCAGAAGCATTAGCGGTCCTTCAGACCGAACTTTTGTTTCAGTACCTGCTGAAACCCCCCAGAACCGGAGGTGACCAGACGCGCAATGACCTCGGAACGAGTGGCGATCATGATGTCACCATCGCTCAACGCAGCGACACTTCTGCCATCAACGGAAAGGTTCGCCTCTCGTTCTCCTACCACTGAGACCCTAATTTCGGTATCCGGTCTTAATACCAGTGAGCGATCAAACAGCATGTGGGGTGCAACTGGGGTTAATTGGAGTGACCAGTGCGTCGGAGCAACTATGGAGCCACGGGCAGAGAGGTTGTATGCGGTTGAGCCAGTCGGAGTTGAAACTATGAGACCATCTCCCGCGTACGTTGCGAAGGGCGAGTCATCAATCGTTACTTCGAGGCGTACGGTATGGCCCTGCGATTTCTTCTCAACCACTGCTTCGTTTAGCCCTATCCAAGTGCCTTCGATTTCACCATCAGACCTTTGAACACTGCTCTGAATCATCAGACGTTCTTCAACCGGAAGATCTCCTCGCAAAGCCTTATCGACAGCCGTTTGTGCTTCGTCTGCTTCGAATTCTGTTAAATAACCGAGATGGCCAACGTTGACCCCAAGCACAGGGACACCAGCTTGGGCAACCCGCTCAAAAGTGCGGAGCATGGTTCCGTCACCTCCAATACTGACAGCTAAATCAGCTTCAGCAGCAAAGGCCTCCGCCGAACAGCCCAGTTCAGATCTTCCGACTGCTGAAGCTCCGACTTCATCGAGACGTACGCTATTGCCGGATTTCTCGAGGTAGTCGACTAGCGCAGCAGCCAACTCAAGTGATTCGCTTCGTTCTGGGTGCACCATCATGCAAATCACGCTCATGGGGTACCTACTTGTTCGGCTTCTTGGACTACCTGATCTAGTGAGACGAATTGGGTTGATAGGTCAATTCCCCGTCGACAATGAACGAAGAATTCTGTATTTCCGCTAGCGCCGAGAAGTGGTGAAACCATCATGCCCATCACCCCAAACTTCGCTTCCGAAAAACACTCTGATACTTCCTTAAGAACTCTGTGCCAGATCTTGGGGTTACGAATTATTCCCTGACCCCGAGCCGCTTCGACTCGGCCAGCCTCAAACTGTGGCTTTACCAGCATAAGTAGGTCCCCATCCGGTTCACACAAACTCGTAAGTCTCGTACATACAACTTTTAGCGAGATAAAGGAAAGGTCGGCCACCACGAGAGGTGCCGGGCCTCCGATTTGGGAGACATCCAAGTGCCTGACATTGCTCCGTTCAAAAACTTTGACTCTCGCGTCTTCCCGAAGGCCATGGTCAAGTAGGCCATAACCAACGTCGATAGCAACAACCTGCGATGCGCCTCGTTGAATGACGCAGTCCGTAAACCCCCCTGTAGACGCCCCAACATCAATTACACGTTTTTCGTTAGCGTCGACCTTGAATCGAGCTAGTGCTGCGTCAAGCTTGTCTCCTCCTCTCGACACGAATCTTGGTTTAGTTCCTACAAGTACGATGGCATCTCCAGCAGCAACTAGGTGCGCTGGTTTGTTGGCTACTGCTCCTCTTACAAGGACTTCCCCAGCATCAATGAGCTCTTTGGCTCTGGTTGTGGTTGGTGTCAAGTCGCGTCGAACCATCTCACGGTCAAGCCTGCGCCTAGTCATTCTGAACGTCTCAGAGTGTTAAACGTCACCATCTGCACATAAGTTGAAGCTACCAGCAGAGTTACGAGATCTGAGACGACTTCAGATCCCCGCCTTTACTTGGAATCTAAGATCAATTCGACCAGAGACTGCAAGTCATCTGCCACGAAGTTAGGGACCGGCTTGCACGTCGTTGCCTCTTCGCGAGAAGTGACTCCCGAGAGAACTAGCCCAAAATCGAAACCGAGTTCCGCGGCAAGTAAACCGTCGGTAGCTGGCAAATCCCCAACCACTATGTTGCCTGAACTGCCGCGTTCTACTTCTAACCAGCTGAGTGCGAGGTCGGCGATGGGTGTATGAGGTTTCCCCGCAATCGTCGCCTGGGTCTTTCCAGCAGCGGCTACGGCTGCCGTTAACGATCCATTACCTGGCAGTAAGCCTTGTGGTGTCGGGTAGGTGGGGTCGTTATTGGTTGATATCAGGCGGGCTCCGTCGTGAATGGCCTGAGCCGAGACGGCTAGTCGGTGAAAATCAAATTCACGATGGAACCCGACTATGACCGCATCGATGGAATCTTTTGAAATTGTTTCGTCGTTTGGGTTAAGCGGCAGCGCCCCTCGACCTTCAACGGCTTCGACTACACCATCTCCGGCGCAAACCAAGACTCGTTCGCCTGCCTCAACCAATGATGCAGCGGCCATCGCTGATGTGAGAACTCGATCTTGGGCCTCTATGCCACAAGCTTCGAGCTTCATTTCTGCCTGTCTCTTGGTAAGAGCAGAAAAGTTGGTCACAAAAAGGATCTGCTGACCGGCGGAATCAAGGTGTTCTACGGCTTCTGCGGAGCCGGCGATCGGCCGGTCTGCTAGCCATATGACCCCGTCGAGATCGAGTATCCAGGCGATGCTGATTAAACCTGCCAGGTTCCGCGAGAACGAAGCAACGAACTGAGATCTCCTGAACCCTTGTCATTTTGGGCCATGGCTAGTTGAGCAGTAGAGGAAGTGGCGTATTCAATTCTTTCAACAGCTCGAAAGACTCCAACTGGCGTAGGTTCGAATGGGCCTCGGGAAAGACGACTCAGCATAAACGCTGTAGATGGATCGGGCTTTGTCTCATCATGCACCAAAAGGGCTGCCTCACCCACGTCCGCCACCGACACGACTTTGGCTGCTCCATTTTCAACTACGACACCGAATTCGCCGTCGGCGCCGAACTTGATGGGTTTGCCATGTTCGAGCGAAATCAGATTGCCATCGCGGTTCTGTTTCTTGGTTATCCCTTCCCAGGCACCATCGTTGAAAACATTGCAGTTTTGGAAGACTTCAACTATCGAAGCTCCTTTATGGTCATGGGCTCGACGGAACATCTCCATCATGTGTTGGCGATCCATGTCGTGGGTACGTGCAACGAATGACGCCTCGGCCCCCAACGCCACAGACACAGGATTAAACGGTGCGTCCAACGAACCCATCGGCGAACTCTTGGTGATTTTGCCGACTTCGCTCGTTGGGGAAAACTGGCCCTTAGTGAGGCCATAGATCATGTTGTTGAAGAGAAGGATGTTCAAATTCACGTTTCTTCGTAAGGCATGGATGAGGTGATTGCCGCCGATAGACATCATGTCTCCGTCACCACCAATAACCCAGATATCTAGGTCTGGGCGCGCCATGGCAAGACCTGTGGCGATGGCAGGGGCTCTGCCGTGAATGCCGTGCATGCCGTAGGTGTTCATGTAGTACGGAAAACGTGCCGCGCAGCCGATACCGGATATGAAGACCGTGTTTTCGCGATCTACTTCTAGTTCGGGCATAAGCATCCGCATAGCGGTCAGAATGGAGTAGTCGCCGCAGCCAGGGCACCAACGAACTTCCTGATCGGTTGCCCAATCTGCTGGTTCTGTACGCGTAGGAGTATCGGTCATGTCAATTACCTGTAGTCCTTTAGGAGGCTTCCATAGCTTGAAGTGCCGCAGATTCTATTTCGGCAGTCGTGAACGGAACTCCGTTCATTTTGTTCACTGGTTTGATATCGAGCAGATATTTGGCTCTGATCAAATTAACCAGTTGTCCGTCATTCATTTCAGGGCAAATAACAGTTTCAAATTTGGAAAGAACCTCTTCCAAGTTTTTCGGCAGAGGGTTCAAGTGGCTTAGATGCACGTGAGCCGCTTTCTTCCCGGCTTGTTGAAGTCGGTCGACGGCGGCGTCGATGGCTCCCCAAGTTGAACCCCAGCCCAACATGCAGAAGTCAGCATCTGCATCTCCTGATACTTCCACGTCTGGGACGTCGATTGCTTCAATCTTCGCGGCACGAAGATCAACCATCTTCTGGTGATTTTCCGGGTCATAGCTGATGTTGCCTGAGCCATCTTCTTTTTCTATACCGCCGATTCGGTGCATCAAGTTGGGTGTTCCAGGAATCGCCCAGGGTCGCGCCAATGTCTCAGGGTCTCGTAGGTAGGGCAAGAAAATTCCCTCGCCGTCCTCATTAGTTCCGTTGAAACCAGTGTGAAAGTCGACGCCTATATCTGGTAATGAGTCGATATCTGGAAGTAACCACGGCTCAGAGCTTGTAGCTAGGTACCCGTCACTTAACAACATCACTGGGGTTCGATAGCGGAGGGCGATACGGCAGGCTTCTATGGCGGCGTTAAAGCAATCCGCTGGACTACGGGGGGCGACAATCGGCATTGGCGACTCAGAGTGGCGCCCATACATCGCCATCATCAAATCCGCCTGCTCGGGTTTGGTAGGCAGGCCAGTCGACGGACCACCGCGCTGAATATCAATCACGACGAGGGGAAGTTCAAGACTCACCGCCAATCCCATAGCTTCACCTTTGAGGGCGACGCCAGGGCCTGATGTCGTTGTGAAAGACAGCGCTCCACCAAAGGCTGCGCCCACGGCTGAGGCCGCTGCGGCTATCTCATCTTCGGCCTGGAAGGTCCTTACTCCAAAGTGCTTCAGTTCGGATAAATCGTGGAGGATGTCCGAGGCCGGTGTGATCGGGTAGGAACCAAGGAATATAGGGAGACGAGCTAACTGGCCAGCTGCTGCGCAACCCCAAGCAAGTGCAGTATTCCCGTTGACGTTGGTGTATTCACCTGATGGCAAGTCCGCTGGCTTGATTTCGTAGTGAGATTCGAATAGCTCAGCTGTTTCCCCAAAGTTATAGCCAGCCCGAAATGCCGCTTCGTTCGCTTTAATCACGAGCTCTTTACCGTGGAATTTGGTGTTAATAAATTCCATGGTGGGTTCAACTGGCCGGGTGTACATCCAGGAAATAAGCCCTAGCGCGAAGAAGTTTTTCGATCGTTCTGCGTCTCTGGGTTTGACACCGTGTTCTGCCACAGCGTCTCTGGTGATCTGACTCATCGGCACCGGGTAACTCCTGTACCCGTCCAGGGTGCCGTCTTCTAGTGGGTCGCTCTCGTAGCCAGCTTTCTCAAGGTTGCGTTCGTTGAAGGCATCGGTGTTGAGGATGATCGCTCCACCTTGGACCAGGTTTTTGAGTTGGGCCTTGAGAGCAGCTGGGTTCATAGCCACCAATACGGTCGGTGCATCACCGGGGGTCGTAATAGCAAAATCTGATATGCGGACCTGGAAAGCCGACACGCCAGCGAGTGTCCCTTGGGGCGCACGAATCTCAGCTGGAAATTCCGGCAACGTCGCAAGGTCGTTACCTAGGGCCGCAGAAATACTGGTGAACTGATCACCCGTCAATTGCATGCCGTCGCCGGAGTCTCCGGCGAATCGAATGATTACCTCATCGAGTTCTTGCAGCGGTAGTTCTCGAGGTGCTGTATCGGTCACGGACACTCCCGGGGGATGGTGGTCGTCCAAAATCGAACTTTATACCTGTCGAGAGACAAATACTCGCTAAAAACCGCTCTGTTCATCTAGGTGACTCAGGCCACTGTGATTGAGTGGTCGAGGTAGACATCTTGAATGGCGTTCAAGAGATCTACGCCTTCTTGCATAGGTCGCTGGAAAGCCTTACGTCCGGATATAAGACCAAGGCCACCAGCTCGTTTGTTGACGACAGCAGTCATGACGGCTTCGGCCATATCAGTTGACCCTGAACTTGCGCCTCCACTGTTGATCAAGCCAATTCTGCCCATGTAACAGTTGGCGACTTGCCATCTACAGAGGTCGATCGGATGGTCAGAAGTCAACTTTTCGTAGACGTCGGGGTGAGTCTTCCCGAATCCTTTTATGAGGTTAAAGGCCCCGTTATTTTCTGGCAGCTTCTGCTTAATGATGTCAGCTTCGATGGTGACCCCAATGTGATTCGCTTGTGCGGTGGCGTCGGCTGCTACATGATTATCTTGGTCGTCGGTATCTATTGCGCTGTTTCGCAGGTAGCACCACAAAACCGTGAACATCCCTAGCTGGTGTGCCCTTTCGAAGGCCTCTGCGGTCTCTTGAATCTGGCGCCCGCTTTCTTCACTCCCGAAGTAGATCGTGGCCCCAACTCCAGCAGCACCCAACTCATGTGCCTGGTCTACTGAACCAAACATTATTTGGTCATAAGTAGCTGGGTAGGTGAGTAGCTCGTTGTGGTTCAGCTTGACGATGAATGGAATCCGATGCGCATATTTTCTACTGATGGCGCCCAGCACGCCGAAAGTAGTTGCTACCGCGTTGCATCCTCCTTCGATGGCAAGCTCGACAATATTGGCTGGATCGAAATATATGGGGTTGGGTGCAAAAGACGCGGCCCCTGAATGCTCTATCCCCTGGTCAACGGGCAAGATCGACACATACCCTGAACCGGCAAGTCTTCCGCTGCCGAACAAAGCTTGCATATTTCGCATCACCTGAGGTGATCGATCGGTTACAGACAGAACTTCGGTAACGAAATCGGGACCCGGAAGGGTAAGGAGGTCTTGGGGGATCGTCTCGCACTTATGGTCGAGAAGATAGGTCGCCTGGTCTCCAAGTAAACCTTCGATGTCGAGGCTCACGGCACGACTCCTTAGGTAGCTGATTAGTGGTTCAAATCGCGGTATTCGGACCAAGGTAAATCGTAGCCGCGCTACATCGAGAAAAGGTTGAGGCCCCCTCTAGAATTCGAACAACTGTCAACAGGGGGCTAAGACAACGAGCTGAGTCGATCGGCGGCATCTGCATATCCGGGCTCAACCTGTTCGATTCGTTCGAAACCACGACGGGCTCGTTGATGATCACCAGCTCGCTCGTAAAGGTCCGATAGCGCATACCAAAGCCGCACATGGTGGTCGCGTGGCTTCTTAGTTTTTATTGGTCCTCGCTCGAGTAACCGTATTCCTCCAGCTACATCTCCAGTGTCGGCCAGAGTACCGGCCATGACTATGCGCCCTTCAGTGATTATTGCTGCTTCAGGCCCAGCCACTCGCAATTCGTCCCAAAGTTTTCGGACTGACTGAACATCACCAAGTGCTCGATAACAATCAGCCATTACTGGGAACTGGTCGACGTCACCGGTGACATCCGTAAAATGTTGGAGGCGTTCTAACGCGTCGTTCCATCTCCCAAGCCGATAAAGCGTAAGCCCATATAGCTCGTGCAGTTCAGGGATTTGAGGGTACTTCTTGATCATCGGCCGCAGGATGTCATCGACCTCGCCGAAGCGATCGGCTAGGAAATGTTCCCCTGCCTCAGCGACTCTTCGTAATAGCCGGGCACGCTCTGGTTTAGGAAGGTTTTGAGTGTGGTTGGCATCTAGTTCGAGTGTCTCGCCTGTGGTCCTCTTCCGGTTAGGGCGATTCGTCCGAGTCTTGGGTTCCCGACGTTCCCATTTGTCATCGTCTCGAGTTGGCGGGGCGCCAGGCTCATCAGATTGAGGGCGAGGACCTCCCGGATCGATACTCGCGTTGTGGGCCCCACGGCGAGCCACGCCTCCCCATTGCGAACCCCTCGCCTTCTTACCGAAATGACGTTCGGGCTTCTCGACGCCTGGGCCACGAAGGGGGTTGTCGGAACCGCGATTGGGCCGGTCGCTCCTAGGTCCCCCGCGGCGATCATTAGACGAACGAGGTGGGCCGTTTTTGCCACGCCCATTACCACCCGCGGGGCGTTTAGGGCCTCTTCGATCTGCGCTCTGTCCGCGCCCACTTCGATTATTCACGAATCTCTATGTTAGGGGGCAGTCCGCATGAAACAGGGCAGATCTATCTACCTCACTCACCTAATCAACCCAAAGGGCCTCGCCGAACCGATCAGACCAGCAACTGGCTTGTCGGGACAACGAGGCCCTTCTTAAAAAAATTCTGGCGGCGACCTACTCTCCCAGGGGGTCTTCCCCCAAGTACCATCGGCGCTGGCAGGCTTAACTTCCGTGTTCGGAATGGAAACGGGTGTATCCCTGCCGCCATAACCACCAGAAATATGTTGCGCTTAGCTCTAATGAGAAAGCACGTTCTCGGGTCGACTCCATCGGAGTCAACAGGTGCGAGGGACATCTGTCCCTGAGCACTCCATAGCGATGCACGATCCTTCATTGAAGAAGTTGTTTGTTTCCTCGAAACTGAGTATCGAGCCCAAGCCCTCGGCCGATTAGTACCGGTCTGCTGAACACGTCGCCGTGCTTACACATCCGGCCTATCAACGTGGTGGTCTGCCACGGGCCTTACCTGGTTATCCAGTGGGAGATCTCATCTCGAAACAGGTTTCGCGCTTAGATGCTTTCAGCGCTTATCCTTTCCGCAGGTCGCCAACCAGCCATGCTCCTGGCGGAACAACTGGCACACGAGAGCTGCGTCCATCCCGGTCCTCTCGTACTAGGGACAGCCTTTCTCAAATCTCCTACGGCTACAGAGGATAGGGACCGAACTGTCTCACGAC
>PVBE011690140.1_pt1 | contig 49030 bp, 38 predicted proteins | sample 1631181 | NCBI WGS metagenome assembly PVBE01 (sample SAMN08397723, study PRJNA350692) | Marine metagenome, whole genome shotgun sequencing project. | isolation source: water | place: Pacific Ocean | collected 2012-04
GCAAGGTCCACCTCTTCCCATTCCGAACAGAGAAGTTAAGCCTGCCAGCGCCAATGATACTGCCATACCAGGTGGAAAAGTAGGTCATCGCCAAAGATTTTATTTAAAGCCCCGTACTCTTCTGTATGGGGCTTTTTTATTGCCCATATACTCACTTTTACATCATATTTGCAACCTTATGCTAGTGTAAATTTGTCAATAGAGTTACAGTTTAGAGGCATAATTAATTACTTGTTTATTATTTTTTTTAATAATATTATTTCATTTTAAAGAAAAGCTGTAAATTGTGCGTTCTAAAATGTGAATTCATAATAATTAGCATTATAAAGTTATAAAGCATGAAACGAAAAAATTTACCTTTAAGTTTAGCATTGATATCCATAGTATTAGGAGGAATAATCTTTGGCTTTTCAAACAGTCAGAGTGAATCAAAATACATACCTCGATCAAGCGATAATGAATCGTTGGTATATGGAATTAAGCCCTCAGTGGAGTATATTGCTTTAATTCGTAATAACCAAACCACTGGTGTAATTGCACCGGAATATCTAAACAGGGTACAAGATCAATTAAAAGATTTTGAAGAATCTCGGTCTTTTGTTAACTTGACATGGAGACAATTAGGTCCTGATAATTTTGGAGGTAGAACAAGAGCAATTATGTTCGACAACCAGGATGCAACGGCAAAAACTCTTTATGCAGCTGGTGTTTCGGGTGGTATTTGGAAATCAGAGAATGTTGGAATTAGCTGGCAAAAAATAAATAGTGAAAGTTACAACTTAAATGTAACATGTATGCAGCAAGACGCTGGCGGTACTATTTATGCAGGAACAGGAGAAAGCTTTGCAGCGGAAACAATGTCAGGACTTGAAGAAATGGGCTTTACTGGAGGTTTTATGGGACAAGGTATCTTTAAATCAACTGATGGTAACAATTTTACACTTATCCCATCTACTCAGCCTCAATTCAATGATGCTAATAGCGATTGGGCATTTATTAATGAACTCGCAGTAAACCTAAATAGTGGAAGTTTATTCGCAGCCACAAATTCAGGATTAAAATACTCAACCGATGGTGGTAATTCCTGGTCAGTTGCAAAAGATACGTCTGGGGCTGAATTGGTTATGAATTCGTTTGACGTACAGGTTTCTTCTGATGGAGCTATTGTTGCCTGTATTGACAACTCTTGCTATATTTCGACATCTGGAGATGTTGATGCCTTTGTTAACAGGTCAACTGGTGATTCAGTAAGTTTACCTTCGGAAGATGTTGGTCGAATTGAATTTGCGTTCGCACCATCTGATCCAAATGTATTATATGCTTCTGTTGTTGATAACGACGGTTCACTTTATAATATTTATCGGTCTGATGATAAGGGTTTGAACTGGAGAATTATTCAACCCGGATCACCTTCAATCTCGATTTTTAGTGGGCAAGGTGTATATGATAATGCCTTGGCTGTATTTCCTGAAGATCCAGATAGGATTATTTTAGGTGGTGTTGATGCTTGGGATGGTAGAAAAATTCAAGAAACCGGATTTTTTGGATGGTCAAGTATATCTACTGCAATTTCCCCCCCCTTCTTCCCAAATTATCTACATGTTGATCATCATGCCTATGTTTTCCAGCCAGGCAGTAACAATACATTTATGGTTGGTACCGATGGTGGAGTGGCAATTGGTTCTATTGTTGAAGGCGAATATGTTTTTGAAGGAAGTAACAGAAACTATTTTACTACCCAGTTCTATAATATTGGGCCATCTGGAATAGGAAATTATGTTCTCGGTGGAGCTCAGGATAATGGAACAATTTTAATTACTGGTGATGGAAATACTACGAAACAAGGTGAAATGATCTTAGGAGGTGATGGTGGTGCTTGTGTGGTATCATTGATTGACAGAAATGTATTGGTTGTAAGTGATGTTGACGCAGATTTAAGACGATCTGAAGACGGTGGCGCAAATTATTCTACACAATTTATAGATGACCTTAGCCTTGCTGCGAACTTTTTTAATACACCAATGGCTCTTTGGGAAAGTTTTAATAATGAAAACAGCCGCGATTCTTTATGGTACTATGCCAAGGCAGAAATCCCTGGTGGAACAAGAATACAAGTGCAAAGTAAAAATAGTGGTCAGCCTTTTTATTATACAACTCCAGCAAATGTTACACTTATGCCTGGGGACTCAATCTTAGTTAAGGATATTGTTTCTTCCAGATACTTTATTGCAACATTTAACAAAGTATATATGACTAATGAACTACATCGGTTTGAAAAAACTCCTGAGTGGTTCGAGGTTTCAAATAATACTGTGGGTCTGGTAGGTGCCTCTCAATGTATCTCGTATTCTTCTGATGCAAATCATGTATTTGTTGGAACTCGTGATGGAAAATTGTACAGAATATCAAATCTTGCACTTGCTTATAATTATGATCGTGCCGATGTAAATAGTCCTGAATGTATTGTCTCAACTCAAGAAATCCCATTATACGTTCCTGGAACATCTGATCCTATCACTCAAGTTGTTACGTCTGTTGCCATTGATCCTGATAATCCTGCAAATGTTATGATTACTTTAGGAAACTATGGCAATGATTATTATGTACTTTATAGTGAGAACGCACTTGATGAAGTTCCCGTTTTCGAATCACGTCAGGGCAATTTACCACAAATGCCAGTATACTCTTCAGTTATAGAGATGACTAACACTGATTTAGGAATTATCGGAACTGAACATGGAATTTTTGTTACTGAAAATATTCATGCGTCATCACCAAATTGGATAAAACAAGACAGCCTAATGGGTAGTGTACAAGTATTTCAGTTACAACAGCAAATTGTATCAAAAACAGCTGATACAGTTATTTTAATCAATGGAAATGAAATAATAAAAATACCATTTCCTGGCACAGATAATTACGGTGTAATTTATGCTGCTACTTTTGGAAGAGGCTTGTTACGATGCAACGTATTTCAAAAAACTGTTGGATTAGAAGAAATTTATAACAATCAAAATACTAATATTCTTGATCTAATAATTTACCCAAATCCGGTAACCACATATGCTACTATTAAGCTTGAAGCTTTCATTAATTCTACTGCGGATATTTTTGTTTATGACCTTGCAGGACGAAAAGTTCTGTCAACAACAAATAATGTTAAAAGGGGAATGAATGAATTTGATTTAGACGTTTCTGGTTTGAATAATGGTACTTATATTGTTCAGGTTGTTATTGGTTCAGATATTTATTCACAAAAATTCATTGCTAATTAATCATATTTATTTAAAATTCTGCGAATATGAAAAATATTTATTCAATTCTTAGTTTAGTTCTGTTATTGTTTTCAATATCAGTTTTTGGACAATCAAAAATTTATGCTCCTACTCTTAACGCTCCGGATGATTTAGAGACTGAACAGATGCCTGATGTAGTACTCGATTGGAATGCTGTTACAGGAGGTACGCTTGAAATTACATATGAGGTGCAAATTGCAACTAACTCTGAGTTTACAGATGCCGTAACCTTTCCTCGTACCGATGTAACTGCACAAGCAATGAGTTACTTACTATTTGGTGGTACATATTATTGGAGAGTGAGAGCATACGATGAAGACATAGCTTCTGATTGGTCTGATGCATGGTCGTTTACAGTTCTTTGGACCGTAACAATGGATAAACCAAATGATGGCGATGAGGAATATGTTAATCCAGAAATAACCTGGGACGAAGTAACCGGAATTTCGGGTTATCAGATGCAGGTAGATACAGTTTATGCCTGGAATTTTGAACCCTCAGGTGTAACTTCTAGTATTAATGGCAGCTATATTGTTGATAACGACGATATGTGGGCTGTAGGTGCTAATGGAACAATGCTTCATAACGACGGTACAGGATGGACAACAATGGATGTAGGAACAGTTGAAAACCTTAATGGGGTTACTTTTGTTGATTCTTCAAATGGTTACGCTGTTGGTGATGCCGGAACAGTTTTGTACTATGATGGCACAACATGGACATCTCTTGATGCTGGTACAACAGAAAATCTATTAGGAGTAAGTTTTGCTGATGCAGATAACGGAGTAGTTGTCGGAGAAGGTGGCGAAGTTGTTGTTTACAACACCGGAACCTGGGAGACTGCAGCTACAGGAGATGATAATGACTTATATGATGTTGTAATGCTAGATGCGTCAAATATATGGGCTTGTGGTCTTGGGAAAATTGTTGTTAATTATGATGGATCTGATTGGTTTGCCAATGAAATTGGTAATAAAGACCATTATGCTATAGCCATGATTGATGAAAATACTGGCTGGACTGCTAGTAAAAGTGGTAAGATATTTCGGTGGGATGGAGTATTCTGGTATGAAGAAGAGTCAGGTACAAGTAAAAACTTGTACGGACTTAGTTTCGTTGGTATGAATGGTTATGCTGTTGGTGCTAGTGGAACTATGCTCATGTTTAACGGAGCTTGGAATGAAGTTACTTCAGGTGTGAGCGAAGATTTGCAGGGCGTAATGATTACTGGAGATAACGGCCTAGTGGTTGGAGATGATGGAATAATGATTAGGAAAGCGGATAACGGGTTCAACAGCCCAGATTTGAAGACTTTTGATATTCCTTCTGATGATGATAGTTGGGTACTAAGTGGTTTATTTTTCGGACAAACCTACTACTATCATCTTCGTGCAATTCATGATGTTGATACTTCAATGTGGTCGGGTGTTAAGTCGTTTACAACGCAGGTGTCTCCTGAACTTGATTCTCCTTCAAATTCGTCTGAAACCGACCTAAGAGTTGAATTTGAGTGGGATGAGTATGAAGGCATAACAAACTATATTTTTGAAATTGATGATGACGAAGATTTTAATCAACCCAGAACATTTGCACCCGAAGTAGATACACTAGTGGTTAATGATTTAATATTCGGAGTACAATATTATTGGAGGGTTGCTGCTCAACATGCTTTAGATATTTCCTATTGGTCGGAAGTATGGAACATTACAACAGTTAATACAATAGTTCTTGAAAGTCCGGAAAATGAAGCTGTTGATGTAACTACATGTCCGGTTTATACATGGATTGAAGTAGAGGGGGCATCTCAATATGAATTTTGGATTGATGTTGATGAAACCTTTAATAATCCTGAAATATTTACAGTTGATGAACCAACTATACAATGTCAAGCACCTTTGGACAAAAATACTATATATTACTGGAAGGTACGTGGAATAGCTGGAGCTGATCTGTCCGAATGGAGTGAAACCTGGTCGTTTACAACAGAAGGCACAATTGGAATTGATGAGCAATTTAGTAGCGATGCTGTAAATATTTATCCAAATCCCGGTAATGGTGAGTATAACTTGTACATCGATAGTTTTGGATCAGATAATTATTTGATAAAGGTAGTCGATATCACCGGAAAGCTAATTTATAATACAGAAGTTAATTGTCAGTCTGGAAGTAATTACATACCCATTGCAATCGACAACATTCAAAAAGGAACCTACAACTTAGTGATAAGTAATAAAGAACAGGTTGTAACAAAACGACTGGTTATACAATAAAAAGAGAAACTTAAAAAAAAAGGTGTTCTGTAATTAGGGCACCTTTTTTTAATATTTATTAAATCGTTTTCCAAAAGAGATAGCTAAATATAGGGTTGGAAAGAAGATTTGATCCGCATCATAGTACATAATAGTAAAACCAGCTGGAAATATATCCATTGCACCACCAATTTCTAATGATTTAATCTTTGTACTTTGAGTACCAAATTCAAAGTTCAATCCTGTTTTAAGTTGTATTCCAGGGTGAACAGTTATTTCATTAAAACCTTTTGAAAAAGGTGCTCTTCCATAAATATCAGTATTAGAATGTTTTGTTGGATTATAACGCTCTGGCACTATAGTAAATGTTTCTCCTGAACCTGAAATATCCTTAATAATATATAAATAGTATGGTTTTGCAATTCCAAGAGTTAGACCACCTCCGTAAGTAAATCTTACTTCAACACCACCCCAATACGGTTTTCTGTTTAATAATTTTTTCCAAACAACTCCTGCGCGGATGAAAAATGCATCGTTACTTTTACCATAAACATAACGTTTTGAGTTTACTACGTACGGGTTTATCATTTTAACCTGTTTGTAGGACTTCATACTAACGAATTCGAATTCGAGTACTCTGGTTTTAAAATAAGTTATTCTCTTACCTGTACGGTAACCAACACCAATACCCAGATTATGTAATATTACACCATAGGTCTGTTCTCGATTATAAAGAATTTTATTTTCAAGAGTATCTTGTTGTTCAGTGTCAAACTGAGCAAATGATGGGAAACTGATAATAATCAGGAAGAGAACCAGTATTTTTTCGAATCTTTTCATCACCAAGGAAAGAAAAATACCGGAAAGCCGGTAACTATTTAATAAGTAGAAAGCCCAAATGGCACAGAAAATTAATATTTGCTTTCTTTTTGATACTTATGATTTTCCCCGTATGCTGCACATTTATTAGATGATTTGCATGAAATAGCAAAAACAGCAAGAAGCACTACAGCTGAAATGAGGATAATTATTTTTTTCATAACTTTACTACTATATGGTTTAGTTTGCGTATGACAAAGAAAAGCAGATTTTAAGTAAATAACAAGATTTTTTTACTTTTATTGTTTAATTTTAATTTTCAAAGTTATATGTCAGCAAAGAAACCTAAGATTGAAGAGAGTTGGAGTGAAGCTTTAAAAGATGAGTTTCTGGCTCCTTATTTTAGTGATTTAAAGATATTTTTAAGTGAAGAGAAAAAAATACACACTATCTTTCCTAAAGGCTCTCAAATATTTTCGGCATTTAATCACACACCCCTACCAAGTGTTAAAGCAGTAATATTAGGTCAGGATCCATATCATGGCGAAGGGCAGGCGCATGGACTTAGTTTCTCCGTGCCAGATGGTGTTCGACAGCCTCCTTCTTTAAAGAATATATTTAAAGAATTATCTGAAGACTTATCTATAAAATCTCCTGTTTCTGGAAATTTGGAAAAGTGGGCTAAGCAAGGAGTACTCTTATTAAATGCCACTTTATCTGTTCGTAATGGCGAAGCTGGTTCTCATCAAGGTCAGGGATGGGAACGGTTTACAGATCAGGTGATAAAAACGATTTCTGATCTCAGAGCTGGAATTGTGTTTTTGCTGTGGGGGAAATATGCACAAGATAAAATTGGATTGATTGATACTGATAAACACTTTATTCTTACAGCACCACATCCCTCACCATTTTCTGTGTATAGAGGCTTTTTTGGTTGCAAGCATTTCTCGAAAGCTAATAGTATTTTAATGGATAATGGCCTTGAACCTATCGACTGGAAATTAACAGAATAATAAAGCACCACAAGATAATTTATCTTTGAAAGATCGTTGTCTAAAGAATGGGATTATTTAAAATTTCTTTTATTTTCAGTAAAAAGTTCTAAATTGCCAACTTAAAAATTGGAAACTAACCAACTTTATGGCATCAACCCTTGTTTATAAACAAATTGGCTTTTTAGTACTTCTGCTATTAACATTTGGGTTGTCAAGTGTATTTGCTCAAGAAAACATTGTTAAAGGAAAAATTACTGACAAAGAAACAGGTGAAGAATTAATTGGAGCAAGTGTAGTTATAAAAGGAACCACAATTGGAACCGTAACAGATTTGAATGGGAATTTTGAATTAAAAACGAACCAAACCCCTCCTTTTACAGTTGTTATAAGTTTTTTGGGATATCTCTCAATTGAACATTCTGTAAATGACTTTAGCACTCCGATAAAAATTAAGCTGGAACCTGACATCGTTTTAATGGAAGAAATCCAGATCATAGGTAGTCGAATAAGCGAAAAACAAAAAATGTCACCCTTAACAACTGAAACTATGGATGTGTTGGCCATAAAAGAAGCCGCTTCAGGTGATTTTTATGAAAGCCTTGGGAATCTGAAAGGAGTGGATGTTACATCGGCAAGTATGGGGTTTAAGGTAGTTAATACGCGAGGATTTAATTCTACATCACCTGTTAGGTCACTTCAATTGATTGATGGGGTTGATAATCAATCACCGGGCTTAAACTTTTCACTTGGTAATTTTTTGGGATCACCCGATCTGGATGTTATGAAGGTGGAAATAGTGGCAGGTGCCAGTTCTGCATACTTTGGACCAGGTGCTTTTAATGGGGTAATCAATATGACAAGTAAATCACCCATGTTATTTCCAGGTTTATCGGTCGAACTTAAAGTTGGTGAACGGAACCTTACCCAGCTAAGCGTAAGATGGGCCCAAGTGATAAAAAACAAAGCTGGCAATGATAAATTTGCCTACAAACTTAATATTCTGGGCATGCAGGCGCACGATTGGGAAGCGGGAAACCTTGATGCAAGTACAACTTCAGAAGACACACCTTCAAATTATTCAGGATATGATGCTGTAAACCGCTATGGAGATGAGGTGCTTACAGGTGGTAATGACTACAGTGGGAACCCAATTACTTTTCCCGGTTTAGGAAGAATTTACAGAACCGGGTATATGGAAAAGAATATTGTTGACTATGATACGAAGAACGTTAAAACCAATATCGGACTGTATTACAAAATTACCGATAAAATAGAAATCAACTATGGATTTAATTATAGTTTTGGAACAACAGTATATCAGGGTGATAATAGGTATAGCTTAAAAAATATTCAATTTTTTCAGAATAAACTCGAAATAGGTCAACCTGATAAATTTTTCGTAAGGGCTTACATGACCCATGAAGATGCAGGTGATTCATACGATGCTGTTGTTACCGCTTTTGAAGTGGAGAATGCAGCCAAAAAAGAAGGCGTTTTTTATAAAGATTATTCCTCCTATTATCAAACCTTTATTGTTCCGCGTATGTATGATGCCGGATTACCTACAAATGAGGAAAACAGACCCAATCTCGGAGAGATACTTGCCACATGTGGGTGTACTATTGAGGAAGCTTTAATCATTTTTGGTGAAGCAAACCTTGAATGGCAAGCAGCAACTGTTGGTCTTCAAGATGATTGGATTGGCCAAAATAAAGATAGTATGTTAGTTTGGCATGCCGAAACACGTGAATTCTCAGATAATGCTACAGCCTCCGAGTCTGAGCATCCTTTTTTTGAACCGGGTACCCAACGTTATGATTCATTGTTAAACGTTATAACATCCCGTCTATTTACCGAGGGGGGATCGAGGTTTTATGATAAATCCTCACTCTATAATATCGATGGGCAATATCAGTTTAAAGCAGGACCGGTAGGGTTTACTTTAGGTGGTAATTATCGCCTTTATACCCCCGTTTCAAAAGGAACCATATTTGCAGATACTGCAGGCATAAAAATTACCAACTGGAATATAGGAGGGTATCTCGGTATCGAATATAAAATATTAGACGATAGAATGATTTTTTTAGGAACAGTCAGGGTTGATAAGAATGAAAATTTCGATCCGGTTGTATCACCTGCATTTTCAGTGGTATATAATTATGTCAAAGAACATATATTTCGACTATCATATTCCACTGCGGTACGAAATCCAACCATGGCCGATCAGTTTTTATATTACAACGTTGGCAGAGCAATTTTGATTGGTAATTTAAACGGTATGGATTCGCTGGTAACAGTAGATTCTTTTAAAGAAGCTATAAATTCAAGACCCACTTTCGGGTGGGATAAGCTCGTTTTTTTTAATGTTGCACCGATTCGACCTGAACAAGTACAAACCGTCGAAATTGGATACCGTGGTATGTTTAGAGATAAATTTTACATCGACTTTACCTATTATCACAGTTGGTACGAGAATTTTATAGGTTATAATATCGGTATCGACATTGATTATAATCCTGCAAATCCTTTACCGTCAACTTTTCAAGCATATCGTATTGCTGCCAATGCTACCGATCAGGTTACTACACAAGGTGCAACTGTTGGTGCCAATTATTACATTGGACACAATTGGGTTATCAATGCCAATTATTCATGGAATAAATTAGACCTACATGGATCTACTGACCCTATTATTCCTGCTTTTAACACGCCTGAAAACAAATTTAATGTAGGGATTAGTGGTCGTGATTTTGTATTGTTTGGAGCCAGGTATTTTGGATTTGGTGTCAATTACAAATGGATTCAGGGATTCGAGTTTGAAGGCTCACCACAGTTTACCGGATTTATCGATTCTTATTCTTCGGTTGATGCACAAATTAATTACGCGCTTCAAAAGCTTAATATGACCTTTAAATTAGGTGCTTCTAATGTTCTGAATAATCAGGTTTATCAGGTTTATGGTGGACCGTTGGTTGGTCGTTTAGTTTATTTTTCCATCTCATATGATTGGATCAATCGCTGATATTAAAAAAAAAGTGCTATCTTTCGCCTCAAATAACTAAAATTTATATCCTATGAAAAGTTTTTTACAAAGTTTAATCATTTTAATTGCTGTTACATTTTCTACACAAGTTACTGCACAGCGATACTTAACTGAAATTTTCGATTCGTATCTATTAACCGAAGATGTGGGTTTTGGGGTTAATGTAAACCCTTTGATATCAACATTTCCGAATCCTGCGGATACCCTAGAAATGGCACAATGGCAAGCTGAAATGGATTTTTTAAATGTTCTGATAGATGAATCAATTACTAATCCGGATACGCTGTATTCCTACGCGAATTTCTTTTACCCAAATTCGCTTTTACCAGATACACTACTATGGACCATGGTAAAAATAACGCCCTTGGAAATGGATATTTATACTCCTCCGGCAAGTGATGATGTTACAAATCGACCGGTTTTTATTAATGTACATACTGGAAATTTTTTACCAGCATTATTTAACGGTGCAACAACCGGTAATAAAACTGACAGTGTTGGCGTAAATATCTGCAAACAAATGGCAAAGAGAGGATATGTTGCTGCAAACATCAACTATCGCTTAGGATGGAACCCTTTATCTACCGATGAGAATGTTCGACGGGGAACGTTATTACAAGCTGTTTATCGTTCTCTCCATGATGTTCAAACTGCTGTGAGATTTCTACGTTCACCTGCAGGAGCTCCGTTTGGAATTGATCCCGCTAAATTTGCGTTAATCGGTCAAGGTTCCGGTGGATATGTAACTCAAGCTTATGCCACTTTAAATAATTACAACACCGAGATAGCCGGACTACCGAAATTTATTGATACCGGAACCGGATTACCATTTGTTATCGAATCCAGAGACGGAACCATAGATGGGGGTCCAGGATTTCTAAGATTGCACGATCCGCTTTTCGATTTTGGCTTCCCTAAAAATGTAAGTATGTCGGTTAATATGGGTGGTTCATTGGCAGATTCTACATGGTTGGAGCAGGATGATGCTGCAATGGTTGCGTTCCATTGTCTCCGCGATCCTTTTGCACCGTTTGACCATGGAATGGTTGTGGTACCCACCACCAACGAAAATGTAGTGCCGGTTGATGGGGGAAATATATTTATCCGCAAAGCAAATGAATTTGGAAATAATGATGCATTCTCCGGAATACCAGATGGTAATCCTTATACTGATGCTGCCCGTGCTACTTATGGACAAACTTATGAATATATTTATGCTACACAACCTACCATGACTGTAAGCGAAGGCGCTGAAGGCTTATATCCTTTTATTTTACCCCTTAACGGAGGTACTAGTGTATTTGGTAACCAGGCATCACCATGGGATTGGTGGGATTTTGCAACGCTTGAGCTTGTTGTAGCTGCGACCAATGCTCTAATGGGAACAAATTTTAACGCTATTGATATAAATAATAGTGGTTTATTTTCTAACCCAAATATGAGCCAGGAACAAGGATTAATCTACATTGATACAATTATGGGATATTTAAATCCGCGAGCAGTGTTACAATTGGATCTTGCTACAGGAATCGGTGAATCTATTGAAGTTAGAGATGCAATGAAATTATATCCTAATCCTTCTTCTGGTTCTGTTGTTGTTGAAAATGATAAAGCTAAAATGAGTGAGATTATTTTTATGGATGCCATTGGACGCATTGTTTTCAGTGTTGAAGTTGATGGATATCAATACATGTTAGATCACAACGGATGGAAAAGAGGGATCTACTTTGTAACAGTAATGTTTAAAGAAGGTGGTCAGTTGACTAAAAAATTGATTATTAAATAGAATCAATTCTCAATATTTATAAAAATACCTCTTGAATGCAAGAGGTATTTTTTTCACTAAAATCTTCAGATTATCAAATTTGGGACTAAACAAGTTATGAAGTTAAGCAACACATTTTTATTCAAACATTCTTTTCAACTTTCTTTAGTATCCAATAGTAAATAAGGACTTGAACAAATCAGTAAATGCTTCCTTATTATATTCCAAAAATTTTTATTATTTGTTGTAACTATTGAGCTAATAGTTATAATGTTTTTTTAAGCTTTGGTTTTTTAATCTATATTTAATTATTTTGCAGGCATATTTAAAAGATTAATCAATGAGAAAAGTTGTTTTATTAATGCTGTCATCAGTGTTTATTTCGATGTCGGTTTTTGCCGGAGGATACCAGGTTCGCCTTCAGGGAAATAAACAAAATGGATTTGGACTTGTTGGAACTTCTTTAAATTGGGGCTCCAGTTCCATTTTTTACAATCCGGGTGCATTATCATTTATGAAAGATAAAATACACTTTGCGATAGGTGCCAGCGGTATTATGTCGAATGCAGCTTTTCAGCAATCGGGGAGTAGTTATGCAGCAGAAACCGATAATCCAATTAGTACACCTTTTTATGTATATGGCGCAGCTAAAATTAATGAATTGATAACTGTTGGTGTAGGTGTTTACACGCCTTTTGGTAGTTCGGTAAAATGGAAAGACGATTGGTCTGGAAAATTGTTAATTCAGAATATTTCATTAAAGGCAATTTTTATTCAACCAACAATTTCATTTAATTTAAATGAGAAGTTTGGTGTTGGTGCCGGATTTAGCTATACAACAGGCAGTGTAGAAATTAACAAGGCGCTAAATTATGGCCCAAATTCTGATGTTAACCTTAACGCTAATGCCAATGGTATAGGATTTAATCTTGGCGTTTTCTACAAAGCCAGTGATAAACTTTCAATAGGACTTGACTACCGCTCTAAAATTAGTATGAAGGTTGATGGAGGAGATGCAACTTTTAATGTTCCTTCGTCATTAAATACATTGATACCTGCTACGAATAAATTTGATACAGAGCTTCCTCTTCCAGGAAATCTTGATTTTGGTATTGCATACTGGGTAACTGAGAATTTACTAATAGCTTTTGAACTTGACTGGATAATGTGGAGTACATATGACTCACTTTCATTCACCTTCTACGAAAGTGGAGCTTTACTTAATTCAAGCAATACAAGGGAATATAGGGATTCATTTGTTCCCCGGGTAGGTATACAATATAATATGATGGACAATCTACAAATAAGAGCCGGTGCATATTATGATTCATCACCTGCTAATCCTGATTACTTTACTCCTGAAACCGTTAGTTTAAATACTTTTGCTTATACACTTGGATTATCATATTCTCCGATTGAAATGTTGAGCATTGATGTTTCGTTCCTTCAATTGTTTGGACAAACATCACGTATGAATTATACGCCCGAGAATTTCAATGGAACATATCAAACAATCACATACATTCCTGGATTGGGTGTTAGTTTAAAATTCTAATCTAATAATGAGAAAAATCATGAAAATTAAATTTATATATATTATTGCCATTCTGACTTTCATCCTATCATGTAAGCCAGAAGTTAACGAATTTACCCCAAGCAATGGTGAGGCCGATTTCACAAGCTACGTTGCAATAGGTAATTCTCTTACAGCTGGTTATGCGGATGGAGCTCTGTATACTTCAGGTCAGGAATATGGATGGGCGAATATTCTTGCCGGACAGTTTAAAGAAGTTGGTGGCAACGGTCAATTTAATATTCCAATGATGCCAACTGAAGATGGTGTTGGCGTTTCATTTCCTGGTTTGGTAACAAAATTTGTGCTTGGTTATAGTGAAGATTGCCTGGGAAATACATCACTGGGACCTGTGAGAGCAGTTGCTAATCCTGACCAACTAAAGCTGTTAACCGAACTCGTAACGTCAGTTTCTGCTGATGGACCATTTAATAATACAGGCGTCCCGGGTATTAAAGTAGTTAATCTATTCGCTCCTGGACTTGGCCTACTAAATCCATATTATGGACGTATGGCAGATAATCCAGCAACCGACAAACTTATTGATGAAGTTGCAAAAGTTGATCCTACATTTTTCAGTTTATGGGTTGGTAACAACGATGTATTAGACTATGCTACTTCGGGAGGCATTAATAGCATAACCCCTTTAGAAGGTCCCATTGGCGTTGGCTTTACTTCAACTTATGCAGCAGCAGTACAAACTATTATGGCATCAGCTAACAAAGGTGTTCTTGCAAATATCCCGGGAGTTACTTCCGCTGCTTTTTTCACAACGATACATTATAATGTAGTAGACATTGATGATCAACTTACTGTGGATGATCTAAATGCAGAATATGCTCTATATAACGCAACTATGGAACAATTAGGAGAATCTTACAGAATAAACTTTCAACTGGGAAATAATCCAATGGTTATCATGGATGAGACAATGCTTGTTCCGGAACCTCTTAAATTCAGACAAATGACGAATGATGAGTTAGTGCTTCTATCTATACCTCAGGATTCGATTAGATGTGCGATGTGGGGTAGCGTCAAACCTGTTTCTGATAAGTATATTTTGACAATTTCAGAAATTACAGAAGTTACAGCCGCTATTACAGCATATAATGAAATTATTAAGCAAACGGCTGAAACCAATGGATTGGCTTATGTGGACTTTAATAGCTTTTTAATTGAGGCAAGCACAGTTGGAGTTGTATTTGATGGGATCACATTTACTACTGACTTTATTACAGGAAATATGTTCTCTCTTGATGGTATTCACCTTACTCCGCAAGGGAATGCAGTTGTAGCGAATTATTTTATTGATGCTATTAACTCAACATATAATTCAAATATACCTAAAGCAGTTATAGGTTCTTATCCAGCAACTGATTACCCTTAATAAATAGTTTGAGACAGGTTGGAAAGAATTAGATTTAACGAAAGGTGATGAAAGCTTGAACTTTATAGCAAGCCTACCAGTCGTAATCACATGAGTCCCATAATTTTCTTTCTTCTTCCTCAGTTATTTTAGCCGCTTCTTCAGGAGTGTATTTTTCTGATGTTTTTTTCAACATACAATCACAAAAGTCAACAGCATTTCTCTTTTCAACTCCGTTTGTTTCCATAAACTCCATGCAACTTTTGGTCCATTTGGCTTTCTGCTCGTCATTCCAGGTGTCAGCCTTTGAATCAGAGTTACAAGCACCTGCAAATACTAAAAATCCGAATGTTACAATTAATAATTTGATAATCTTCATGTTAATAGACTTTAGTTTTAATAATGGATAAATGACAAAAGTAGTGTTAATATAGTAATTATTCAATTTCTTTTTAAGAGAAACAGAATATTTGCCAGGCTTATTGTATAATAAGTAAAAAGTTCTGATCTAATTATATTTACTTATTCTAACTATCTTTGCTTCGAAATATTTATTATTTTGATTCTGAATCCTTGACGAACTAATAGCTAGTATTATGAATCTCGAGAAGAAATTTTATTTACCCAACCGTATCGCTGCTCTTTCTGATGGCATATTTGCAATTGCTATGACTATATTGGTGTTGAATATTAACATTCCCGATAAAGACTTAGTTAAGCAAATAGGTCTTTTGAATGCTTTGCTTGCTCATGTACAAGAATTCTACTCTTATTTTCTCAGTTTCTTTCTGTTAGGTGTTTTCTGGGGAATACAACATAAACATATGAATGCGATTGAAAAAACTGATTCTGGATATATTTGGCTGAATATCATTCTTCTAATGTTTATTTGCTTGATTCCTTTTTCAGCTAGTCTTCAATCAGTTTATAATGGCAGTTCTGTTTCTTCCACTATTTTCGGGTGCAATATGCTGATAATAGGATTCTTTTTGATGCTTAATTGGCGTTATGCTACAAAAGATCACAAACTCATTGCAAAAGATTATAGTAGAGAGAATATCGTTAAGGGAAAAAAGTATATCCTTATATTTATTTTAGTAACAATTGCAGCGATAATAATTGGACTGTTTACTCCCGATTATTCAGGAATTACATTTTTACTTATTCCAATATTAAAAGCTTTTACAAAATGAAAAAAATAGTATTCGCTACGAATAATAAGCACAAACTGTTTGAAATCAGAAGTATATTAAGAAATGATTTTGAAGTGCTAAGTTTATCAGATATCGGGTACGATAAGGATATTCCTGAAACCGGGAATACACTTGCTAAAAATGCTTCGCAAAAGTCGCATACAATTTACAATAAATTTAATATTGATTGTTTTTCGGATGATACAGGCCTTGATATTGATGCTTTGGATGGAGAACCAGGAGTATATTCAGCAAGGTATGCTGGTGAAAATGCCTCCTACAATGATAATGTAAATAAAGTATTGCTCAAACTCAACGGAATTAAAAATCGGAAAGCTGCATTTCGTACGGTTGTTTCCCTAATTCTTGATGGAAAAGAATACCAGTTTGAAGGAAGCGTATCTGGGAAAATAACTCTTAAGAAAAGAGGCGGTGGAGGATTTGGATATGATCCTATATTTCAACCTAATGGATTTGACAGTACATTTGCTGAAATGCCATTAGATATTAAAAATAAAATTAGTCATCGTGGCAAGGCAATGGAGAAATTAGTCTTGTTTTTAAATGGGCAGAGGTAAGTAACTTCTAAGAACCCGTAATCGGAAAGGAATTAACCAACTATCTAGGTAAAGTTATTCAAACATATTTTCAACAATCGTATTAAACACTGCAGATATAGGTATGCCCATTGCTTTAGCTTGTCTGGGTATTATGCTAGCTTGTGAGAAACCAGGTATTGTATTTATTTCAATAAAATAAAGCTCTGATTCAGTTAATATGTAGTCGATTCGAACTACACCCTTGCAATCAAGTTTATTGTATAATAGAGAAGAGATAGCCTTGATATCAGTTTCTTGTTCGATATCAAGGTTATGAGGTGGTGTAATTTTCTCAGCAAGTCCGGCTGTGTATTTTGCTTCATAATCAAAAAAGTCGTTCTTACTAATAATTTCAGTCAGAGGAAAAATATTTAGTTCTTTGTTTTTCAAAAAGAGACCACAGGCAATTTCGCGACCAATAATTGTTTCTTCAATTAAAATTCTATTGTCTGTTTTAAATGCTTTTGTCACAGCAAGATCAAAATCATCTACCGCCGTAACTTTCGAAATACCAACGCTTGACCCACTACGAACGGGCTTAATAAACACAGGCAACCCTAATGAGTCGAGTACCAGATCTTTATTAATGAACTCTCCTTCTAGAAATGAAAATGATTGGGCAACTTTTATTCCAATCGATCTCACAAAACTATTACATAAATATTTGTTGAATGTTAGCGCAGAAGTATCCATATTGCAACAAGTATATGGTATACTTAACAAATCAAAATATCCTAATAACTTACCATCTTCGCCTGGAGTGCCATGTATGGCATTAAAAACTCCGTCAAATTTTATGATGTCTGAATCTAGTTTAAGAGAAAAATCTGATTTGTCTATCTTATGATGGATGTTATCAACATTCTTAAAATACCATTGATCTTTCTCAATAAAAATGATGTATGTTTTATACTTATTATTATCGAGATTTTTCTTGACCATTTCAGCACTTTGTACTGATATTTGGTACTCACCAGAGTATCCTCCACAAACAATTGCAATATTCTTCATCTAGATTAATTATTCACGTAAACGCAAATTAATTCCTGATAGTACAAATTTAACTCCTTTTTTGATCAATGCGTAAAGTAATATAATGATGGACAATAATTTTTACCTTTGTTGTGATTATACAATAATTTCAAATGATTGAAGTTATGGAACTGTATCCTTATTAACCAAAGGATTCAACAAATAAACTGTAATGAGTTTTTTTTATTTTTTAGGACGTAAAAGATTTTATTTTCATTTTCTGATTGCATTATGTCTATCAATATTTATACTTTGGATTATACTAAAGTCGATGGATATTTTCACGAAACATGGGGAGTTGTATATTGTACCCGATTTTGATGGACAAACACTGAAACAGTTAACTGATAGGGGATATAGCGATTATTTTATTTTTGAAATTATTGATTCCGTTTATTTTAAAAGTAAGCAAAAAGGAACAGTTGTTTTGCAAAACCCACTATCTGGATCCAAGGTAAAGCAAGGTCGTCATGTGTATCTTACCATTGTGGCACAAACGCCTGAAAAAGTTTTGATGCCCAATCTTAAAAACCTCTCCTTACGACAAGCCTTGGTTACTCTCGAATCAAACGAATTACTTGTTGGCGAGCTTGAGTATGTTCAATACTTTGCACGTAACGCAGTTGTTGATCAGCTTATTGGTGATGAGCCCATTGAAACAGATACAGAACTACTTAAAGGTACAGTTATAAATCTTGTTGTTGGAAAGGGTGAATTTGCTGTAATGATACCAATGCCGTTTTTAATTGCTTTAAGTCAATCGGAAGTCAGAAAAAAATTACACTATAATTCTTTAAATGTCGGTCGGGAATATTTTTTAGATGATGACGATATAGCTCATGCCAGGGTATACAAAACCGATCCAAAGGCGTTAACAGAAGATATGCTTATCTTGGGACAACCTGTTAATATATGGTATCGTTCGGACGAACTCATTGATTTTCAGGAATATTTGAAAGAATTCGAACCCGATACATTATATGCTAATCCTGATGATATGCCAAATAAATTGACTAAGGATGAATTTTAAGATATTATTTACAACTCTGCTTTTTGGAATGAGTTCCATTTTGTTTTCACAGGAATTTGTAACCGGTATTCAAATAAACGAAGCTGTAGTACTAGAGGCAAAAAAGATTGCTCTTGAAAATCGATCGAGTAATTGTGCTTCTGATAGGTTAATAGAAGCCAAACAGCTACCATTTTTTGATGATTTTTCAACCTCTAATATTTTCCCTAATCAATCATTATGGGATGGCAGGTCGGTATTTGTTAACAAAGATTTTCCTTATATGCCTGTTAATATTGGTGCTGCCACATTTGATGCTATTGATAGCACTGGTAATATTTATAGTACAGGCTCAATAGCACCATTTGAGGCAGACAGATTAATGACACAGAACATTCGTTTGGATTCAATATTTATTCCAGTTGGAAGGAAACTCACTCCAGCTGACTCTGTTTACTTGAGCTTTTTTTATCAGCCACAAGGTGTTGGTGATGCTCCTCAATTACGAGATTCTTTGATTCTTGAGTTTTCGCGCTATACAGGTAATTTAGTTTACTCCCATATGGATTCTATTACAGTAATCTCAAATATATATCTACAAAATCCAGGAGATACAATCAGAGCTCTTGATACATTGTGGGCTCCAGCCTCATTGGGATGTAATCCTTTGGTGTTTACAATTGCTTATATTAATATTCCTTGGGGAGATTCGGTTACAGTTGCTTGTGATTCGGTATTTGTTCCTGAAATAAATTGGGATCGCATGTGGTACTCAGAAGGATTGAGCCTTGAAGAATTCAAAGTAATATATAACAGAGATATGATTCAGGTAATGATCCCGGTAATTGATACTTCTTATTTTATTGATGAATTTAGATTTAGGTTTAGAAATTATGCAAGTCTTTCGAATGAAAATTATCCAGCCTCATGGAGAAGCAATGGTGATCAGTGGAATATTGACTATGTTTATTTAAACTATAACCGATCTGCTGGCGATACTACTTATAGGGCGCTAACTTTTTCCCAACGTGCTCCTTCCTTTTTAAAGAATTATGAAGTAATGCCATATCGTCAATATAGATCTTCACCTTCCCAAAATACTAGTCCAAGTTTTCACATGTATATAGCCAATCTGGACAAAATTGAGCACAATACTAAGTATTCGTATCATGTAAAACAGGTTGAAGGAAATTTCGAATATGATTATTTAGGAGGTAGTTGTAATTTGTTACCTTTCTATGAAGCTGGTTTTCAAAAATGTGAAGGGTGCGGCACAGCACATGCCTGCCCTCCAGTAAATTCTTTATTCTCACTTGATTACGATAGAGATACTACATCATACATTATTAAACATTATATAAGCGATTCGTCGGATCAAAATTCCATTGTTGATTCGGCTATTTATAATCAAGGTTTTTACAATTATTATGCATATGATGATGGTACTCCTGAAGTAGGTTGGGGTGTAGACGGTAGCGCTGGTGCACAAGTTGCGTATCAGTTTACCTTAAGTATGTCCGATACATTATGGGGTGTTCAAATGTACTTCAATCGCACTCTGAATAATGCAAATGAATTTTTGTTCGACTTGTTAGTTTGGAGTGATAACAATGGCAGACCCGGAGAAGTGATTTACAGGTTAGACAACCAAAAAGTGAAATGGGAAAATGGTCTCTATCGATTTTATCCCTATATGCTAAGTGAACCGTTAACAATGGCAGGTGTTTTCTATGTAGGTTGGGAAAAGCATGATCCTGATAACATGAATATTGGTATGGATGCCAATAATAATAAGCAGGACAAAATATTCTATAAAACAGAGCTTGATTGGTTTAATGCCTCCGTTCCTGGAGCATTGTTGATTAGACCTATTGTTGGATCAAATTTAGTGCTTTCAACAAATGAATTATTTCCTGTAAATGATAATAGCAGCATGAAAGTTTTTCCAAACCCGACATCTCAATATTTTTCAATTTCAAATCAAGAAATTGATAATGACCCGAATGCTAAATTAAAAATCTATAATGTGTATGGACTTGAGATGCTTAATAAGACAGGAGTAGATTCAAAGGTAAATATTAGCGGTTTTCCTGCTGGTATCTACATTGTAAGAGTAGTTAGTAAAAACAAACATTACACAGCCAAATTATTAATTAAGTGATGAATGCCGAAGGTGTAGATGGAAAAGTTGAAGAAAGTTTCGAGTTATACGAACATCATAATATTGTTGTCGACTCAGGCCAGGCACCTTTAAGAATTGATAAATTTCTGTTTAACAAGATTGTAAATGTAACACGTAATAAGATCCAGCAAGCCGCTAAGGCCGGCAATATAGTTGTTAAGGGTGTTCCTGTTAAATCAAATTACAAAGTAAAACCACTTGATGAGATCTCGGTATTAATGACCTATCCTCCAAGGGATGTGGAAATATTGCCAGAAGATATTCCAATCAACATTGTATATGAAGATGAGGACCTTATACTGATTAACAAGCAAGCTGGTTTGGTTGTGCATCCTGGTTATGCAAACTATACAGGTACATTATTAAACGGACTCGCTCATTATTTTGCTAAAACCGGGCAAACTAATGTTGAAAACGGATTTGGTTACCTTGTTCATCGTATTGATAAGGATACTACCGGACTTCTTTTGGTTACCAAAAACGAACTTGCCCAAACAAAACTTGCAAAGCAATTTTTCGATCATACAGTTGACAGGGAATATGAAGCATTAGTATGGCGGGATGTGGAAAATGATGAGGGTATAATAGAGGGTAATATCGGACGTAGTCTAAAAGATCGAAGGGTTATGACTGTCTTTCCAGATGGAGAATATGGCAAGGAAGCTGTTTCGCATTATAAAGTTTTGAGACGATTTGGCTACGTTACGCTCATACAATGTAAACTCGAAACAGGTCGTACACATCAAATTAGAGCACACCTTAATTATCTTGGACATCCTCTTTTTAATGATGAACGATATGGTGGTAATAAGATACTAAAAGGAACAACTTTTTCTAAATACAAACAGTTCGTTCAAAATTGCTTTAAGATTATAAGTCGACAGGCATTACATGCTCGTTCACTTGGATTTATCCATCCTACTACAAATAAGAAGTTGCATTTTGAATCAAACTTGCCATCAGATTTTATTAATGTGCTTGACAAATGGGATGGGTATACTTCAAACCGTCCTGATGGTGATGAGTAAATTAGCCATTGAGGAATATGGCAAAGATATTAATCAACTATCTCACCAACTACGACTACTTTATAATTATTATTAATGCCTGCCGCAGAATAGTTGATAAAATATATTCCTTGAATTTTGGGTCTCAAGTCAATATTCAAATAGTTCTCACCTTTTTCAATATTCCAATATCCTGTTTCTCTGCCAGTTGCATCAAAGACTCTGATTGAGTAATCATCAGGTATCTTGTTGCCAAAAGCCAATTTAATTTTTCCATTAGTTGGGTTAGGAGAAATATTTGGTAGTACTCTAATATACCCAACCCTTGTAAGTGTGTCTATTTTATCAGTTGAGGTTACAATCAAACGAACATCATATATGCCAGCATTATCGTATTTAATTGATCCAGGATTTTCAAGTTCAGAGCTCTCTGGATTACCTTCCTCAAAATACCAATTATATCCACTAATGTTACCAAATGATGTGTTTATGAATGATAAAGATTCACCAATGGTAATTTTTTCTGTTTCAACTGAAAACCCTGCAAAGATATTCGTAGAATCAAGGTTAGTCCCTTTTAAAATTGTAACACCAGTCATAAGTGGGTCTAGCCAATATTTAAGCTGTGATGTTGAATCCTGACCATATGATTCCCAAGAAAAACTAAATTTACCATAATAATCCGGGGCATTTTCAGATGTGCATGAAGCACTACCACCTGTTAAAGAACCAATTATATTACCTTTGTTATTAAAAATAGGGCTACCTGATGACCCCCCTTCAGTAACCCCATGCCCGCTTACAGTTTCATTCCAGTTTACTTTCCAATACTTTCCATCTGGATCTTCATTTTGATTGTCATATTTAGTGGATACTAAAGGATTTTCATAAGTTGATATCATCTTTAGGTCTCCCTGAGGGTGATGTATTGTAACACCTGATGATGAAACATCTTCAGTACGATTCCATCCATTGAAGTATGGCATATATTCAGAGGGCACATCATCGTTAAGCATTAACAATTTGAAATCAGAACCACTACTTGTTCCACCACTACTATGTTATAGCAAAGATGCACCGGATAATGTTTTCAATTCAGGTTCAAACTCCGGTTGATTGCAATTCTCTGACTCATAATCAAAATAGAATAGCCATTGTTGATAATCAAAAGCATCAGAAAATTCTCCACAATGGTTAGCTGTTAGAAAATAAGGAGTTCCATCATTTTTTGTATTGTTTATTAAAGTACCTGTACACCAGAAAGTCTTGTTACTTTCTTTTAATAGTATACGTGCGACTCCCTTTTTTTTGTCCTGCCAATTTTCTCCTTCTATACAGTTAATATGAACTTCGCAGCTACCGGCATCACCAAAACCTCTTGCATTACTATGATAATCTGAAAGTAAGACTCCAACTTCATGAATAGAAAATGGAATATGTTTGTGTCGTTTTTGAGCATTTAACTCAATTATTATTGTATCTCTCGGAATGAAATCTGTACACATATACAAATTGTTGTTGTTTTTTGTAAATGCACCTAGTACTAATTCTTTTTTTGGGTTGTACAGATAAAGCTTTTCACCATCACCCAAATTTATATTATTAAAATATAAGTTCACAGCAACAGCATGAGGAACAACAATCTCAAGTTGCCATACATAGCCGTTGTCAGCTTCTAACCAATTACCTTTATTTGATAAATTATAAGGAAAAGGCAGTGTGTATCCAGCACGGGCAGGAGTTTTATTTTCGTTTAATAGAACCTGAGGTAATATATTTGGTATTTCAATAGAAGGGATCTCACCGTTTAATGAACTATGGAAACTATCAGGTATACCTTTAGTTGATATTTGAGATATTGCAAAAGCATGAACTAAAATTAGTAGTACTAGAAGTAAAAACCGATTCTTCATATATAATTACATCCTAAAAGAAATAACAAAATTCTATCTAATAATCGATAGCGTTTTTACAACATGATTGTCACCATTAATAATATTAACCAAATATAATCCATCAGGTTGCAATTTAAGGTCAAGTACATATGTATTTTTATCTCTTATTAATTTCTTATTACTAATAATATTACCTTCAACATCTGACACATTGATCTTAACTTCTTTATTATCGGTGCTTGCAAATTGAAGGATGAATATTCCTGTTCCTGGATTTGGATAAATTCTAAAATCATCAGGTCCATCAAAATCTTCAATCCCAACCCAGTCAACCAGGATGTAGTCTTCCATTAATTTCAAATCGCTGCCTACAGCATTTGTTACGTTTAAGCTTACGTTATATGCACCACCAACAGTATATAATATATTTTCGGGATTTTGTTCCGTTGATATACCTGGAGTACCTCCTTCAAATTCCCATGCCCACTCGATTGGGTTACCAGTTGATAAGTCACTAAAATTAACAGTTTCATCCTGCATTATATGTGTATTGTCTGCAGTAAAATCAGCTACAGGTGCAGAACCACCTACTATTATATAATCTTCTTTCACTAATGTATCAGAACCACCTAGATTTGTGGCTATTAACGTAACTGTAAAAACACCTTCATTATTAAAACGAATAGTTGGGTTTTGTTGGGATGATGTTCCTGGCGATCCTTCTTCAAATGTCCATGCCCACTCATATGGATCTCCAGTAGATAAATCAGTGAAATGTACCGATGTGCCTGGTAGCACATGAGTAGCATCAGCTTCAAAATCGGCAGTTGGAAGTGCCATTGCATTTACATGAATATAATCTGGTTTTATTTCAGTATCAGTACCATCGGCATTTGTAACGGTTAAACTAACATCCATATATCCAGTGTCGGGATAAACAACCCATGGATTTTCTTCTGTTGAAGTTCCAGGATTACCGCTTTCAAATGTCCAATCCCATTCATAAACACCAGGCTCAGACAGGTCTGTAAAAAATACTGTATCGCCCTGAGTTATTTCAGTATTATCAGCAATATAATCAGCAATAGGAGGGATAATTTGCCATGAAACACCAGGTAATTTCTCCATTCCAGTGTTACCAGGATCAAGCCAGTCTTGAAGTCGGGTAGCTGCTGTATTCCCATTATGATCCCATGAATACCAAATCTTCCCATAATAGGCAGGTGATGGGTTTGTGCATGAATTTGATGTCCACCCACCTGTAAGATCGCCCATAATAAGACCGTTACTATCGAAAACCGGGGATCCGGAGGAGCCTCCCTGCATAATCGATTTACCATTAACTGTTTGTGCCCACGTAAGTTTCCAGTGGCTTGGATTCCCATTCCAGAAGGTGGATGATACTAGAGGTGTATCATAAGTAGATATTTTTTTTATATCTCCAGCAGGATGGTGAATTCCAACACCATTACCGGCATCTTCATTGGAGTTTGTGCGATTCCATCCGCTAAAAAATACATCAAATGAGTTAGGTATCGAGTTATTAAACTCAACGAGGTAAAAGTCGGATCCGTCATCAGCAAAGCTAGGATCGTTAGCTCGTAATTGGCAACCGGTTGTTGCATTATAGCCTGAGCTACTACCATTACAAGAGCTAGCCTGGAAGTTAAAATAAAATATCCATTGGTTTCTATCATTTGAATTCGATCCTTCTCCACAGTGCGCTGCTGACAGAAAGTAAGGAGTTCTGTCGTTATCAGTATTATTGATTAATGAACCAGAGCACCAATAGTAACTGCCTCCAATTTTAATTGACATACGTGCGACACCTTTTATTTGATTCTCCCAATCGTCACCCTCTTCACAGGCAACATTAATCATGCACCACCATGAACTTCTCTCGTTATCGTTTATAATCTCAATGTCTCTGTATGCATATGCAACTTCACTTATACTAATCATTGCATCTTGGTTAACATTATCAGGTTGAAAATACTCAAGCGTAACTTTATCTCCTTCAATGAATTGTGTCGAAAAAAGATGTGATTCAGGATTGTTGGTATGAGTAAATGCTCCAATTGTTTGAGTTTTATCGTAATTATATAAAAATAATTCACCGCCTTCTGGTATGAAAAAATTATCGTAATAGATACCCAAAGCTAAAGCTCCATCAACACTTATTTGCATTCTCCAAACCTTACCAACATCAGGAATAATAGTCCATGTTCCTGAGTTCTGAAGGGTCTTATCGATAACAACTGATACTCCCATCCGTCTTGGCTTATTCGGGTTTGCTGCTTCGTTAATGAGGTCTTCAGTAGCAATACTTACCATATTAGGAGAGGTGAAATTAAGATGCTGATAATGATCATCAAGTTGAAACATAACACTATATGGAGTTCCACCGTTGCTTATTTGAGCATAGCTCTCAAACAAGCTTCCTGATACAAAAACTATCAGGAATAGAAAATAGATTGTAAATTTTTTCATAACAATATGTTTTATCTGATTATTTTAAATTCTTAAAATAGAATTACACAAAACAAAGTTACAGATAATTGAATACATTTTGCATATTCATGCCAAAAAGCATGGTAATTTTAAACCTGCCGATTTTTGGATTATTTAGTTTACCTTTGGGAAAATTTTTTTTAAAATGATTGTAATAACGGGTGCAGCGGGTTTTATCGGTAGTGTTTTAGTAGCACGTTTGAATAGTGATGGCTATAAGAACCTGATTCTTGTTGATGATTTTAATAAAATTAGCAAGAATAAAAATCTTGACCAAAAATATTATATCAAAAAAATTCACAGAGATGATTTTTTTCAGTGGTTTGATGATTATTTTTTTAATGTTGATTTTGTATTTCATATTGGCGCTCGCACTGATACAACGGAGTTTAATAGTGAAATTTTTAACATTCTCAACCTTGAATATTCAAAACAGATTTGGCAGCGTTGCAGTAACCACAAAATTCCATTAATTTATGCTTCTTCGGCTGCAACATATGGTTTAGGTGAATTAGGCTATATAGACGATCACAAAATTGTTGATAAGCTGAAACCGTTAAATCCTTATGGAGAATCAAAAAATGATTTTGATAAGTGGGTGCTAAAGCAGAAGAAACAACCTCCTTTTTGGGCCGGACTTAAGTTTTTTAATGTATACGGTCCAAATGAGTATCATAAAGATAGAATGGCTTCAGTAATTTTTCATGCTCTCGGGCAGATTCTAAAAACCAAGAAGGTAAAATTATTTAAATCGCACAATTCAAAATTTAAGGATGGTGAACAACTGCGCGATTTTATTTACGTTAAGGATGTGATTGATGTGATGCTTTTCTTGAAGAATAATAAGATTGAGTCAGGAATATATAATTTAGGCACTGGTATAGCTCGTACCTTTATTGATTTGACAAATGCAATATTTGCAGCGCTTCAAATGGAACCTAACATTGAATTTATCGATACTCCTGAGGATATCCGTGATAAATATCAGTATTTCACTGAGGCAAATATGGAGAAGCTTAAGGGTATAGGTTATAATAACACATTTACTTCACTTGAAACAGGAGTTAATGATTATGTAACAAACTACCTTGTAAATAATATCTACATCTAATGCTAATTGTTCTAAGCGTAAGTCCATACATGTGGATAGATTGAAATGATAAAAAGATTAATATCAACCTAAGATTACTGCACTTCCAATACATGTTTTTTCCTCACGGTCATAAATCACTGTGAACTGACCAGGAGCTACACCTGATATACTAGAATCACTCACAATCTTGTTTCCAATTTCATCTTGTATAAGTATTCCTGAGTTAAACTCCGGTTGATGTCTTATTTTAAACTTTATACTTCTCAAGTTATTGTAATTATGGTTAGGATTTAGAAAGTGGATATCTTCAAGATATATTGTATCGTTGTAGCGAGATATAGGATCATAACCTTTTGATGCATATACAATGTTATTATCGATGTCCTTTTTCACTACAAACCAAGGCCCACCACTTAGTTTTAGGCCTCTTCGTTGCCCAATAGTATGAAACCAAAATCCTTTATGTTCACCAATAAGGTCATTAGTTTCTAATTCTCTTATTTCTCCTGGCATTTCACCAATTTGATTTTTGATGAAATCACTATAGTTAATCTTTCCCAAAAAACATATCCCCTGACTATCAGGTCTTCCTGCGCTTGGGAGTTTTATTTTGGTTGCTATTTCTCTAACTTGCGATTTTGGTAAGTCTCCAATCGGAAACATTGTTTTTTGTAGTTGAGGATAGGTTATGTTCCCTAAAAAATAAGTTTGATCTTTAACTTTATCGGCTGCCGTACTTAAAAAGATTCCTTCTTCAGTTTCGTAATTAGTAGCGTAATGGCCTGTCACAATTTTATCAAACTCATTACCATGTTTATCATTAAATGCGCCAAATTTTATTAACAAGTTACACATGATATCAGGGTTTGGGGTTAATCCTTTCTTAACAGAATCAATTGTGTATTTAACTACTGATGACCAATATTCATGCTGTAAGTCAACGATATCGAATTCGCAATTATATTTTTTGGCTATCCATTGAGTTATCTCTATATCTTCTTCTGAAGGGCAATCCATAAAGGCAGACTGATCCTCCATTCCTATTTTTATATAGAAAATATGGGGATTAAATCCCTGTTCCTTCAATAAAGGAATTGTAACCGAGCTGTCAACCCCTCCTGAAACCAATGCTGCTATTTTCATATAAAATTTTGTGCAAAGGTCGACATTTTGTTGAATTATACTAAATGAATTACTTTGCTACAATCATGCATAGTTTTATTACTTTTGAGAAATTATTAGTAAAAAATGAAAAGTAAAATATAGACATGTACGGAAATGTAAAAGATCACCTAATCAATGAAATAAACGATATTCGTAATGCCGGTTTGTATAAGGAAGAAAGAATAATAGTTAGCCCTCAACAAGCAGAAATTAAGTTAAACACAGGTCAAAATGTGCTTAATTTTTGTGCCAATAATTATCTTGGACTTTCAAATCATCCTGAGCTGATTAAAGCAGCAGAAGAAGGAATGGATTCACACGGTTATGGAATGTCATCTGTAAGATTTATTTGTGGTACAACTGATCTGCATAAAACTTTAGAAAAGAAAATTGCTGATTTTTTCGGTACAGAAGATACTATTCTTTATGCAGCTGCTTTTGATGCAAATGGAGGGGTCTTTGAGCCATTACTAACAGCTGAAGATGCTATAATTTCAGATAGTCTTAATCATGCATCTATAATTGATGGAGTAAGACTCTGCAAAGCCCAACGTTATCGTTATGCTAATGCCGACATGGCAGCACTGGAAGAAGAATTAAAGAAAGCACAAGCACAGCGTTTCAGAATAATAGTTACCGATGGTGTGTTTTCTATGGATGGAAACACTGCTCCTGTTGACAAGATTGTTGAACTTGCAGAAAAATATGATGCCATGGTTATGGTTGATGAATGTCACTCAGCCGGTGTTGTTGGTAAAACCGGAAGAGGTGTTAGTGAGCATTTTGATATAATGGGTAAACTGGACATCATTACCGGAACCCTGGGTAAAGCTTTTGGTGGTGCAGTGGGTGGTTTTACGACTGGTAAAAAGGAAATTATTGAGATGCTTCGCCAGCGTTCGCGTCCCTATTTGTTCTCCAATTCTCTACCTCCAATGATTGTTAATGCAGGCATTCGTATGTTTGACATGATGAACGAAACAAATGAGCTTCAGGATAAACTCCATGAAAATACTGACTATTTTATGGAAAAAATGATAGCAGCCGGTTTTGATATTAAACCTACTCAATCTGCAATTTGTGCAGTTATGTTATACGATGCAAAACTTTCACAGGATATGGCATCAAAATTACTTGAGGAAGGAATTTATGTAATAGGATTTTATTTTCCTGTTGTACCAAAAGGAGAAGCAAGAATTAGAGTTCAATTATCAGCAGGACATGAACGTGAACACTTGGATAAAGCAATTGCTGCGTTTACAAAAGTGGGTAAGGAACTCAAGGTAATTTAATTGTCCATTCACTGTTCACTATTAACTATTAACTATTCTCATTGATATGATATTCGGTATAGGTACAGACATAATTGAAGTTAAACGAATGGAAAAGCATCTATTAAATAACGATGCTTTAAAGCTGAAACTTTATACCCAGGCTGAACAACAATATTGTAACAAAGGTAAACTTACTCAATCACAATGTTTTGCAGCTCGTTTTGCGGCAAAAGAAGCTTTTTTTAAAGCACTAGGAACAGGCTATCGCTATGGAATGGCCTTTCATGAAATTGAGATTCTAAATGACGAATTGGGAAAGCCTTATGTAGTTCCACATGGCAAAGTGAAGGAATATCTTGAACAACAAAAGGTGAAACATATTCATCTCTCAATTTCACATGTTAAAGAGATGGCAAATGCATTTGTAGTTTTGGAAAAATAAACTTCACTAATGTTGGTCAGATAGAAACAACTTGGCATTCTTATTTATACTTTCCTTTATTGAAATAAACTTAAAAGCAGTTTCCTCTACGAATTTATCATTTGAATAATTGTATATCTGACGAGATGTCTCTGCTGTTTCTTTCGTAATTGCTGATTTTTTTCCAGTTACAAATCTTTTTGTCCATAATATTCTCCACACAATCTCACTGATGAATTTTGTAGCCTTATATTTAGGTCGTTTAACATCCAGTGAATCAGCCATCCAAAAAAATAGTTGTTTGTAACTAACGTTTTCAGAATTTAGGATGTATCGTTCACTTGAAGTTTTACTTTTCATAAGTATAATCATTGCTTCAACCACATCTTTTACATCTACAAATCCATTTGAACCCATAGAATAGAACTTAAGCCCATTATACATTGTGCTAAAAAGTTTTGAACTTCCTGAGTCCCAATTACCAGGGCCAAGTATTACTGACGGGTTAACAATAACTGCATTTAACCCTTCAGAGATTCCCCGCCAAACTTCCATCTCCGCATGGTATTTACTGGTTGAGTATGCTGAAGATTTTTTCGCGTTCCAATGTGTTTCCTCAGTAACAATATCGTTGTTATTGCTTCTTCCAAATACACCAATTGAGCTAATATGTACAAGCTTTTTTATGTCTTTCTCTAAGGCTGCATTTACAATATTTTTAGTCCCGGTAATGTTTGCAGAAATAATACTTTCTTTATCAGAAGATTGGAAGGAGACTATTGCAGCTGTATGATATACATAACTTATCCCTTCCATTGCATCAAGTACAGAATAGAAGTCAGATATATCCCCATCAATCCACTTTATTTTATTAAAAAGACTGTCAACATCATTTGTATAATATGAAAATACCTTTTTGGTTTTCAAAATATCAGAAGTAGATCGTTTAAAAACAACTGGTGTTTCACCGGCAACTGCTAACTTAAAAACTAGGTGCGAACCAACCAAACCTGTACCACCAGTAACTAGAATCATATTGCTCATTAATTGCTAAAGTGTAAATGCAAGATTACAGCAAAATTATAAAGTTAAATGTTAAAGTAGATAGTGAATCATAAAAAAGTAGAATATAATGATGAAATATTTTTTTTAATATGGAGTTCGTTTTGTTTTATTTTTGTTTCATGATCTCTAAACCATTTCAATACTCAGAGCCACTTTTCAGGCCGCCAAGCGAAGCCAGATCATTAATATTGCAGATAACAAATGGTTGTTCTTGGAACCGTTGCTCATTTTGTGAAATGTATACTTCAAAAAAATTTCAAATAAAAAAAGAGAAAGAAATTTTTGATGAGATTGATTTATTGGCTCCTTATTCTTCACAAATACGAAAAGTATTTCTAGCTGATGGAAATGCAATGGTACTATCGTTTGATAAGCTAATGAACATTATTGAAAAACTTAATAGTACATTTCCAAATCTTAATAGGATATCAATATATGCACTACCAAAAGATATAAGCACGAAGACCGAAGACGAACTCAGAGTTCTCTCGGCAGCTGGTTTGAAATTGATTTATACTGGTATAGAAACTGGCGACGACGAATTATTGAAGTTGATAAATAAAGGTGAGACATCAGTTTCAACTATTGAAGCTTTAGTGAAAGCAAGGAAATCAGGCCTTAAGCTATCAGTGATGATTTTGAACGGATTAGGAGGAAAACATTACTCAAAACAACATGCTATAAATTCCGCACAAGTGGTCAATAAAATACAACCCGAATATTTGTCTACTCTTGTTTTGAGTTTTCCTTATGGGTTAGATCATTTTAAGAAGAGGTTTTCAGCAGATTTTATTGAATTGAATAAATATGATTTAATTTCGGAGATGAGCGATTTTATTTCTGAACTTAATTTACAAAATACTGTATTTCGGAGCGATCATGCATCAAACTATCTGATATTAAAAGGTATGCTAAATAGAGATAAAGAGAAACTTCTTTCTGGAATATCCGACGTAATAGATAATCCTGAGTCATCTGATCTTCGACCAGAATGGATGCGTGGATTATAGAATGTTTTTTGTAAAAGTGCTTATTGTTGTATTCTAAATAGCAAACTTGTTAATTACTAATTTTGGTTATTACTATTGGATCTTTCTTTTGAATGCCTAGTAATGAAGCTGCCTTTCCTTTATTAATTGATATCTCAAGCATATCATTACCAGTAAACAATGCAACAATTTCACCAGGGCGTACATCCCCATAAGATTCGTGCATTTTGTAGACCTTATATTTATGCGATCTGAAAGAAATTTCGAATTTAGAACCAGAAGTAAATTTTTTAAAATCGTTTTTTGAAATGTTTGTAATAAGGTTGTGATAATTGTCAATATGAATAATCATACCTTTTAATGAATTTTCTGTTATCACAGGTTTAAATAACATTTTCTTTATAAGCTCCTTCTTTGGAGGTCCGAGTTCATCGGGTTTACCTCCCTTCAATAAATGCGCTGCTGCCTTAGCAAACCTATCTCGGCTAGAGAATGTATATGTTGATGATTCTAATGCTACATCTAGTTCAAAAATACTATCAGGTTCAGAATCAAAGATTAGAGAAAATATGCCATCATCAGTACCGATAAAGTATTGTTTGTTGTAGTAAGCTACAATGTGTACTTCTTTTAAAGACTCTTCTGTGTTTACTCCAATAATGTGTACGGTTCCTTCAGGAAAGCTGGGATATGTATTTCTTAATATATAAGCAGCTTCAGCGGAATCAAATGGTTGAATTTGATGACTTATATCAACAATATGTGCTTCAGGATGAAATTTATGTATTACACCCTTAACAGCGGCTACATAATAGTCGCTTAACCCCCAATCGCTAATTAAAGTAATTATCCCCATATTACTTTCAATATATTAATAACGGATTTCCGCTACTAACAATAATGGTCTTCTTTTGTTAATTATAGTGCCATCCAAAGAATTTTTCTCTTATTCATCTCAAATATCAAAATTATAAAATTTGCTTCTTGGTGAAGAGTATTTTTTTAATATTTTTGAAATATAATTAATAAATATCTAGATAGTGCTAAGCTTATGAGTGAGAGGGTCATACAGATGAATTTGGACAGTCCGCTTGAATTTTATGGTCCTGGTGATGTACATTTGAACCTTATTAAGTCATTATTTCCTAAATTGAGAATTATTGTACGGGGAGATTATATAAAACTAGTAGGTACCGAAGAAGAAATAAACTTATGTGAAAAGCGTTTGGATTTGTTGATTATCCAGTTTGAAAAATTTGGAAAAATAAATGAAGAAACCGTGACCGGAATTATGGGTGAAGAGCAGAATTCAAATAATACCAATGAAACGCAGGCCGATGACGTCCTTGTTTTTGGCAGGCATGGTAAGTTGATTAAGGCTCTTACAATCAATCAAAAAAGTATGGTTGACAGTATTGAGAAAAACGATTTATTATTTGCAATTGGACCAGCAGGAACTGGAAAAACGTATACAGCAGTTGCACTTGCAGTTAGAGCTTTGAAAAACAAACAGGTAAAAAAGATAATATTAGCCCGTCCGGCAATTGAAGCTGGCGAAAACTTAGGTTTTTTACCTGGTGATATGAAAGATAAGCTTGATCCTTATCTTCAACCTCTTTATGACGCATTACGGGATATGTTATCTACTCAAAAATTTTTATCATACCTCGAGGATGAAACAATAGAAGTCGCTCCGTTGGCTTTTATGCGTGGAAGAACATTAAGCAATGCCTTTGCCATACTTGATGAAGCTCAGAATGCATCAGAAAGTCAGCTAAAGATGTTCCTAACAAGGATGGGAAAATCTTCTAAATTTATAGTTACTGGTGATATTACTCAAATCGATCTTCCGAAGCAAAAACTATCAGGATTACTTCAGGCCGAAAACTTACTTAGTGATATTAAGGGTGTTGAATTTGTTTATTTAGATAAGAGGGATGTAGTGCGACATAAACTTGTAACAAGAATAATAGAAGCGTATAGTAAAATTGATGATAAAAATAAAAAATTATGACTGAAGCAATAACGAATACTGAGTTTAATTTTCCGAATCAAGAAAGTGTTTATCACGGTAAAGTACGTGATGTATATAACATAGGTGAAAAATTACTGGTAATGGTTGCAAGCGACCGAATATCTGCCTTTGATGTAGTGCTACCAAGAGGTATACCCTTTAAGGGCCAGATACTTAATCAAATAGCATCAAAGTTTCTTGATGCTACCGCAGATATTGTTCCTAATTGGAAAATGGCAACACCTGATCCAATGGTAACTGCCGGTCATTATTGCTCTCCATTTCCTGTGGAGATGATAATAAGAGGTTATTTAACAGGAAGTTCATGGCGTACATATAAAAATGGGGCAAGAGAAATTTGTGGTGTACCTGTTGCAGAAGGGTTAAAAGAACATGAGCGATTTCCAGAACCAATTATTACACCTACTACAAAAGCTGTTGAAGGACATGATGAAGATATTTCTAAGGAAGAAATAATTGCTCAAGGACTTATTTCAATTGAGGATTATGCCAAACTGGAAAATTATACTAGAAAACTCTTTCAAAGAGGAAGTGAAATTGCCGCTGAAAAAGGTTTAATATTAGTTGATACAAAATATGAATTTGGCAAAGTTGGTGATCAGATATATTTAATTGATGAGATTCATACTCCTGATTCATCGCGATATTTTTATGCTGATAAATATGAAGAACTATTTACCAAAGGAGAACAGCAAAAGCAACTCTCAAAAGAATTTGTGCGTGAATGGTTGATGGAAAATGGGTTTCAGGGAAACAAAGGCCAGCAGGTTCCTGAAATGACTGACGAAATTGTAACTATGATTTCTAACAGGTACATAGAACTCTACGAACAAGTTACAGGTGAAAAATTTGAAAAATCAATTTCGGGCATGGTGCTTGAGAGAATCGAAAATAATATAAATAATTTCTTAAAAACGATGTAATAATTACGGATTTTAAGCGATTATTATATGTGGTGAGTTATAATAAATTGCTACACAAGTGAAGATAAATTATCTTTCAGTGCACAAAAAAGACCAATTTTTGTTTACCAAAATAAGTAGAAGACAATCACAAACAACTACTGTTAGTAAATTCTTAATAATAAATTATTTCATTATTTATGGTCATCATTTTTTTTTTAAATTTACCACATTGGCTGTATACAGTTAAATATCGCATAACTTTATGTTAAAGTTTAAAATTAAAAACCAAGTTTATATTTTAATATCACTCTTGCTTGGCTTACATTGCCAATTGATAAGCCAAGTTACTTTTGATGATAGAGATAACCCTGATTTGGTAAATTTTTCTTCATTAAGTCCTGTACAATCTGAGATTGATAATCTAAGAGGTTGGGCAAAACAGGATAATGGTACTTGGCTTGCAACTCGCAACCGTATACCGTTTACCGACGAAAAAACCAACAAGAGCACAAGAAGCGAACGAAAACTAGGTCAAGATAATATAATTTCTTTGGAGCTACGAAAAGTGATGATAGGTAACAAACAGTATAATGTTCTCGTTAAGAAATATTATGATGGTGAATATGAGTTTCCTGTACTTCTTGAAAATTGGAAGGGATTTAAATCATTGGAGTATTATGTTTTTCCGAGCTCGAAATTAAGTGAGATACTTCCTGATGTGATTCCTTTTAACCAACAATATGCTGTGAATTTGAATGTGTTTGCAAGAGGCACTATAAGAGATTATGAAAACAAGCACCCAGATGATGAAATTGTGAGAACAATTCAGAGTGTAGAACGTTCTGAAGTTGTGAACGACTGGAATATTATCTTTGCTGTATTCCCAATTAAAAATGGAGATAATGAGGTTGTTAGGTTTAAATTAATAAAGTCATTTAATGAGAATTATCTTGCAAGTTTTTATGCTGCTCCAGCTAATTGGGAGAGTAATTTTGAGATGACTTTTTATGAAACAAATTTCTTTAGGTTTAAGTCTTTCATTAGAGATGCGCAGGAATATGTACTACCCCTTGCTGAAGATGTTAATAATCTGACACCTGAAAAAGCTTTCGAAAATAATTATAATTGGGGAATACTGAAGTATCAGATGGGTGATTGGCCCAGTGCTATTGATTTTTTCAACCAAGCTTTGATGATCAAACCTAATACAGAGGATTTTCTTATATATTCGTACCGGGGTAATGCTCGCAGCAAGATGTGTCTGTTCACTGACGCAATAGATGATTTTGACAAGGCTCTTGATATTAAACCGGAAGAAATTATGGAGTATTCAAACTGGGTAAAAAATTATTTTAATCGTGGCGTGGCCAAATATTATTTGAATGATCTGGATGGCGCATGTAAGGATTGGAATAGGGCACTTGAACTTGGCTTTGGTCAGGCATACTTTTACGTATTGGATTATTGTGAATAAAAAGAAAAGGTAAATTCAGATGCCTGACAGTGGTTTTATTAAAATAGTTTTCACTTTTATTATTGTGGTTATGATGCTTGATTGCATCGGGCAAAGAACCGCAAATTTAAAACGTGATTTAGCAGGCTATTTTCAATTAAATTATAATCTTGGATTTTCACAATTTTATGGAGATGCAAGTAGTAACGGATATTTTAAAAAATTCTCAAGGGAAACAACCTTTGCAACCGGGATAACTGCTCGTAAGTATATTAATCCTATATTTGGCGTAGGAATAAACTTTTTGTACTCAGGATTAAAAAGTCATAAGGAAATACGTGCTACAGGTGATTCTGCTAATTTTTTTTAACCGGAAATTATTTTGATGGAAATATTAATCTGCTTGTTGATTTTAATAGTTTATTTTGGGAACCAAGTTCTAGAAAGATGTCAGTATATGGTATAGTAGGAATTGGGTATTCCACCTGGAACAGTAAGTTAGTTGATTCGTTAACAGGTACGATAATGGATAGTGGTTATACGATCGGTACCAATACATATAAAAAAGGAGGATTTGTTGTTCCTGTAGGTTTAGGAATTAATTATATGTTAAATAATAATTGGGCTTTAAACATTGAAATGAATTTAAGAATGGTACTAAATGATGATGTTGATGTTTGGCGTGATGGCTTTAAGTATGATCAGGTTTTGTACACTTCATTTGGGATATCATATTTTATTAACCGCCGAGCATCAGGCAATCGTAAGCGACTAGAAAAAAAAGCATATATTACTGAACCGGTTGAACCAGTTCCTTTATACGATTACAATGTACAAGACGGAGGCAATAAAAAATCAAACAAAAGTGAATCTGAAGTAATACTCATCGAGTCACCAATTGAGAAAAAGATTGAAACACCTTCAGGTATTAGATACCGTGTACAAATACTTGCTAAACGCAACAAGCTACCTTCATTTCAATATTTAAGAGATAGGTACAATATTCAAGGTAATATTTATGAAAATTATCAGAATGGTGTTTATCGGTATTCAACTGGAGATTTTAACTCATACAGGGATGCTCTGCGGCATAGTTATCTAATGAGGGATAAAGGGATTACAGAGGCTTTTGTGGTGGCCTATAAAAACGACAAACGGATTACCATATCAAAAGTTATGAAACAAAATTGATTGAATAATATATAAGATACTGAAGCGTTAATAAGAATTGCAATTAGGAAATATATTTGATAAAAAAAATTAAAAAATATTATGGGACGACCTTCAACAAGACCAGGTAAATTAAGAGACGGTTTCTACATAGAAGTAAGAAGTAAAGGTAGTAAAACTGGTATTAAACTTAGATCAGATACGCTTGATGAAATGAAGCAAGCTGCATTACATTATGGTAAAACAAAGGAAGTAACAGTCCTTGGGGAATATAAAAATGGCAAACCTGTTAAAAAGTAACAAGATGCCATTTTAGCGACTCTTACTACCATTACTATTTAAATAAAATGCATGTCCAATAGGTAAAATTTCTTCCTCAGAAACAACTACTAACCTATAAAATACATCTGTTCCCATATTCTTAAAACTTGCTTTGTTTTCATTATCCACTTGCGACCACTCAACTGGTTTCCACTTGTTTTCATTAAATACTGCGAGGTAAACAAATTGTGATGTATCATCAAAATCAACTGTCACATCAGCAGTTTTAATATATTCATCTGTAACATCTAAATAATTGTAGTCGCCTAAGAATGGAGGTGTATGTATTTCTTTCTCTTTAATTGAGAAAAGACTATTAGGATCATAATTATGCGATCGGCGGTATACTTTGGCAACTTTACCCTGAGGATAATCTAACTGTTTGTTATCTGAGGTACTAAGAATTAGTTTTTTATTGTTTGGAAGAATAATAGTAGTAGAATAATAACCTAATATTGAATCCGCGAAATAAGGAGTATAATCCATTACAGCTGCTATACCAATACTCCTGAGGGCAGTTACTTTATATATATTTATATCTCTGAGACTCCCAGTATGGTTTTTTTCTGTTGTCGAGATGAGCTGCGCATTAGGATTTACAACCAACCTGTCATCACGCGATATTTCATTATTTATTTCTTTATTTATCAGAATTGCAGTCTCAATAATATTAAGATTTCTCCTAATAATATGTGCATATTTCTCGCTAAAATGATTTGAGTAAGATCCAACATCTTCATTTGCAACACGGTATGGTAGTATAAAATCGCAGAACTCGTTAAAATTATACTTATTGTCCCATGTGCTTTTTTGCCAGGTGTTGTATGTATTATTAATGTGTTTAATTATAAATTCAGAGTTTACATTCTCAATATCCAACAATATTGTATCTGTTTTGTAACTAACTTTTTGGGAATTCATTTCGATAGAATCAAAGTGCCTTTTAATGGACACATAATCTTTAAATTCCGATGGATTAATATCAATCAAAGTGTCAGAAGAATCCCTTAATGACATTCGGAGAGTATAATTATTCTCAAGATTTTTGATTAGGAAATAAGCTGCTTGAAGTTTTAGAGAATCTTCAGGTCTGTTAAACGCAAGTATCACTTTCATTAAGTCCGGTTTACGTATGCTTGATTTGTTAAGACTTTTCTGAACTTCGGTGGGGATACCCGGGGCCTTCTTTTTCAGACAGCTAACAACCATTAGTGCTAACATGAATAGTATTAGTAGAAAATATTTTTGTAAACGCAAAACCAGTTCTAATTGGTGGATTAGATTATACTCAGAGACTATAAAATAGTTTCAAAGATAAGTTTATCTATATAGGTTTAATTGACTTTTCAGGAAGCCAACCAACACTTCCATTTTGTATTTTAATCTCAACCCAGTTATCTATTTTGTCAATTATCTTCACCTTTGTCCCTTCATGAATAACAAAAAGGTCAACAGCATTTTGCGTAGGAGAGCTTTTAACTGTTATTGATGAAGTAAATACAATAGCTTCATTTTGTTCAATACTAGCGTTGAATTTTTGTGATGCCAGGGCATAAGAAGTAACGGTTATAATCAAAAACAATAATCCCAAATAAAATGAAATCTTGCGGTTTTGTCGTTGTTTTGACATGATGAATAAACCAATAGTGACTATTAGAAATGTAAACGATATTAATGTGAAAATAGTCCAGGCATCAGCACCAAGTTTATTATAAAAGAAATTCCACCAACGGTGATAAAAAAGTTCAGGTACTTTCTCAATCTTATCAACAATCATACTGTTGGCAATGTTTAAATTGTATCTAATTTCAGTATCATTTGGTAATAGTCTTTTCGCTTTTTCGTAATATAAGATTGCTGAGGCAATGTCATTGTTTTTAAAATAAGCATTACCCATATTATAATATAATTCACCCGACTCAATACCACCGTTAAGTACCTTGTGATATGTAATTAATGCAGAATCATATAAACCGTTGTTATAAGAGTTATTAGCAGCCAATATCAGAGAATCGGGATTAATTGCAAATAGGGCCGTAGTGAAAACCTGGAAAGCAAATAATAATGTAATATTTTTTAGATATTGAATCATGTTGATTTGTTATTTAAGTGCTTTTTCGGCTTGCATAATTGCAACTACAGACTCATTATATATACTTTCCATCTTGTCAGATGAGTCGCTTGGGGCAAATCTTGCAAATTCGATATTGCTGAGCGTGTTTATGAAACTCTCTGTAATAGTATCCTCAACACCTTTTTCTGTTAACATATCTGCCACAGTTTCAACAGATAGTTCAGATTGTTTTAAACTAAATTTATCAGCTATATATCCCCAAAGTGCCTGTGCAATTTCATCATAATATGCTTTATCGTTGCCAGCAGATTTATATTTCTCTGAAGTTTTGAGTCTTGACCTGGCAATTTTATTTGCCTTTCTGTTTTTTATTAACCCAATATTAGACTTTCTCTTTTCAATCTGCGTAAACAATAGTATAATTATAATCATTATTACAATTGGGACGAAGAGTAAAATGTAGTACGTTCTAGATAAAAACAAGAATTCGCCACGTTGTTTAAGATCAAATGGAAGGGATTTAATATGGTGTATGTCTTTACCTATAAATCTAATATCTTCTTGCGCAGAAGAACTATAGGATATGCCGTTTGATGCTACATCGCCCTTTGAAACTTGTATTTTATATTTTTCAGATGAAATACTATGATACTTCCTGTCGGAAGGATTGAAATAACTTAATGTAACTGGCATTATTTCAAAATTGCCTGCATTACGGGGAATAGCAAGGAATTCAAATTTTTTTCTACCCGAAACACCAGCACTATTTGTTTTAATATTGCTTATTACTTTAGGTTCAAAACTTTCAAAATCTACAGGAAATTTTACTTCTGGGAGAGTGATGAGTTCCAAATTACCTTTTCCAGATATTGTAAAAGTAAGAGTAATTGCATCATTTGCGCTCAGATTTGTTCTGTCTATTTTGCTACTTAATTTAAAATCTCCAACAGCACCATTAAATCCTTTTGGTTTTCCTTCTTGAGGTAGTGGTTTAACATTTATTGAAACTGGATTGGATTTTATAACAGTAGCAATATTTTTAACATTTCTATTGAAAAATGGGTCATTAAAAAAATCTTCAAATGGATCATAACCACGCTTTCTTTTGTTTTGAACCCTAAGTTGAACTGTGCATTCCATTTCTGTAGGATCGATTATAAGCTTGCCAGTTTTTTGAGGAAATATTGCAAATTTGTTAATTTCGGCAACTATATACTCTTCACCATTTATTATCTCAGTTTTTTGCTTGTATTGCCTTTGATCGCCCATCAAACTTTTCGACCAGAAACCTTGAAAAGAAGAAAGCTTTTTTACCATCAGATTTGAAATAGGTACTTTTGTATATATCTTGTAAGTTAATATTACCTGTTGACCTATATATGGAGATTTGTTACTTACTACCGTTTTAATGTAAACATCATCTTTTTGTAACACACCTGACTCGGAGGACTGATTACCTGTACCTTGCTTAGTATTTCTTTGTTGAGTACTTGTTCCTGATACGACCTTTATTTTAATGCTATTTGACTTTACAATAACTCTGTCAACGGTAACAGTTGCGGGACTAATAACAACATCCCCTTCCTTAACAGCCTCCAATAAGTAGGTATATGACATCGAGTAGTTTTGGGTCGTTTTCCCATTTATAAATTGTATGCTTGAGTTTGTTGAAGTGCTAGGACCCGAAAGTACATTTAAACTTCCAAAATTGGGTGATCTAAAGTTATTAGCTTCTTTATTTACTTCATAAACAACTCTGAAGCGCTCACCAACTCTAACAACTTGTTTAGCGGCACCTGTAAACCGTATCTGGGCATTTGCCAAAGAAAAAACTCCTGATATTATTATAATGGATAATATTAAAATTTGTTTGATCATATCATTATTTGCAATTCCTCAATACTTTAACAAAAATATTTCTTGATTAGTATATGCCTACCAGAGTTTATGCCATTATTTATGTACCTTCTCTATAGTTTGCGACTATACACAGCGTATCTTATTTAATAATATTAGTGACCAAAATACAGATCACATTACATCCTTTAACTTACCAGTCAATATCACTCTTCACTCCTTTTGCAGCTTTTGCTTTCTGTTTTTGAAGTTTTTGTAAGGTTTTTTTCTCATCATTCTTTAAAGCATCAAGCATACGTTGAGCATCTTTTTTGGAGATTTGCTGCGGCTGTTGTTTTTGTTTCTGATCCTTTTCCTGATCGCCTTTACTTTTATCTTTATTATCCTGTTTTTCTTTATCTTTTTCCTGCTGATCTTTTTTATCTTGGTCTTTTTTGTCCTGATTTTCTTTATCCTGGTCTTTTTTATCCTTGTCTTGCTGATCTTTTTTGTCTTGATCTTTGTTGTCCTGGTTTTTATCCTGATTTTGTTGTTGCTGTTGTTGCTGTTCTTTTAATTTCTTCCTGGCGTATTCCAAATTATACTTTGCATTGGCATCATCAGGATTCAATCGTAATGAATTTTTAAATTCTTCAATACTTTCTTTAAATTTATTCTCCTTCATATAAGTATTACCAAGATTATAATGAGCAGCTGATTTTTGTTCTGCATTTGTCACTCGCTCTGTAACTTCAGTAAACAGTTTATTTGATTCTTCATAATTTTCCTGCTCATACATTGCATCACCAAGATTAAAAGTTCCTTTAGTATAACCTGGTTTCTCCATTAATGCTTTTCGGTATTCTTTTTCTGCCTCTTGATAGTTACCTTCATTATATTCATTGTTGCCCTGTCGAATACGCTTTTTCTCACTTTGTGAATAACCAGTTGCAATACTAACAGTAGTTACCAGAAATAATATAATAGTTCGTGTAATCATTTTCTTATTTTCCAAAAAAATCAAATTTCTTAACCCAGGATGTTTTTCTATCAGCTATCAGTAACTCTAAAACAAGCAAAAATAAAGAAAGTCCCAAAAAAATCTGAAACCGATCCTCGTAATCTGTAAATTGCCTAGTTTCAATCTCTTTTTTGTCAATTGCGCTAATATCATCAAAAATACGCTTTAATCCTGTGCTGGCATTATTAGCTCTGGCATAAGCACCTCCTCCGGCAGCAGCTATCTGCCTCAGCATATCTTCGTTAAGTTTAGTAATAACAGTTGTATTATTTTTATCTTTTTTAAAACCAGTTTGTACTCCATAACTGTTATAGAGTGGAATTGGAGCACCTTCAGGCAATCCCATTCCAATTGTAAAAACGTTAATATTCAACTCATTAGCCAAAGTGGCAGCTTCAATAGCATCTCCTTCGTGATTTTCACCATCAGTAATAATAATTATAGCTTTGTTATGATCAGTATCTCCAAAGCTAAGTGCTGCTAATTCAATTGCCTCGCCAATTGCTGTTCCTTGGGTTGGAACAATTTCTGTGTCAACAGCAGAAAGAAAAATCTTGGCGGCTGAGTAATCTGTAGTTAGCGGTAGCTGCTTGTAAGCATTTCCTGCAAAAATAATTATACCAACTCTGTCGCCCTGAAGTTTGTCTATTAACGTTGAAATTGCAAGCTTTGATCTTTCCAACCTGTTAGGTTTTATATCTTCTGCTAGCATTGAGGTTGAAACATCGAGGACAAGATAAAGATCTATACCCTCGCGTTTTACTTTTTCGAGTTTTGAACCAATTTGAGGATCTACTATACCGATAACAAGGAAGACACAAGCAATTATTATCATTAAAAATTTTAATACTGGTTTGGAAGCAGAAACTTCAGGCATTAGTTTGGCTATTACTTTTTCATCACCAAATCTACATTTTGCCTTACTATTCCATACTCTGTATAGCCAAAACAGAATTGCAAAAACAATAATAATTGCCAGAAGCAGAAAATATTCAGTATGTGCAAATTTTAGCATTCTTTTGTCATTGTTAATGTTATTTTTGAAGTGGACAACCTAATAATTGAATAATATCCACCTCAGCACCCTCTTATGGAATTCTTCTAAAAACCAGATATCGAAGAATAATCTCCAATGAAAATAAAGCTAGTGCCAGTAATGCAAATGGTACAAATGCTTCATGTTTCTTTCTGAATTCCTGAACATCGATTTTTGATTTCTCCAGAGTGTCTATCTCTTTATAAATTTCTTTAAGTTTTTTATTATTATCAGCTCTGTAATACCTTCCTCCTGTCATGCTTGCAATCTGCTGAAGCAACTCTTCATCTATTTGAACTTTCATTTGCTGCATTTGAATACCAAATGGTGTTTGTACAGGGTAAGGGGCCATACCCATTGAACCAATCCCAATTGTATAAACTCTAATTCCAAACATGCTAGCTATCTCGGCAGCAGAAATAGGATCAACTGAACCCGAATTGTTAACTCCATCGGTGATTAGAATGATAACTTTTGAAATTGCATCTGAGTCTTTTAATCTGCTTACAGAAGTTGCTAATCCATCACCAATTGCAGTGCCATCTTCTATCATTCCACTTTGTATTTCATCAAAAATATTTGATATCATTGTATGGTCTGTTGTTAGAGGCACTTGTGTAAAAGCTTCACCGCTAAAAATAACAAGGCTTACTCTGTCGTTTGGCCTACGTGCTATGAATTCATTAGCTACATCTTTTGCGGCTTCAAGTCTGTCAGGTTTAAAATCTCGTGCTAACATACTACCGGAAACGTCTATTGACATAACGATATCAATTCCTTCAATGCTTATATTTTGCTTTGTTGATATTGATTGAGGCCTGGCTAAAGCAATAATAATAAGGCCAATAGCTAGTATTCTGAATATAAATAAGCTATGAATTAACCAGGTTTTAGGACTTGGTTTAATTTCATTAAACATTTGAAGACCGGAAAACCTCAGATCGGCAGTATTTTTATTATTTTTAAACCAATACCAAGTAATCAACAATGGAATTACCAAGAGTATATATAAATATTCGGGATTTGCCCAATTATCGATATTCAACATTTATTGGCTTTCTTTATAGTTAGTACTATCATTTTCTTCCATTTGTATTGGTTCTGCTATTTTTTTTGTTTCATTAACAAAATCAACACAGTGTGTAAGCCCTAAATCATTTTCAAGTGCAGTTGGAACAGCCTTTGCAAACTTTACCATATCTGATAGGTATAGTACACCATCGAGTTTAGACCTTACATCTTTATTTATTTCAAACTCATGTAGTTTTGTAAGAATCTCGAAACTTGTCATTTCAGGTGCATCAAAATGATACCTGTTCACCATATATTCTCTAATTATGTCAGTTAGTTCGGAGTAATATTTCTTAAGTTGTCCGGATTGCCAAACTTTGTTAAGCCTCAATTCTTCAAGTTTATTAATGGCTATTATATGAGCAGGAGATGCTGGTTTAGATTTACGTTTAAAAACAGGTTGATCTTTTTTCCTCTTAACCATATAATATATTAGTAACGCCATTAATAGTAAAGTAACACCAATACCTAATATCCACGGTAATAATTCTCTAAAAGTATAAGGTTCTTTAATAGGTCCAACTAAAGGTTTAAATGCATTTGATGTATCTACTTCAGGCACAAACACCTGCAAGAAAAGAGTTCCAGTGGATGTTGTAAAATAAGCACTGTCGTCAAGTTGTTTAAACTTAAACTCAACCGGTGGTAGAGTAAAATATCCGGAATCAAATGAAGTGATAGTGAACTGCTGCGCTAACGACATGTCAGTATCTAAATAGGTTGTGTCAATACTACCTCTTTTAATTATTTCAATATTTGATGTTATAGTATCAACCAGCAAAGGCCAGGTTACTATATTATCTGTAGGAATAGTTATACCAATCTCATATTTCACTTGATCACCAATCATAATTGCATTTGAATCGAGTGATGACCAGGCACCATGCTGCTGTGCTTTTACCCCATTAATGTACAGCACAGACAAAATGAGAAATGATATGTATATTATGTGCTTCATAGTATAATATAATCTCTATCTTCTTGCTTCGCGTTTTTTAAACAAATTCATAAGGGGTGCTACATAATCTTTGCCTGTGTATATCTTGACCATGTCAACTCCAAAACGGGCAAACATACCATCTAACGAATCTGTTTTGGAAGCAACCCTGTTAGCATATAGTTTCCTGACTTTTGAGCTTGAAGTATCAATCCACATTTTTTTACCAGTTTCAGCATCAAGCATTCGAACCATTCCTACGTTTGGCATTTCTTTCTCCCGCTCATCGGTAATCCTAATGGCAATCAAATCGTGTTTGTAATTTGCTATTTGGATCGCTTTTTCCATTCCTTCATCTATAAAATCGGAGATAATAAAGGCTGTTGATTTCTTTTTTATTGCATTGGAAAGATATCGCAAAGCTTCAGCGATGTTTGTTCCACTATTTTCAGCTTTGAAATCAATTAACTCCCTTATTATTCTTAGAATATGAGTAGTACCTTTCTTTGGTGGGATAAATTTCTCAATTTTGTCGCTAAAAAAGATTACACCAACCTTATCATTATTTTGAATTGCCGAAAAAGATAGCACTGCGGCAATTTCAGTAACTACATCTTGCTTAAGTTGACTTTGGGTTCCAAAATTATTTGAGCCTGACACGTCTATTAGCAGCATCACTGTTAACTCTCTTTCTTCTTCAAATATCTTTATAAATGGATGATTAAATCTGGCTGTAACATTCCAATCGATATTCCTGATATCATCTCCAAATTGATATTCTCTTACCTCACTAAAGGCCATTCCCCTTCCTTTAAATACACTATGATATTCACCGGAAAATATCTGGTTCGACAATCCTCTTGTCTTAATTTCAATTTTCCTAACCTTTTTGAAGATTTCCTGTGCGTCCAATTTTGTGAGTTAAGAGTAAAAAGTTATTAGTTTTAAGAAATACGTTAAGGGACTTCAACTGAGTTAAGTATTTCATTTATTATGTCTTCACTTGTAATGTTTTCAGCCTCAGCTTCGTATGTCAAACCAATCCTGTGACGCATTACATCGTGTGCTACAGCACGAATATCTTCAGGAATTACATACCCGCGTTTTTTAAGGAATGCAAGTGCTTTGGCAGCAAGTGCTAAATTAATACTAGCCCTTGGCGATGCACCATATTGTATCATTCCGGAAAAACTACTTAATTTGTAATCACTTGGGTATCTCGTGGCAAAAACGATATCGGTAATATAATTTTCAATTTTTTCGTCAAGATAAATCTCTCTAACAATTTCTCTTGCTTTAATAATATCATTAGTTTTAAGAATTGTATTCGTTTTAGATTGAGCGTTTGTGATGTTTTGTCGCAGGATTAGTTTTTCTTCTTCCTTTTTAGGATAGTTTATAACAACTTTCAGCATAAATCTGTCAACCTGAGCTTCTGGCAAAGGATATGTTCCTTCCTGCTCAATTGGGTTTTGGGTAGCCATAACCAAGAAAGGCTCTTCAAGTTTAAAGGTAGTTTCACCAATTGTGACCTGTCTTTCCTGCATTGCTTCCAATAAAGCACTTTGTACTTTTGCAGGTGATCTGTTAATCTCATCAGCAAGAATGAAATTAGCAAATATTGGACCTTTTTTAACCATAAATTCTTCCTTTTTCTGACTATAAATCATTGTGCCAACTAGGTCAGCAGGAAGTAAATCAGGAGTAAATTGTATACGACTGAATTTTGCATCTATAATATTAGCTAGCGAAGTAATAGCTAAAGTCTTAGCTAATCCCGGGACTCCTTCCAGGAGTATGTGTCCATTGGCAAGTAATCCAATCATTAGCCTTTCGGTCATGTGCTTTTGGCCAATGATTACTTTGTTCATCTCAAGCTGAATTAAATCAGCAAATTGGCTTTCGCGTTGAATTTTTTCGTTTAATTCCCTTATATCTGTTTCTAGCATAATTATGTGATTTTCTGAAAACGCAAAAATAGGAAATTACGTTTTTAGTTGGTGTTAATAATTGTTAAAGGGAAGATAGGGCATAAAGTTAAGAAATGTCTATAATGATACATGATTAAGGGTAGTACGTTTTACTCTGGGATGGTGCTCAACTAATTGCCAAAATCAGATTGGTACTAAAACACTATTTGAAATAAGTTAGATGACCTACTTGAAAATTTAAATTGTTAAAAGCTAGTACTGTATGGAAACAAGTGTATTGAAACCAAGGATTAATCTATTTAATTTCAGCCATTTAATGGTGGTTTTTCACCAAATTCATCAATATAGGCATCAATTAATTTTCTTTCATAACCTTGAGGATCTTTAGACTCTTATACTTTAACATAAAGATAATATTGATCTATAAATCTTTTTAATACTTTAGATTCTTTAATTTTATTACCTCCTGGATGATTGTCTGTAGATGTTTTCGTATCCATCGAGTTAATAAAATATCTTAATCTTGTACCAACACTTTGTTTATGCGATTCCCCGATATATGTATAGTTTCAGCAAAAAGTGAACTTTTCACGAGTCAAATTTAAGATATATATTTTATAATTTTATTAATCTTAAAAAGTAAAGAAAATGGCTAGGAAGAAAAGTGCAACTTCACTAATTAGTGATTTAAAAAGGAAAA
>PVBE010240810.1_pt1 | contig 49024 bp, 47 predicted proteins | sample 1631181 | NCBI WGS metagenome assembly PVBE01 (sample SAMN08397723, study PRJNA350692) | Marine metagenome, whole genome shotgun sequencing project. | isolation source: water | place: Pacific Ocean | collected 2012-04
CCACATCGATCACCGGCGCGAAATCATCCGTCGCCGGACCGAGTTCGACCTCGAGAAGGCGCGGGATCGTCACCACATCGTGGATGGCTTGCTCAAGGCGATCGGTCAGATCGACCGCATCATCAAGGCCATCCGCGAGGCCGAATCAGCCGATGCCGCCAAGCAAGCGCTCCAGCAGCGCCCGTTCGTCCTCAGCGAACGCCAAGCGCAGGCCGTGCTGGACATGCAGCTCCGCCGGCTCGCCGCCCTCGAACGTGGCAAGTTGGAAGAAGAGTTCAGGGATCTGACTGAGACTATCGCGTACCTCGAAGGACTCCTCGCGGATCCCAAGAAGATCGACGGTCTCATCGTGGACGACGTCACCGAGGTGACGGAACTCTACGCGGGTGACCGTCGGACCGCGATCGTGGCTCAGGATGTCGCCGACTTCAACGCCGAGGACCTGATCGCGCATCAAGCCTGCACCATCTCTGTCAGCGCCGAAGGCTACGTCAAACGTGTTCCCCTCGAGACCTACCGCGCGCAGCACCGAGGTGGCAAAGGCGTCAAGGGGATGACCACGCGGGAAGAGGATCTCGTTACCCAGCTCCTCGTCGTCGATACCCACGACTTTCTCCTCTTCTTCACCGACAAGGGCCGCGTCTTCAGCCTTAAGGCCCATGAGGTGGAAGAACGATCACGCGAGGCGCGCGGCCTGCCACTCCGCAACCTCATCCAGATCGATGAGGGCGAGAACGTCACCGCGATCGTTCCCGCCAGCGAGTTCACGCAAGACTTCATTCTCTTGGCCACGCGTCGCGGTCAGATTAAGAAGACCCCGCTGGAAGAGTTCGCCAACGTGCGCCGGGCCGGTCTCATCGCCTTCAACATCACGGACGGCGATGCCTTGGTGCGCGCCACATACGCTCACGAGGGTGACGACGTCATCGTCATCACAGACGCCGGCCTCGCCGTCCGCTTTCCGGTCAACTCGCTGCGCAGCGCCTCCCGTGGCAGTGGTGGAGTCCGGGCGATACAGGTCCCGGATGCCTCCGCCTTGATCGGAGTCGAGGCGGTCAAGGAAGGCCATGAATTCCTGACCATCACGACTCGCGGATACGGCAAGCGCACCAAGGTCACGGAGTATCCCCAGAAAGGGCGCGGCGGCAAGGGCATGATCGCGCATAAGGTCACGGACAAGACGGGTCCCGTCGTTGCCTTGCATCAAGTCAGCGGCGAGGAGGAGGTTGTGCTCATCGCCGAAGGTGGCAAGTTTCTCCGCACCCGCGTCAACCAGATCGCTGAAGTTAGGCGCTCAACGCAGGGCGTCAAAGTCATGAGCACTGACGATGACCGGGTCGCTGCCGTTGCGGTGGTCGACATGTCGCGCAGCTTTGGCGAGAAGCCCGGCTTGAACGACGCACGTCTCAACGATGGGGACGCGCCGAACGGCGCGGAAACGTCCGCCACAGAGGCTATCCCCGATAGTCCATCAGATGAGCCGCCCGGGAAGAATGGGCGGAAGCCTCGCCGTAACGGCAAGACTTAGTCCGAGCGCGGCGATGGCTCGTCTAATATCCCAGCGTCTGATCGACGATGTTCGTCAACGGATCGCCCGCCACGTAGCGGTGTAGATTGTCGATGAAGAACTTCGCCGCCTCGTCCAGGTAGTTCGGCATGTTGCCGCTGTTGTGCGGCGTGATGATCAGGTTCGGCGTCTCCCACGACGGATCATCGGCCGGCAGCGGCTCCGGAACGGTCACGTCCGTGTAGACCGCCGCGATCTCGCCCGACCGCAACGCCGCTTGCATCGCCGCCCAATCGATGACTGGTCCGCGCGCGATGTTGACCAGCATCCCCGTGGTCTTCATGGCGCGGAACTCCGCTGCACCGATCAACCCATCCGTTTCAGACGTGTGGGGCACGCATAGCGCCACGTAATCGGACATCGCCAAGACCTCATGAAGCTGTGCGTAGGGGTACAAGACATCTACGTGTTCGGCACGGTCTCCAGGCTGCGCCGACCGCTTCGTCGCCAGCACCCGCGCGCCGAACGCCGCGCTCAGCCTCGCGACCTCCGCTCCGATCGCCCCCAGGCCAATCACCGCCACCGTCGATCCGTGGAGATTCGTGACCGCGTAGCGAGTCCACTTCGCGGCGCGCTGATTGTCGTGCGCGAGAGGCATCTGCTTGGCGTGCATCAGGAAGAACGCCAACACCCACTCCCCGATCGGCGTCGCGTGGAGCCCGCTCACATTCGTGATCGTCACTCCTTCTGGCGGCTTCGCCTCCAGGACTCGGTCGGCGCCGGCCGAAGCAAGCTGAACCCAACGCAGCGGTCCACCCGCCGGCGGGAACTGCATCCCCGGCCAGGTGAACGAGAACCAGACCTCTGACTGCGTCAGGGCCTCGGCGATCTCCTGGTCTACCGCCGCTGCGTCTGCGTCGGTGACTTCTGCCACCACTGTGTCTGGATCGGGATCCGGCGCATTCAGTCGTGCCAGTGCTTCCGGGCTCAGGACGTGTAGCCGGATCCGATCATCGACGGCACGGATCCGTTCTTGGGTGGCGGGGGAGATTGGCAAGAGGGAGGAGATCTGTATTTCGCTGCTCATCGGGTGAGGATACTGTGCGCTCCACTCGCCGACCCAGGATTGTCCACGCTCATCCCGCCCATATACTTGATGTACCTGAGTGGCAGCCTTTGCTTTGGAGATCGATGACGACGCCCCACTGTGCCAAGGATGCATCCTCCCGCAGCGAATGGGGCCTGACGACCAACGCCGTCGATCAGACGCGCGCGCTCGGTGAGCGTCTCGGACGGCTGGCCCCTGCGGGCACCGTCGTGCTGCTCTCCGGAGATCTGGGCGCGGGCAAGACCGTCTTCGCCCAGGGAGTGGGCCGCGGGCTTGGCGTCTCCGGGGTCATCAATAGCCCCACGTTTGTCCTCCTCAACGAGCATCTCGGCGGCCGGCTTGCCCTCCAACATGCCGATCTCTACCGCCTCTCCGACGGCGGCGAAATTGCGGAGCTCGCGCTCGACGAAGCCGCCCTTGATGCCATTTTACTGGTGGAATGGCCGGAGCGAGCGGGCGACGATCTGCCCGCCGACCATCTCTTGATCGAGATCGCGGCTGGCCCCGGCGAATCCGACCGCCAACTCCGCTGCCACGCTCACGGTCCCGCAAGTCGTGCGCTTCTCGAAGCGATCCGCGCGCAGCCGGACCCCTGACCCCACATGGAACTCGCGATCGACACCGTAGGCATCACCTCCAGCGTCGCCGTCAGCGACGCGGGACAGCCGGTCGCCGAGATCACCTGGCCGAGCGGGCGCCGTCACACCCCGACGCTTGTTCCCATGATCGACGCCGTCTGTCGCAACGCGAACGTGGAGCGGGCTGAGATCGCCGCCGTCTTCGTCGACCTGGGTCCGGGGGCCTACGGGGGGATCCGGGCTGGGATGGCCGCTGCCGCCGGTTTGGCCTCCGCCCTCAGCATCCCCACGGTGGGAATCAACCGGCTGGAGATCGAGTGCTATGCACACGCTGCGGCTTCCGGCGCAGCCAGATCCGGACCGATTGTCGCGTTGCACAACGCCGGACGCGGACAGTTGGCGGTCGCCGCCTACCTGGGTCCGGCCGCGCATTGGCGGGAAGAGACCGCGCCCGCCCTGATGACCCCGGCCCGGTTCGCGGACCATCTCCAAGGGCTGGGAGAGGTTGGCGTTCTCTGCGGCGAATTGGACCGACTCGGAGCCGCCGGCATCGACCATTTGTCGCATCTTGGCTGGACCGTGGCCGGCCCCGCCGCGAGCATGCGACGAGCAAGCTTGCTGGCGGAGTTGGCCTGGCGTGTCTGGCAACGCGCGCTGGCCGCGGGACGGGACCTTACCCCCGATCAACTCGAGCCCTTTTACATGCGAGATCCGGCCATCGGACCGCAGAGCCCCGTGGTGGAAGAGCCCTTTCCGGTCCGCGACGGCGCGGTCGGGTCCTCACCAAACGAAGACTGAATTCCCTGGAGGCAGAGGCGTGAGCCTGGAACGAACCCTAGTCCTGGTCAAGCCGGATGGAGTCCAGCGAGGTCTCGTCGGCGATGTCCTTGGACGGCTGGAACAACGGGGTCTCAAACTCATTGGCTTGAAGCTGATCCAAATGGACGAGGCCCTTGCCAATCAGCATTACGAAGCCCACGTCGACAAGCCGTTCTTCGCGGGTCTCAAGGCTTTCATGACCTCGTCGCCGCTCGTCGCCGCAGTCTTCGAAGGCCCCAACGCCGTGCAGGCCGCCCGTGCCACGATGGGCGCGACCAATCCCGTCGAATCGGGCGCCGGCACCATCCGTGGCGACTTTGGTCTGGACATCGGACGCAACGTCGTGCACGGCTCCGATTCAGCGGAGGCTGGCGAGCGCGAGTCGGGTATCTTCTTTCAGCCCGACGAGCTGCTTTCCTGGGAGCGAGACAGCGACCGCTGGATCGTGGAGTAGGTCCCGATCGACGGCCCCTCAGGCCTACCCCTCGGCGCTTCGCGGCGCTCTACACTGGAGCGGGATCACTCGATGCGCAGGAGCTGCTTGCCGTGGCCCCAGAGCCCTTCGAGGTCGTAAAACTCACGCTCCTCGCGGCCAAAGAGATGCACCACCACATCGCCGAAATCGAACAGCATCCAGCCAGAAGCCGGCGTCCCCTCAATCCGGGGGCGCTGCTGCGCCGTCTTGCGAAGCGCGTCCTCCACGGCGTCGAACTGCCGCTTCGACATCGTCGACCCGATCACGAAATAGTCCGCGATCGAGGACACTTCGGAGATATCCAGGAGCACGATGCTTTCGGCCTGCTTCTCCGACAGCTCGTCAACGGTACGACGGGCCAGATCCATCCCATGAACATCCGGGCGAGCGGCGATCTCCGTCGATTCGTTCAAGCGCGATATCCCTTCAGCGCGGGCGAGTATATCACCGGCGCTTCGCTCGTTCTGCGGCCTGAACGGCGCTGGGGGAGGGGAATCTGATGCCCAAACAACGCATCGTCGTGGCGATGAGCGGCGGCGTCGACTCCTCGGTCGCCGCGGCGCTCCTCAAGGAACAAGGCCATGAGGTGATCGGCATCACCATGCGCCTCTGGACCGAGGAGCGCCCGGAGGCCTTCAGCGGCAAGACGCAATGCTGCGGCATCGAGGATGTCGACGACGCGCGGCGCGTCGCGCAGCAGCTCGACATCCCGCACTACACGCTCAATCTTGAGCGTCCCTTCAGGCGCCTCGTCGTTGACCGCTTCATCGATGACTACGCTCACGGACTCACCCCAAACCCCTGCCTCAACTGCAACACGTTCATCAAGTTTGACCTGTTTCTTGAGCGCGCCCTCGCCCTCAAGGCGGATTACATCGCCACGGGCCACTACGCGCGCCGCATTGAGACCCCCGGCGGCGTTGAACTGCACCGTGCCCTGGACCCGGCCAAGGACCAGTCCTATGTGCTGTACGCGCTGACCCAGGCCGCACTGGATCGCACGCTCTTTCCCATCGGCGACCTGCGCAAGAGCGACGTCCGAGCCATCGCGGCTCGCCATGACCTCGGCGTCGCCGAGAAGCCTGATAGCGTCGACATCTGCTTCGTGCCGGGCGGCGATTACCGCGAATTCGTGGCCAAGACCGCCCAACAGCGCCCCGGCCCCATCGTTGGCGCCAGCGGTGACGTCCTGGGCCAGCACCAGGGCATCCAAGGCTTCACCATTGGCCAGCGCCGCGGCCTCGGTGTCACGACGGGGGAGCCCGCGTTTGTCACCGCCATCGACCCTTCCACGGATACGGTTCACCTCGGCCGCGAGGCCGACCTGCTCACCACACGCTTTGTCGCACGCGATAGCCACTGGTTCGTTCCGTCACCCGCCCAGCCGATCCCGGTGGCCGTCACAGTTCGCTATCGCGCCGAACCAACGCCAGGTCAGGTCTCTTGCGATCCGCAAGGCCGCGCCTCCATTGAATTGGATTCGCCCGCCCGCGCCGTTGCTCCAGGTCAGGCTGTCGTCTTCTATCAGGGAGACCGAGTCGTCGGCGGCGCGACGATCGACCGTCCTCCGCCCAATGACGCCCCGCAGCCTGCCTCCTAGGTCGTTTGGGGCGGCGTCCAGGAACCACCGGGTGGTGGGAATAACAGTCCGATCGCTGCACTGGGGAGCGCCTTTGATATACTCCCGCCCGCAAGCCCTCCGGCGCGCATTCGCTGCGCGCAACCCCATCCAGCAGCCGAATTGAGCAGAGGCACATGCCTGAACTCTCCACGCTGACCGACATCCGCGACGTTGTCATTATCGTCTTCGGCATCCTGGGCCTGGTCGCGCTGGCTCTCACGATCCTCTTCACGGTCTTGATCGGCTGGGGTGTGCTCAAGCTCATTCGCGTCTCCCGCAGCACGATGCGGGATGGGGTCGGTCCCGCGCTGGAGAACGCGCAGGAGACTGTGAAGGGTGTCCGCGGCACGGCCGAGTTCGTCGAAGATTCCATCGTCAGCCCCATTATCCGTGTCTATGGGCTCGCCAGTGGCGTGCGTCGCGGCTTCGGGATCCTTTCGCGCACCAAGGACGATTAGGGAGTCAACAGCATGGGATTCCGGCGCGGTCTGCTTTTCGGCTTCTTCGTTGGTGCGATCGCGATCGTCACCAGTCGTCGAGCTCAGAACGAGATCGACTCCCCCGGCACGGACGCCCACGCCCAGTTCAAGGATCTCCTCGACGAGGCGCGCTCGGCTTTCGAGCAGGAGTCCAATGCGACCGAACTGCGCCTTCGCCGCCGCTTTACTGGGGCGCGCGACGCCGGCGGGTTGCCCCCGGAGAAATAGCGCGAGGCACTGTCGCACCGTCCGCCGACCGGCAGATGCCCACCGGAGGCATCCCCCTGGGAAAGCTGGAAGCTAAGCCTATCCACGGACTCATTGATATACTGAACCCTTGTGGGAGAGGTGTCCGAGTGGTTGAAGGAGCCGATCTCGAAAATCGGTAGGCGCTAACGCGTCTCGTGGGTTCGAATCCCACCCTCTCCTCCAGTGAGTTCATCAATCCCGGCCCTGGCGACCCAGAGGGGTCCGGCCTCATACATGCGCAGATCCGGAGAGGTGTCCGAGTGGCTTAAGGAGCACGCCTGGAAAGCGTGTGGGGGCCTCGCCCCTCGTGGGTTCGAATCCCACCCTCTCCGCCACAATCTTGCGCCGCCTGATGAACCGGTCCCAGGCACGGCATCCGCCCGCGAACGCCCGAGGGCGTTTCAGCGGGGGCGACTTCCGCCTTACCCCCGCGGTAGCCCCAGTCCGCGCGTCGCGATGATGTTGCGCTGGATCTCGCTGGTTCCACCGGCGATGGTCGACGGCACCGTTGCCATGTAGTTATGCGCCATCGCGCCCCTCCGTGAGCGCTGATGCTCCGTCCCGCGATCATGGATCTGGGAGAACAGGCCGCCGATCTTCATGTCCGTCGCGGCCATTCGTTGATTGAGCTCGCTGCTGAAGAGCTTTGCCGCCGATGCTTCATAGTTCGGGATCATCCCCTGCGACTGCATCGTGATCACCCGATAGGACAGCATCGTCAGGACCTGCGCCTCCACCGCCCGATCCGCAATCTCAGTCCGCAGTCGCGGCTGCCCATCGAGCGCCCCGGACTCCTTCGCGAACCGGGCCATCCGTTCCACGCTCTGACTCACGCCGACGGCGGAGCCGATCCCCGAGCGTTCGAAGTCCAGTGTTGTCACGCCCACGTACCAGCCGCGGTTCTCCTCGCCGATGCGGTTCTGCACGGGCACCCGCACATCCTCGAAAAACACCTCATTGAAGTTGGCTTCGCCGGTCATCTGCGTCAGCGGCCGCACGGAGACGCCGGGGGAGTCCATCGGGAACAGCAGGTATGACACCCCCCGATGTTTTGGGGCGTCCGGGTCCGTCCGCACTAAGCAGAACATCCAGTTCGCCATGTGCGCGCCGGAGGTCCAGATCTTTTGCCCGTTGATCACGTAGTCGTCGCCATCGCGGACCGCTCGCGTTTGTAGGGACGCCAGGTCCGATCCCGAGCCCGGCTCGCTGAACCCCTGACACCAGATGGTCTCTCCCGAGAGGATTCCGGAGAGGTGCTCCTTCTGCTGCTCTTCACTGCCGTGCGCGATGATCGTCGGTCCCGCCATCATCACGCCCATCCCACCCGGATGCGGGATCCGACGCTGGGCGAACTCGCGGTTCATGACGAACTGCTCGAGCACGCCCAGGCCGCCGCCGCCGTACTCCTTTGGCCATGCCGCCGCGATCCAGCCCTTGTCGGCCACCTTCTTTCGCCAAGTCGCCATCGACTGCGTGAAGTCTTGGTCGCCTCGCCGACCGAACAAGGTCGATTCCAGGTCCGTCTCTTTGCGGCGAAAGTAGTCGGGGGTCTCCTCATCCAAGAAGCTCACAACCTCCTCGCGGAAGGTCGCCATCGCTGTCGTATCGTTGAATTCCATGCGCGTGCTTCTCCCGTTCGGGCCCCATAAATCGTGTTTCGAACGCTGCGAAGAGGCTAGCCGACGCCGATCCGCTCGGCAATCGAACTCGCTCGCGCACATCGTTCTTACCAACTGATGCGTTGGCCCTTGGCCTCGCGCAGCTTACGCTCACTGCATGCCCCTCCCATCTCAGCGACCCCGCCGCCCGATCGTCGCTCCCCTGCTTGCCCTGCTGGCCTGCGGCATTCTGCTCCTCGGCGGCGCCCTCAGCGGTCCGGTCGATGCGCCGGCCCGGGCCTTCGGGCAAGCCGAGGACGGTTCCCCGGCCCCCGTCATCAGCCCCGTCGGCGGCAACTGGACGCTGCTCGTCAATCTCGGCCCTGACACGGCTCCCACGGACCTGCTCCGGCCCCTCGACGCTTGGGTCACATCGGCCTTCACCTTCGATGGCCTCTCGAAGCGCTTCCACACCTTCCGCCGCGGTCTGCCCGCCCTCAGCACGCTTCAGGTCATCGGTGAGGGCGAGGCATTCTGGGCCTTCGTTCCACCTGACCGTTTGGAGGGGGATCTGACCTTCTGGACGCAGGATCCGGGAGTCAGGAATCAGACGCAGCAGCTACATCCGGGTTTCAACCTCGTTCCCTGGACGGGGCAGAGCGGTCTCGCCGTTAGCCTCGCGACGATCGGACTGCCAATCCGCCGCGCGTATTCCTGGGATCCGCTGCGCCAGGCGTTCGACGTCTGGAACCCCGACCTGCCCGCCGCACTCCAAGTCGACTTCCAATTGGAGTACGGCCAGGGTCTCTGGCTAGACCTCAGCAGCAGCGCCGATTGGGAGCAGTCCTAGGACGCGCGCCTAGCCGCTACCGTCGTGGAACTCCGTCTCGGTCGGAAGCCGATCCCGCATACAGGTGATCGCCTCGGGATTCAGATCCACCAGAACGAACCGACGCCCGAGCGCCGCGGCCGCCGCTCCCACCGTGCCGCTCCCCGCGAATGGATCGAGCACCAGCTCGCCCGGATTGCTGGAGGCGCGGATGATCCGCTCTGCCAGTGCCACCGGTTTCTGCGTGGGGTAGCCCGTCTTCTCCCGGCTGTTTGTCGGCACGATCGTGTGCCACCAGACATCCGTGGGCAGCTTTCCCTTCGACGCCTTCTCGGGGCCCACGAGGCCTGGGGCCTTATAGGGAATGCGGTCGATCTCATCCAGGTTGAACGTGTGCGACGCCGGATCCTTCACGTAGACCAGGATCGTGTCGTGTTTGGCCGGCCAGTGCCGCTTGGGACGGCCGCCGTAGTCGTAGGCCCAGACGATCTCGTTCAGGAAGCAGTCGCGGCCAAAGATCTCGTCGCAGAGCACCTTCACGTAGTGCGCTTCGCGAGGGTCGAGATGCAGATAGAGCGTGCCGGTCTCCGCCAGGACGCGATGCATCTCCACGAGGCGCGGCTGAAGAAACCCCAAGTAGTCGTCGAAGCGGTCCGCGTACGCCTGAGTCTGGCCGGCTTGCGTCCGGTATCGCCGACCCTTGAACCCCGTTCGGTCCCCGTCTACATCGGCGGTCGTTCGGATCGTTGTGCGGCGCTGCGTCGTGCCCGTGTTGAAGGGCGGATCGGTGTAGATCAGATGCACGGACCCGTCCGCGATCGCCCGCAGCACATCGAGATTGTCGGCCTCGTGGACGGTCCCTGGCGGAGTGGTGCCGCCGCCCTCTTGCTCCACCGCTAACGCTTCTGATCCGGCGGCGCGTCCCGCGTTTCGATTGCCTCCCGGCCTCCCCCGCGACGACCCGCGATGGCTGATGTCATCGATCCCGTTGTGCCGATCGCTGCCTCCACACCTGCTGCCATCCCGTTCGAGAACCGACAGCCAAGCCAGGAGGGGGCGGCCAACGGCAGCAACAGCATTCGCAGCACAGTCACCCCTAGACCTCCGGCAACTGCCGCGGCAACGACGAGCTATCTGGGTCGGACTCTCCCTTGCGCTCCTCCTCGTCCCGGCGCTCCTCCTCTTCCTCTCGCTTTCGCGCCCGCTCAAACTCGATCTCTTCCAACTCCTTGCCAAACCCCTCGTCCGCCATTTGCTCCGTCGAACGCTGTTCCACCTCGGCGTCAAATGTCCCGTCCAGCAGCGAATATGTTCGCCCGCCCAGGTACATCAACGGCTTATACTCCGCGTCCTGCAGCAACCACATCCCCTTTTCGAAGTCGAAGGCGTCTGTGTCCGCCTGCGCCGCCACCACACGGCCGATGAACGTCGTGTGGTCCCCGATCGTGAAATGGTCGTGCAGCGTGCACTCCATCCAGCCGATGCACCCTTCCAGCAGGGGCGCGTCGATGATCTTCGATTTGAAGTACGGGAGCTGCGACGCTTCCAGCTTCTCCCCCGAGGTCCCGCTTACCATCCCCAACCACTGGGTGTGGTTCGTGATCACCCGGCTGGGGATGTTGATCCCGAACTCCTCGCCGAACTTGATCATGTCGTGGCTCTGGCGCGACGAGTGCACCACGATGGCCACCAACGGCGGATTCACGCTGACCGGCATCGACCAGGCCACCGGCATAGCATTCGGCACCGTCCGCCACGCCGACGTCACGATCACGACTGGCGCCCCGCCCAACAGGCGCCGTCCGTCCGTCTCTTCGAGCTTCTTGCGAACCATCGCTGGCGATCCCCTCCCGCTCCCGGTCGGCGCACGAGCAAGCGTCGAGAGCGCGGAGCTACGGCGAGTGTAGATGGGCGCCATGACACCGGATAGACGCTCCCTGTGCAGGCGGGCTCCGCGCGCCGAGAGATGCTCGGCACGCTGCCTCAATGGCCCGCGTCGGGTAGAATCAGGCCGCTGCGTAACAGAAGGCAATTTCGTCACGAGGCGGTCGGCGACGCGCGTCTTCCGGCCGCGAACCTCCCGAGGAGAGCCCGCATGGTTGACTTCAACGACACCCCCGCCGAGACCGAGTTCCGCCAGGTCGTCCGCGACTTCCTCAAGACCAACTACGAGCCCCTGCGGGAGAAGATCCGAGAAGAGGGCCGCACCGGCGACGCCTTTGAGATCAGTGGTGCCCGCCGCGACTGGTTCAAGATCTTGTCCAACGAAGGCTGGGTCGCGCCCGCTTGGCCGAAGGAATTCGGCGGCGCGGGCATGTCCATCAAGAACCAGTTCATTTTCAACGAAGAGACCGCGGAGGCACGTGCGCTCCGCCCCGGCGGCATCGCCATTGGCATGGCCGGCCCCACCCTGATCACCATCGGGACGGACGATCAAAAGGCGGAATACCTGCCCGGCATCCTCGGCGGCGAAGTGGTCTGGTGTCAGGGCTACTCTGAGCCGGGCGCCGGCTCGGACCTCGCCTCGCTCCAGACTCGGGCCGTCAAAGACGGCGACGACTACATCATCAATGGCCAGAAGATCTGGACGAGCGGTGCCCATCGCGCCGATTGGATGATCATGCTGGCCCGCACCGATCCCGACGCCCCCAAGCATCGCGGTATTACCTACTTCGTCTTGGATATGCACGCGCCGGGCGTGCAGGTGCAGCCCCTGGTCAACTTGGCCGGGACCCATGAGTTCAACGAGGTCTTCTTTGAGGATGTCCGCGTCCCCGCCAAGAACATCCTGGGCGAAGAGAACCGCGGCTGGTACGGCGCTGTCACGACCCTGGACTTCGAGCGCAGCAGTATCGGCTCCGCCGTCGGCATGCGACAAGGTGTCGAAGAGCTGATCGACTTCGCCAAGACCAGCGACAAGTCCGGCCTCGCCCACCGCGGAGCCCTCCGGCACGAGCTGGCTGAGCGGTACATCGAAGCCCAGGGCGCGATGATGATGTCCTATCGCATCATCACGATGCAGGACCAGGGCATTATCCCCAACTACGAAGCCTCCATGTCCAAGCTCTACTCGATGGAGCTGAACCAGCGCGTCGCCGACACGGCGATGCACACCCTCGGCCTTTACGGCCAGATTAGCGGGGGCGACCAGTACGCTGCCCGACACGGCCGCTACAACTACAGCTACATGCGCTCTGTGGCCAACACGATCGAAGGCGGCAGCAGCGAGATCCAGCGCAACATCATCGCTTCGCGCGGACTCGGGCTCCCTCGCGCCTGATATCCTCGCCCGAGCCTGCAATGGTATGACGAGGTTGAATCGTGAAGTGGCGCGTTGTTCTAGAGCAAGATCCGGAATCCGGCGATTGGGCGGTCTGGTGCCCAGAATTGCCCGGATGCACGTCGGCTGGTGAGTCGGAGGCTGAGGCCTTGGCGAATGTGCAAGAAGCGATTGAGCTCTACCTCCAGCAGGACCCGATCGAACTCGACACAGACGCAGTCGTTCGCGAAGTCACTGCGTAGATAGCTCCGAAGGCAAGACGCCTGACCGCGCGGGAGGCGGAAAGCCTTCTCGTTGACTACGGTTTTCATATCATATCTCAACGAAGCAGTCATCGAAAATGGCGCCACCCCGAACGTCGAGTGCAGGTCATCGTGCCAGCTCACCGCGGAAAGACCCTCCCTGTGGGAACCCTGCGGCAAATCATGTCAGACGCAGACATTCCTCGATCGGCGTGGGATTCCTAGCTCCCCACGATCGACCGCCCGGCCTCCGGCAGCACCCCGATCGTGGGCATATGCCCCGTCCGCAGATGAAATGACGCCGTGAACTCGGCGACCACGCGTGTCACGTCCGTCGTCGGCAGTAGATGCGCGCTTCGCACCGTTTCCGAATCCAGTGCCGAGCAGAGCAAGACGGCGGCCTTGTGACGCGCCGCGGCCAGAGCCAGCGCCGACCACTGATCGTCCTGCACGAACTCCGGCGCCAGCAGAGTGGTCCAGAGCTCCTCCGGCGTCGCTGCGCTGCGCAGGGTCGAGGCGAAGCTCTCACCGCCTAGGCCGTCGGCGCATTCCGCGGCGAGAACGATCGTGCCGTTTTCTGTGACCGCTTCCGTCGCCGTGGCCAGAGCTGGTATCGCGGCCTGGAGCGTCCGCGTTCCCGACGCGCCAGCGACCACCAGGTCGAACGCTGGTGCGGCGTTGATCCGCGCCGCGCCTTCCTCGGCTTCAATGGCCGCCGCAATGGACTCACGGAATCCGCCGGCGAAGACTCCCGTCGGCGTGCCCCGCGCATCGAGGGTCAGCCAGCACGCCAGCGTCACGCCCGCATCCTCACCCACCTCCGCGGCTTCATCGAAGATGGGATTTCCCGCCGCGTTTCCCGGTCGCGACTCCGGGTGCAACAGATTCGCGACGCTGAGCGTGCGCAGCGCATTGTGTCCCGCCGCGACCCCCGGCACCACGCTCATGGCGTGTGACCATCCCCCCGCGAAGTGCGGAAGCACCGGCCCCGTGAGGATGCGCACGCTCGCCTCCTGGTAGGCCTCATTCAGATAGATCCCTGCCCGCCGCTCCCCTGCGTAGCGACGCTGAAACAGCAGCGCATCCGGATCCCGTGGATCATGCACCACCACTCGATAGGCATGTCCCAACATCAGGATCGGATCGGATTCGCTGACAGCGACCTCCAGGTCGTGACCGATGATCAGTGTGATTCGTTCGCGCGGTACGCCGTGCGCCTCCACGGCTCCCAACAACTCAGCGGCCAACATCGCGTTCGCCGCTACCGGCATCCGGGGGCTGAACACGATGGCCACGCGATCGTGCGGCGCAAGCGATTCTGCCAACGGCGGCGCCCCAAGCGGAGCGGCCAACGCGGTCCGTACCGCCCCTGACACGTGAGGCAGCGCCGTTGGGAACGACGGCTTCATCACCTCCGCCTCTTCAGGCAGATCGATAGAAAGACTTGAATGGCCGTAGCCGATCGCGATACGCATGGCGGGCAGCGTACACTGCCTGCTCCTCGTGATCGCAGTTCTTCCAGTCGCCCCTCCGTTGCTTCCCGGGGTGACCAGTTGGACTCATCGCGGCTCATTTGCAGAGCGCCCACCTACCGACGTGTAGCGGAGATGCCCATGACCACGACCGTCCCCATCGCCGGAATCTGCGACACCAAGTTTGAGCAGCTGCGCGATGCCTTCGCCGCGAACTTCGACGAACTTGGCGAGCTCGGCGCGGCCGTCACCGTCTACATCGATGGCGAACCCGTTGTCGACCTCTGGGGTGGCTGGGCCGACAAGGCCCGCACTCGACCCTGGCAAGAGGACACCCTGGTCACGGTCTACTCCACGACCAAGGGCATGACGACCATCGCCGCCCATCGCCTCGTCGAGCAGGGGCTGCTCGACCTCGATGCGCCGGTCGCTACGTACTGGCCAGAGTTTGCGCAGGCGGGCAAGGCCGACATTCCCGTCCACATGTTGCTCAGCCACCGGGTCGGTCTCCCCGTCGTCAGTACGAAGCTTCCGGACGACGCCCTCTACGACTGGGATCTCATGACGACAGCCCTCGCCGCCCAGGAGCCGCTCTGGGAGCCCGGCACCCGGCATGGCTACCACGGCATCACCTTCGGGTGGCTGGTCGGTGAAGTCGTTCGACGAATCACCGGCAAGTCTTTGGGCACCTTCTTCCGCGACGAGGTCGCCACCCCGCTCGGCGTTGACTTCCACATCGGTCTCGGCGCTGAACACGACCACCGTGTCGCCGAAGTCATCGACGCCGAAGTCACGCCCGAGATGATGGAACGGCGCACAGAGATGACGAAGCTCATGGATCCGCAGCTGGTCGCGGCGCAGCCCAACATCGCGTTGGTGCCCGGTGGTCACAACACTGAGGATTGGCGGCGTGCCGAAATTCCTGCCGCCAACGGGCACACCACCGCCCAAGGCATTGCCCGCGTCTACGCCGCTCTCGCTCAGGGCGGCGACCTCGACGGCGTTCACGTCCTCAGCCCGGAGTCCATCGCCCGTGCTAGCACGGAGCAAGCCCACGGGCCGGACGCCATGCTGGCCATGATGTCCACCCGCTTCGGTCAAGGCTTCTGGCTCACGACCAAAGACGCCCCCCTCGGCCAGGGCCCCAACGGCTTCGGCCATCCCGGATTCGGCGGATCTGTCGGCTTCACCGACCCGGATGCGCGCATCGGCTTCGGCTACTGCATGAACCAGCTCAAAGCTGGTCTGACCGTCGAGACCACCGGCTCGCGCCTGGTCGATGCCCTCTACGCTTGCCTTTAGAACGTACCGTACGCCTCTAGAAACGCACACAAGGAGCAACCCGATGACCACGACCATTCCCATCCACGGGACCGTCGACCAGTGATTTGAGGGTGTCCGCGAGGCCTTTGCCCGCAACTTTGACGACCACGGCGATGTTGGCGGGGCGTCGCCGTCTATCTCCCCGGCGAGCTCGTCCTCGAACTCTGGGGCGGATATGCCGATGAGGCTCGCACGCAGCCCTGGCAGCAGGACACCATCGCCAACGTCTACTCCACGACCAAGGGCATGACCGCTATCTGCGCCCATCGCCTCGTCGAGGAAGGCAAACTCGACATCGACGCTCCCGTCGCCGAATACTGGCCCGCCTTCGCCGCGAGCGGCAAGGACGCCATCCCCGCCCGCCAGCTGCTCAGCCATCAAGCGGGCATGGCCGCCGTTCGTCGGCGTATCACGCCCGAGGAAAGCTACGACTGGGACACGGTGACCGGCGCGCTCGCTGAGCAAGAGCCCTGGTGGGAGCCCGGTACCGCCCATGGCTACCACGCCATCACCTTTGGCTGGTTCGTCGGCGAGGTCGTCCGCCAGATCTCCGGCAAGAGCCTCGGCACCTATTTCCGGGAGAACTTCGCCGAACCACTTGGCATCGATTGTCACATCGGCACCGGGCCGGAGCATGACGGCCGCATCGCCGGATTGATTCCGGCCACGCCCGTTCCGGGGCAGCCGAGTCTTCAGGATCTCATCGCTGCTGACCCCGAGTCGGTGACCGGCGCGGCCTTCGGCAATCCCCAAACCGGTGGCGATACCGTCAACACGCGCGCCTGGCGCGCCGCCGAGATCCCCGCCGCCAACGGGCACACGCGCGCGCCCGCCCTGGCCCGGATCTATGGCGCCCTCGCCAACGGTGGCGAGATTGACGGCGTCCACGTCCTCAGCCTCGAGACTATCGACGCGGCGATCGTTGAGCAGTCCAACGGCCCCGACCGCGTCTTGCAGATGCCGACTCGGTTCGGTCTCGGATTCATGCTCACGGGTGATCTCATGCCGCTGGGACCGAACCCGCGTGCCTTCGGCCACCCCGGCGCGGGCGGTTCCTTGGGTTTCGCCGACCTGGACGCGGGAATCGGCTTCGGCTACGTCATGAACCAGATGCAGAACAAGCTGGCCGGCGATCCGCGCGTCGGTGGTCTCATCGATGCGCTGTGCGCGGCGCTCTGATTCTCGCTCCATCCTTGGTGAATACGAAGAAGGCCCGGCGCTGATGCGCCGGGCCTTCTGTCGTTTCGTGCCCGGCTCCTAGATCTGCGAGTAGCCCGACCCCTTCTCATCGATCCCGGTTCCATGCCCATCATTGATCCAGCCGAACTCCTGGAGAATTTCCTGACTGTACGTGACCCGGCCGGTCACTTTGTCCAACGGCTCCGTCGCCAGCAGCAGCGCCGCCTGCGCCATCGTCGCCTCGCTCTCCGCCTCGGACGGATCGCGACCCTCCATTAGTTTGTGGAACACCACTCCCGGCGTGGGCACGATCTGCGACGGGCTGAAGCACGTCACGCTCACCTTGTGTTCGTACACCTCTTGCGCGAGCCCCTGGGTGAAGCGCTCCAGGGCTGCTTTCTCCGCCCCGTACAGCGTCCCGCCGCGCTGCGGCGGCCCGCTGTATGGCCCTCGACCCGGCCCGATTGCCGCGCCGCTCGACACATTGATGATCGATCCGCTCTCCCGCTCGATCATGCACTTCTGCAAGACGAGTTGGCTCATGTAGAAGGGCCCGTGGAAGTTCACGGCGGTGGATCGCAGCCAGCGATTGATCGGGAATTCCGCTACCGGGATGAAATAGGTCAACGCGGCGTTGTTGACCAGGACGTCGACCGGTCCGTACGTCTCAATGGCCGCGTCCACGATGCTTTCGCAGGACTCGTGGTCCGAGACATCTCCCGCTACGGCGGTCGCTTCCCCGCCCGCATCCTTGATTTCCGCGATCGTGGCGTTGAGCGATCCTGGGAGCGGATGCGACCCCTCCTCCACCGTCCTGGCCGTCGCGATCACCTTGCCGCCCTCCGCCGCGAAGAGGCGGGCGATCTCCGCGCCAATCCCCCGGCTCGCGCCGGTCACGATCGCTACCTTGCCGTCTAATTTGCCCATGAGTCGTCTCGCTATCTCTTGCTGCCTGCTTCGCCGAATTGGCGCTGGTGCGTTGCTGTCACTGCGTGTCCGAAGCGGGGCAATGATAGGACCGCCGCAGAGCTTTACGCATTTCTTACTCGGGTCGTCGCCCTAGCTGGAACCGGTTGAGGTCGACCCGCGTCTGGTCTCATGTGGAGCAGCCGACGGGTCCTTCGTACCCAGGCCGAGTTACACCACTTAGTTCAGAATGGAGTCTGACTTGAGCGTCCCCAATGTGCTGAGAGTGCCCGATATCGCTGCCGGCACCAAGATCGTGCCCAGCCCAATCCCAGGGCTCTGCCAAACCGCGCGCAATCCCGCCGCGAGGGCGAACGGCGGTCTAGTCTCCTCCGGGGTGGCTATTCCGCGCTGTCCTCAGACACCGCCTCCGTCACAGCCAGACTGAACGGCGGGTATTCCTCCACCATCGACAGGTAGTAGGCGAGCACTCGCGCTTCCCAGGCCACCATCCCCATCTGGAACTTCCATAAGTCGTGGCTGACTGACTCATTGATCAGGACCATGATCGCTGCCACGAAGGCCAGAATCATCGCCACGAACCCTACGACTCCCAGCACGATGGCATGGGGGATCACCATGATGAACCGCAGCAGCGCCGAGCCGACCGTCGGCGTCCCGCTGGGCGTGTAGGTGAAGGTCGCGGGTCCCGGCTTGTCCCATGACGGGATCTCTTCGATCCCGAAAAATAGATACGCCTGCAGTCCCGTCAGGAACCGGATCAGCTTGGCTAGGTCGCGCCATGTTGAGCGTGGAACTGGGTGCCGCCCTTTTGCCCGATCAGCGCGGCGGACACGATTGGGCCCGCGAAGAACAGCAGCCCCATCCCGAACTGACTGAGGATCCCCAGGATGAACCAGATCCCGATCCGCAGAAGGACTTGGATTCGTTCGAATCGCGCCGGCATCGCGACGCTGACCTCTACTGGATAATCACTCGTTGCAGATGCAGTCATTGCTTATCTCCCGTTCCTGTCCGCGGTCCCGCGTTGCGGATACCAGGACACTAACCGACTCGGCCTCAGTCTGCGGGCGCCGTTGAGTTCACGGAACGTTCTGCGACTTGGCTGCGTATCCCGACGTGCGGGACTAGGCCTGCGCTTGCCGGATCAGATAGCCATCGTGGACCTGGTCCAGGAACTCGTCGAATTCGATGTAGTGCTCGCGGAGGATCGCCACGAAATCCTTCGTCGTGATGCTGCGACGCGACCACTCCGCCCCTTCGGGAATGTCCTTCGTCCCCGACGATGTCGCGCAGAGAAATAGGAAGAACCGCTCGTCCCCCGCCTCGGCGTCGGTCGCATTCTCAGTGGCGGTCAGGTGCACCCGGGCGGCTTGATACCAGTCCGCCACTTGGATTCCCCACAGCTCTGAGGCCGCGTCTTTGAGCCAGGCATCCAACATTTCTCGGTTCCCGGCCGTCTCGGCGCTGAACGTATCGTCCGAGGACGCGGTCGCGTCACGCTCGACCGTGGGGATCGACCAGGGCTCTTCACTGTCTCCCTGCCGCACCACGATCGGTTTGCCATCTTCCCGCCAGGTCAGCATGAAGACGCGCTGCACGGTGTTCAGTGGCGGCAGTTCGTCCGTGATCTCGTTCCGGGAACGAAATTGATCGCCGTCCCAGCGCTTCTCGCGGCCCCAGTAGCGCTTTCGCTTCGCCCAGTTGGCGACCTTGACCTCCGCCTTGGCCATCTCAGCCTGGATATCGGCCTCATTGATTCCCATGGTCCAACCCTCTCGTATCGCTGGTCTCTGATTGTCGCGAGCCTGCCCGCATCGATTCGTGGATGCGGGCAGGGCGGACTTGAGCGCTACCCGTGTGGCGCCTCTTCGCTAAATCTGTTCTTTCCGTCGACTGTCGACAGCCGCCCCACGCCCGGGAACGGGTTGTGCACGCAGATCAACAACTGCTGTTCGGTGATCGCCTCTGCCACAAGCCGCTTCTTCGTCTCCAGCGCGACCAACGGAAGCACATCGAACGCCGAGAGCCAGGCGACTCGCTCCAATTGGACTCGGTGCTGCGAGACATCGCCCAGATAGAGGGCTGTCTCGCCGCCATTCCGGACGACCACGGACGCATGGTCCGCTGTATGGCCCGGCGTTTCAATCACCCGGATATCCCGCGTCACCTGTGTCTCACCGTCGATGAACTCGGCTTGTCCGGAGGCCTCCACCGGCAACAAGTTGTCCGCCAGGTAGGTGGCGCGTGTCCGCTCGTTCGGCGCCATCGCCTGGTCCCATTCGCGGCGTTGAATGTAGTAGCGAGCATTGGGGAACGTTGGCTGAAACACTCCAGCTTCCGCGGCGGTCTCATCCAGGCGCGTGTTCCAGCCGCAGTGGTCGTGGTGGAGGTGCGTATTGATCACGATGTCCACGTCCGGCGGCTGCACGCCCATCGCTGCCAGATTCTCCAAGAGCTTCCCGTGTTCCGGCTCATCCCCACGACTTCGCATCTGCTCGAAGTCTTTTCGACCCTGTCCTGTCTCGATCAGGACGGTCTTGCCCTCCGACTCCAGCAACATACAGTTCAGGCCCAACGCGATCTGGTTCCGCGCGTTCGTTTCCCCCGTCACGCGGGACCACATCACCTTCGGCACCAAGCCGAAGACGGCACCCGCGTCTAGCCAAGCCGTTCCGTCCGAAACGACCCTTAGCTGCAGGTTCCCCACGCGGTAGCTGGGACTCGGCACCGGACAGACCTCGCACTCTCCCAGAAAGTGCCGTGCCATAAGGCATTGGGCAGAGAGGGAGCGTAGCACGGAGCCTCGCAGTCGCTGGGCAGTGGCGCCATGTGCCATGGCTCCTCGCTGAGTGCCCCGGATAGCTCGTCGATGTGCGTGATCTCGATCCGTGGCCCGAACGGGTAGGGCGTACTCATCGGGCCAAGCCACGGCGCCCGGCTGTGGCGACGGGGCCAGCGATTCCGAACCGCAGGCGTCTACGGACCGGGGCGATCCTCACCGGCCTCCGAGCCCCGTCCATTGGCGAAAGGCGTGCCGCTAGGCGCGATAGCAGAGGCCAACGGGGAAGCTGTTCGACCTCTGCGCGCCATGAGGCGGCGTGGCGACGACTCCCCTCCATCCGCTGATCCATGCTGAAGCGCACCATCTCATCTGCAATCCAGAACATTCCATATCTCTTCTTGCTGCAGTCATTATCGGCGCGTGTTGGGCGAGTCTGAGCTCAGAAACTGCCATTCATCGAAGCGAACACCGGCTCCAGCTCCACGGTTCCCCCAACCGCTGGTTTGCCGTTTGTCGTGCGGCTGATGAGAGGCCGCTCAAACTCCACCCGCTCGTCGTCCACCTGGTCGCTGCGCATCCGGCCGGGAATCAGTACGACGGAGACGACCGTGGCGACGGCCATGATCCCCGCCGAGACCAGCAACCCCGTCGTGAAGGCGTCCACGAACGCGGTGTTCGCCGCCGCGACCACGACCGATGCCAGCTCCGGGGGCAGCGACTGCGCCGCGATCGTCGCCACGCCGATTCCATCGCTCGCGGTCCCGACGAATTCGTCCGGCACCACGCCGGTGAGGCTGGCGTCGACATTGCTGCGATAGATCCCGCTCACGATGGACCCGGTGATCGCGATGCCTAGTGCCGCTCCCAGCTCCCGGCTCACATCGTTCACCGCCGAGCCGATGCCTGCCACATTCACCGGTACCGCCGCCATCACCGTGTCGGTCAGCGGCGCGAGCGCCATCCCCCCCCCGAAGCCGAACGCCATCAGACCAATCGCGATCTCCGTGTAGCTGGTCTCTACATCGATCCCTGAGAGCCAGACCATCCCGAAGACCACAGTGACCCCAGCCGCCGTGACCAGCACCTTCGGTCCTACACGCGAGCTGAGCAGGCCGGCGATGGGCGCGCCCACCATCATCATCCCGGCCATCGGCAGCAGCCCCGCCCCCGCCTCGAATGCGCTCTTCCCCTGCACCACCTGGAAGTACTGGGTGAGGAAGAAGAACGTCACCAGCATGGCGAAGAAGATCAGCCCGATGATCAGTACGGCGCCATTGAAGTCGCCCTGCTTGAAGAATCGCAATGGCAGCATCGGCGAGTCGCTGCGGGCTTGAGAGGCGGCAAAGCCGGTGAGCAGCACTCCGGCCAGCGCGAACATCCCAACGATCTGAGCCGAGCCCCAGCCCGCTTCGTTCCCCTGGATAATCGCGAACACCAGTGCCAGGAGCCCTGATGTTGCCAGCAACGCGCCGCGGACATCGAGACGCGACGATCGTTGGTCCCGCGATTCCGGCACGATGCGCATTCCCGCAAGCGCGAGTGCCACCACCGGGATGTGCAACCAGAAGACCGCCGCCCAATTCGCTTGGTCCACAACCAAACCACCCAGCACCGGCCCCATCCCTACCGCGAGGCCGCCTGCTCCGGTCCAGATGCCGATCGCCTTCGCGCGCTCACCCCGTGGGAACACGTCGGTCACGGTCGAGAGCGTCGCTGGGAGCACGAGCGCCGCCCCGGTCCCTTGCACGGCCCGGAAGACCAGCAACGCCCCGGAGGTCGTCGACAACGCCACTCCGGCCGATGCTATTCCGAAGATCACCATCCCAATGATCAGGAAACGCCGCCGTCCGAAGCGGTCGCCCATGGTGCCACCCACCAGAAGCAACCCGGCCAGGACCAGTGTGTAAGCGTCGATGACCCACTGCAGCGTTGAGGTGCTGGCGTTCAGATCTCGCGAGATCGAAGGTAGGGCGGTGTTGACGATGGTGTTGTCCAGAAACACCATGAACGTCGTCAGGGACATCACCGCGAGGATCCACCAGCGGCGCGGGTGAGCCGCATCGGCCCGCCGATCCTCCTGTGCTCGCGTGGTGTTGGCAGCTGTGGCCGTTGTCATGAGATCCCGCGTGGCTGCGGTCCGACGTTCCGATTACGTATATACCGAACGGTCGTCTTGTAAGTCGACCGTCAGTACCGTACGGTTGGTATGCAGGGATGGCAAGGACCAGTTCTGCATGGCGGCGCGCTCGTGTTGCCTGCGTAACGACCGTTCGGTATCCTGGTTACGCCAGCGAGCGATCGACGAGCCGTTGGTGTACGAGGTAGACCAGGCGTACGAGGTAGATCAGGGATGCCAGCAAAATTCACCGACCAAGAGGCGACCGAGCGTCGCACTGAGATCCTCACCGCCGCTGCGGAGGTCTTTGCGCGCAAGGGCTACGAGGCCACAACCGTCCGCGATCTGGAGCAAGCCACCGGTCTCACCCGCGGCGGCATCTTTTTCCACTTCCCCGGGAAGCGCGATCTGTATTGTTCCGCGATCCGGATGTGTACGGCCGACGGTGGCGCCCAGCCAATGGTTGCCCAGGCGGCATTGTCGGAAGAAACCACGGAAGAAGCCCTCCTTGCCATCATCCGCACGATTCGGGTTTGGCACGCCGAACATCCCGCGGCGATGGTGCTGTTTCAGCAGATCATGGCGCGCAAAGAGATGGAGCCGGATCTTGAGCAATTGGACCAGGAGATCTCTGAGACGATGGATGGGTTCATCGAGGGCGTTTTGAAGATGCTGCAGGAGCGCGGCATCTTCAATCCCGAGCTCGATGCACGGTCCGCCACGCCCCTGCTCCACGCCGTGCTGGACCATCTCATCGCCGACACCGTGGAGATGACGCCCGCCGCCGCGGACGAGTACGTCCGTCCCATCGTCCACGTCCTGACGCAAGGACTCGCCCCCCGCCCTGTCTAGAAGGGCCGGTGCGAAGCTCTCGGCCTGCGGCGCTGGCGCTGCCGAGTGGCGTTGTCGAGCGGCGCTGAACAGCCCATTCGTCGTGCGCTCGCTATAATTCCCCGACTTCCAGCGCCCCTTGCGGGCATCTCTCAGGAGTCGTCTCCATGACCGGAACCCCCATGGCCTTCTTCCAGGGTGAGATCATGCCCCTCGCCGACGCCAAGATCGGGCTCATGACCCACGCCTTCAACTACGGCACGGCGGTATTTGAGGGGATCCGGGCTAACTGGAGCGCCGAGCACGAGCAGCTCTACATCTTCCGCAGCGAGGATCACATCAAACGCCTCCGCAAGTCCGCGCACATCCTGGAGATGGAACTCCGCTATAGCGACGCCGAGATCGTGGAGACCATTCAGAACATGGTGGAACAGACAGGGTTTCGGGAAGACCTCTACATCCGTCCCTTGGTCTACAAGTCGCAGGAAGTCCTCGGTGTGCGACTGCACGATGTCGAAGACGATTTCCTCATCTACTGCTCCCCCTTCGGCGCCTACCTCGATGTCGACGCTGGCATCCGCTGCTGCACCTCCTCCTGGCGCCGGGTCGACGACACCGCGATCCCCGCTCGCGCCAAGGTCACCGGCATCTACGTCAACTCCGCTCTCGCCAAGACCGAAGCTTTTCACCGCGGCTACGACGAAGCGATCATGCTCAGCAACGATGGGCACGTCTCCGAGGGCAGCGGCGAGAATATTTTCATGGTGCTTGATGGCGTCATGTATACGCCGCCGCCCCAGGACAACATTCTTGTGGGGATCACCCGCGCCACCGCGATCGAAATGGCCGAGAAGGAACTTGGCATCAAAACCGTCGAACGATCGATCGACCGTTCGGAGCTCTATATCGCCGACGAGGTGTTCATGACCGGCACCGCCGCTCACTGCACGCCGATCCTCGAGATCGACGATCGCAAGATCGGGGATGGCGAGATCGGCAAGGTCTCCGGCCAAATCCAGAAGCTGTACTTCGATGCCATGCTTGGTCGCCTCCCTCAGTACGATCACTGGATTGAAGGCGTTTACAGCGGGAGCCCGGTCAAGGCCTAGGACTGCCCGTGAGGAATCAGGCTGCTGACCTGCGTGTCTCGCGGGAGGCTCAGCACGAGCCGCCTGCTACGGCGCGGCTACGAGGCATGCGTGCCATGATTGCCAGCGATGGAAGAAGCACTCACGCTCGTTCTCGCCTATTTCATTGGCTCCGTGCCGATCACCTGGCTGATCTTCTATTGGCGCACGGGCAAGGATCTGCGCACTGTCGGTGACGGCAACGTCGGATCCGCCAACGCCATCCGTGAGGGCGCCGGGTGGTGGTTGGGGCGCATCGCTCTCCTCCTTGACGTGGGCAAGGGCCTGCTCGCCGTCTCCATCGCCCGCTGGCTTGATCTCGACCACGGCTGGTGGATGGGTGCGGGGTATCTCGTCATGATCGGGCACATGTTCCCGGTCTGGCTGCGCTTCAACGGCGGCCGCGCCGCGGCCACGGCGATGGGCGCGTCCGGAGCCTTCTTGCCCTGGCAGTTCGGTGTGACGATGGCGACGGGCGGCGCTGCCTTTCTGCTCTTCCGCATCGCGGAACTTGGGATTGCGCTCGTTGTTGCGCCGCTCCCTTTCATAGCCATCGCCTTCGAATCCTCCGCCGAGACGATCGCCTTCTGCTTCAGTGCCCCCGTCATCGCCGGAGCCAAAGCCGGCCTCGACCGCTGGCTCCGCGATCGTTCGGACCGCCGCGCTCCCGCGACCGGGCAGCCTACATGACCGACTACGACGTCATCGTCGTCGGAGCTGGCCCCGGCGGCTCCACCGCCGCGCGCGAACTCGCGGCGCGCTCCGCGCGCGTCCTCCTCGTCGATCGCAAGTCGTTTCCCCGCGATAAACCCTGCGGTGGAGGTCTCCTCGTCGGCGCCACGCAGGATCTGCCGTTCTCCTTGGAATCAGTCACGGAACGAGTCGTCACTAGCTTTCGCGTCTCATACCGACGCGGCGCTGGCTTTCATCATCGCTTCGATCGTCCCCTTGCTCTCATGACCCAGCGTGCTCAACTCGACGCGTTCCTCGCCGAGCAGGCTGTCGCCGCGGGCGTTACTTTTGACGATGGGCGCGGCGTCGAATCCGTGGAATCGAGGCGCGACGGCGCTACGGTCCGCTTCCGGGGCGGCGACAGCCTGACGGCCGGTGCCGTGGTCGCCGCCGACGGCGCCAATGGCATCGTTCGTCGCTCCCTGGGACTGCCCAAGCTGCGCAGCGCCGTCGCCTTCGAAGCGAACGCGCCCGGCGTTCCCGATTCCTGGACCGACGCCGTTGGCCTCGACCTCGGCAGCGTCCCCGGCGGCTATGGCTGGGTCTTCCCCAAGGGCGACCATCTTAACCTCGGCGTCGGCGGCTGGCCGTCCGTTGGCCGCTCGCTCCGCGCCGAACTCAATTCCTACACCGCGAGCCAGCACCTTGATCCGGCCCTGCTCCAGGATCATCGCGGCTATCACCTCCCGCTGCGCGATGCGGGCAGCGCCGCCTTTGACGGCCGCGTCGCCCTAGTTGGGGACGCGGCCGGGCTGATCGATCCGTTGTCCGGCGAGGGGATCGGCAACGCCATCCGCTCGGGTGGCATTGCCGCCGAAGCGGTCGCCCGCCTGCTCGCGGGCGAAGTGGGTGACTTGCTGTGCTACCAGCTCGCCCTTGAGCGACGCATCGAGCCCGAGTTGCAGGTCGCGCGACAGCTCCAAGCCCTCTTTCACCAACGTCCCTGGCCCTACGTGCAGATGCTCCAGCGCTCGGGGCGCTTTTGGCGGGTTTTCTGCCACATCATCCGCGGCGAGCAAACCTACGCCGGGTTCAAGTCGCGGCTGGGCCCTCTGGCCCGCGTCCTGGACCTCGCCGCCGCCCGCGCCGAGGGTCGTATGATGCGCGATTCCGGGTGGGCCAGCTCCCCTGTCTGAAACGAGTAGCACTGGACGGCCTTCCCGCTAGACTGGCGCCGCTTCCCACAAGCGATGCAGTGAAAGGCAGCTCCCATGCGACTCAGCGACAAAGTGGCGATAGTGACGGGTGCCTCATCCGGCAACGGCCGGGCGATCGCGCAGCGCTTCGCCGAAGAGGGCGCCAATGTCGTCCTTGCCGACGTCAACGCCGCGGGCCTTGGCGAGACGGAGCGCCTTGTTCTGCAGCACGAACACGAGGCGCTGACGGTCGAGTGCGACGTCACCAGCCGTGACGACACCCAGGCTCTCGTCGACGCCACGGTCGAGCGCTTCGGCCGCGTCGACATCATGGTCGCCAACGCCGGCATCGGCGATGGCGCCCCCTTTCTGGAGATGGACGATGAGACCTGGAATCGCACCCTCGATGTGAATCTGCGCGGCGTCTTCCTCTCCGACCAGATCGCCGCGCGTCGGATGGTGGAGCAGGGTGGAGGTGGCGCCATCGTCAACATCGCCAGCATTATGGCGGAGCTGGGAAATGCTGGGGCCGCGAACTACTGTGCCAGCAAAGCCGGCGTCAAGAGTTTGACGAAATCCGCGGCCCTCGCCTTGGCCCCCTTCAATGTGCGCGTCAACGCGATCGGTCCTGGCTACATCGCGACGGCCATGACGCAGGGCATACAAGATGAGCCCGCCATCAAACAGAGCCTGGTCGACCAGACGCCGCTGGATCGCATTGGCGAGGCTGTGGACGTCGCCAACGCCGCCGTCTACCTCGCCTCTGACGAAGCCAAGTTCACCACCGGGCAGACCATCTTTCCCGACGGCGGAATCCTCCTGAACTACCAGAAGCCGAGCGAAGAGGTCATCGCCGCGGGCATACGGATGCGCGCGCAGGCGCTCGCCGACCGCGAGTGACGCGCCAGATTCATGATCATCAGTAAGCCTCGCGTTAAGTACGCGTCCTTGAAGCCAACCCCTATCGCCGCCAGCGGGGACCGTCGGTTACAGTGAACGCTAACGAGACGGAACTGGAACGCGAGTGATGACGCACGCGACCCCCTTCCCCGTTGGAATTGAGGCAGCCTCGCGGCGTGCTGGGGATTTTCCCGCGCGCCCGCGCCTGGTACTCCTCCCGCCCGGCGGCGCCTGCCTGTCCTAATCGGATCTGACACGCGCGCTGGGCGCCTCTCGCCCTCCCCTCCTCCGACAGAGCGCGCGTTGACGCGCGTGGAAGGCAACCTCCCATGAGACTCAGCGGCGCGGAAATCCTCCTTGAATGCCTCATCGCCGAAGGCGTGGAACTCTTCTTCGGCTATCCCGGCGGCGTGGTGCTGCCTCTGTACAATCGCTTTGCCCAGTACCCCCAGATCAAGCACGTCCTGGTCCGGCATGAGCAGTCCGCCGCGCACGCCGCCGAAGGCTACGCGCGCGTCAGCGGTACAACCGGCGTCTGCCTAGCGACCTCTGGACCCGGGGCCACCAATCTGGTGACCGGCATTGCCAACGCCTACATGGACTCCGTCCCCATGGTCGTGCTCACCGGCAACGTCGCCCGCGACCTCATCGGCCGCGACGGCTTTCAAGAGGCTGACATCACCGGCATCACGCTGCCCATCACCAAACACAACACGCTGGTCATGCGCGCCAGCGAGGTTGCCACGGCCATCAAGGAGGCGTTCCACATCGCTTCCACCGGTCGCAAGGGCCCCGTCCTCGTCGACATCCCCAAAGATGTCTTCATCGAAGAGGCCGAGTACGACGGCTACCCTCAGAGTGTTCACTTACGCGGCTACCCCATCCAGGATGTCCCAATCCCGTCGGAGGTAGAGCGGGCCGCCGCCATCATCAACGGGGCCAAGAAGCCGGTCGTACTGGCGGGCCACGGGGTCGTGCAATCCGGCGCCGCCGCGGAGCTGCTTGCGTTTGCCGAGAAGGCGGACGTTCCCGTGATCACGACCCTGCTTGGTATCTCTAGCATCCCCGAAGACCATCGGCTCTCCTACGGCTTTCTCGGCATGCATGGGAACTACTACTGCAACCTCGCCGCGCATGAAGCGGATGTGGTCATCGGCCTCGGTATGCGTTTCGATGACCGGGCCATGGGACGCTTCAAGGACTACAACCCCACCGCCACGATCGTTCATATCGATATCGACCCCGCCGAGATCGGCAAGAATTTTCCTAATACCCAGTGCGCCGTGCACGGCGACGCCAAGCTGGTCCTGGAGCGTCTGAACCCCATGATTGAACCCGCCACCCATCCCGATTGGGTGGCCTGGATCGACGAACTCAAGGCGGAACATCCCACCGATTACGCCACGGAAGATCGCGGCATCAGCGGGCCCTGGCTCGTGAACGAGATCGGGGAGGCCACCAACCGCCAGTCGACGATCGTCACCGGTGTCGGCCAGCATCAGATGTGGGCGGCGCAGTACTACGGTTATCGACGCCCCCGGCAGTTCATTACCAGCGGCGGTCTCGGTACAATGGGGTACGAAGTCCCCGCGGCCATCGGCGCGCAGTTCGCCAGCGACACCCCGATCTGGGCCATCTGCGGCGACGGCGGTTTTCAGATGACCTTGCAGGAACTCCAGACCATTCGCGAGAACGACTTGCCCATCAAGATCGCCATTTTCAACAACGGCTTCCTGGGCATGGTCCGTCAGTGGCAAGAGCTCTTCTACGAGCACAACTACCAGGACGTGGATATCGGCCAGCCTGACTTCCTCAAGCTGGCTGATGCCTTCGGCATCAAAGGCATCCGCGCCGAGACGCGCCAGGAAGCCCAACGCGCCATCGGCGAAGCGATGCAGACGGACGGCCCCGTCCTGATCGACTTCCGTACCGTCGCGGAAGAGAATGTCTGGCCGATGGTTCCCGCTGGAGCCGCCCTCTCCGAGACGGTGGAATCGGCGGAAGGGCTGTGATCGTCCGGAAGGTCACACCGTTTCAATTCCAACAGACCAGGCGGATGCCCAAATTTGGCGGCATCCTCAGCTGGACGCGAGGAAGTAACGATGGCGAATAGAAACACGATCGTCGCCCACGTCGAAGACCGCCCCGGAGTCCTGGCCCGTGTCGCCGCTCTCTTCCGCCGACGTGGCTTCAACATCGAGAGTCTCACCGTCGGTCACTCCGACGAACCCGGCATCAGCCGGATGACGATCGTCGTCGACGGCGATGTGCACCACGTGCTCCAGGTCGAGAAGCAGCTCTTCAAGCTCATCGATGTCGTTTCGGTCGAGAACATCACGGCGCGGCCCATGGTCGACCGCGAACTGGCGCTCTTTAAAATCTCCGCCGACGCCAACGATCGTCACAAGGTGATGGAGTTGGCGCAGATCTTCCGTGCCGACATCGTCGACGTCGGCGATCAGAGCGTCATCGTCCAAGTCCTCGGTGACCAAGGCAAAGTCGATAAGTTGGAGCGCATGCTGCGCCCCTTCGGCATTCTGGAGCTCGTCCGCACCGGCCGGGTCGCGATGCTCCGCGAAGAGGAAACCAGCAAGCCGCCGCCGATCTCCGCCTCCGAGCACGAGCAGGAAGCGCTGCGGGCTCAGATGGGCCGGCGACCGGAGGGCGAGTTGCCCTTCACCAGCGATTAGCTCATCGCGACCAGGCCTGCAGCGACTAGCACTGTAGCGACCAAGGCCGCGCCGCCCTAGCCTGGTAAACCCTAGCCTGGCAAGCCGTCGCCTGGTCCTCCGGGACCGGAACGGCGTCTGGCTGCCCGCCCGATGGCGTGGCTTCATGGCCAACTTGGAAAGTCCTTCGGAGGAATGTCATGCCGCTCGAACTGAGCTTCGAATCCAAAGTTTTCCCCGTCGAGACGCTCGATCTGGGAGGTGGCGTCCGCGAAGAGATCGTGCGCGGCGGGCGCAACCTCTTCCCCTTGCTGTCCCAGGCCTTTGAGGGTATCTCGCAGATCGGCGTGATCGGCTGGGGATCGCAGGGTCCGGCCCAAGCGATGAACTTGCGCGACTCGCTGGAAGGCAGCGACATCCGGGTCACCATCGGACTGCGCGACGGCTCCTCCTCCCGCGCCGACGCGGAAGCTGAAGGCTTCACGGAGGCCGACGGCACCCTCGGCGAAATGTTCGAGGTAATTCGCAGCTCGGACCTCGTCATCCTCCTCATCTCAGATGCCGCTCAGGCCGAGCTCTACGAGCAGATCTTCGTCGCCCTCAGCGATGGCGCCACACTTGGGCTCTCGCACGGCTTCTTGTTGGGCCACCTCCGCAACGTCGGCGCGTCCTTCCCGGCCAACGTCAACGTCATCGGCGTCTGCCCCAAGGGCATGGGGCCCTCCGTTCGTGCCCTCTATGTGCAGGGTGTCGATGTCAACGGTGCGGGGATCAACTCCTCCTTTGCCGTCGAGCAAGACATCGATGGCACAGCAACGGATCAGGCCCTCGGCTGGTCCGTTGCCCTCGGCTCGCCCTACACCTTCCAGACCACCCTGGAATCGGAGTTCAAGTCCGACATCTTCGGCGAGCGCGGCGTCCTTCTTGGCGCCGTCCACGGCATCGTCGAGGCTGTCTACCGCCGCTTCATCGAAGCGGGCATGGACCATGAGGACGCGTTCGACCATGCCTGCGAAGCCATCACCGGCCCGATCTCCAAGATGATCTCCAAACAGGGCCTCCTCGCCGTCTACGAAGCGCTCGACGACGACGAACGCCAGATCTTCGAACGTGCCTACAACGCCTCGTACCCAACCTCGCGTGCGGTCCTTGAGGAGATCTACGACGAAGTCTCCACCGGCAACGAGATCCGCAGCGTCAACCTTGCCGGAGAGCGTCTCAAGCGGCGCCCCATGGGTACCATCGACGGCACCGAAATGTGGGCAACCGGCGACAGTGTGCGTGCCAAGCGCAAGGAAGACGCTATCCCCCTCGACCCGTTTACCGCCGGCGTCTACGTCAGCACCATGATGGCCCAGATCGACGTTCTCATGGAGAACAACCACCCGTACTCCGAGATCGCCAATGAGTCCGTCATCGAGGCCGTCGATTCTCTCAATCCGTACATGCATGCCCGAGGCGTCTCCTACATGGTCGACAACTGCTCCACCACCGCCCGTCTCGGTTCCCGCAAGTGGGCGCCCCGCTTCGGCTATCAACTCCGGCAAGAGGCCTTCGCGGCGATCGATCGTGGCGCCGACGTGGAAGATGCCATGGGCGCCTTCCGCGAGCACCCCATCCACGCTGCGCTGGCCGCGTGCGCGGAGGTCCGCCCCTCGGTCGACATCTTCCTGGAGTAGTGAGGCGGACCGGTGCGTGGAGTCGTCGGGCGCGATGCATTGGCGGCCGCGATGCAGTGGCGGGCGGAGTGCCGGGGGAAACACCTACGGGGTCTCGCCAGCACGTTTCCGCGTAAGGATTAACGGTTCCCGCTAGGCAGCGCTGACGCTGCACTGGCATAATGGATCGGTTGGCCCCAGCTTGCTTGGATGGGCGCCGGCTAGACAGATGATTGGTATGGACACCATCTCCGGAAGCAAAGGGATACACCCGCGGGCCGCCTCAGCCCGCGGAGTCCTTGGATCGCCGGTCTAGTTCGCCCCAAGAGCTAGCGGCTGGTCCTTTCCGGTTCGGGTTCATGCAGGGTTCCCCAGCTCCCCGACCTCGTTCCACCGCCCGGCTCTGACTTCGATACAGAGAGCATGAACCATGACTGACCGAGTCAAGATTTTCGACACGACGCTGCGCGACGGCGAGCAAGCCGCCGGCGTCTCCTTTTCCGCCGAAGAGAAGCTCCGCATCGCCAAGATGCTGGAGCACATGAAGGTCGACTCCATCGAAGCTGGCTTCGCGGCCGCCTCTCCCGCCGACTTCGATGCTGTCGCCCAGATCGCCCGCGAGGTGCGCGGCACGCAGATCACCACGCTCTGCCGCGCCGTCCCCAATGATGTCGACCAGGGCTGGGAGGCCGTTCGCGTCGCGGAGGCGCCCCGCCTCCACGTCTTTCTCTCCAGCAGCGACATCCACATGGCCCACCAGCTCAACAAGGATCGCGAGCAGGTCCTGGAGCAAGCCCGGGAGATGGTCGCCCGCGCCAAGAGCTACACCGACGACGTGGAGTTCTCTCCTATGGACGCCACCCGCTCCGACACGGAGTTCGTCCATCGCATGCTCCGGGAGTGCGTCGAAGCCGGCGCCACCACCATCAACATCCCCGACACCGTTGGCTACGCCATTCCCGAAGAGTTCGGCGAGTTCATTCGCGGCATCAATGAGAACGTGCCCGGCATGGACAAAGTGACCATCTCGGTCCACTGCCACAACGACCTCGGACTCAGCACCGCCAACAGCTTGGCCGCCGTGAAGGCGGGCGCGCGCCAAGTGGAGTGCACCATCAACGGACTCGGTGAGCGAGCCGGCAACGCCTCGCTCGAAGAGGTCGTCATGGCGCTGCGCACCCGGCCGGACTTCATGGGCATCGGCTGCAACGTGGACCCGCACTACCTGGTCCCCGCCTCGCGCATGGTCCAGGACTTCTCCGGCATGCATGTCCAAGCCAACAAGGCCATTGTTGGCCTCAACGCCTTCCGGCATCAGTCTGGCATTCATCAGGACGGTGTCTTCAAGTACCGCGAGACCTACGAAATCATGGACCCCAAGGAGGTCGGTTGGGCCGAAGGCTCGCAGTTCGTGCTCAGCAAGCTCTCCGGCCGTGCCGGTCTGCGCTCCCGCCTCGGCGACCTGGGCTATGAGCTGGACGACGAAGAATTCGCCCGCGCCTTCGCCCGCTTCCAAGAGCTCGCCGACCACAAGACCGTCGTTGACGACCGCGACTTGGAAGCGATCGTCGCCGACCGCTTGGGCCAAACCCAGGAAGCCTGGAAGCTGGAGTCTGTCAACGTCACCACGGGGACGAACAGCACCCCCACGGCGAGCATCAAGCTGGTCGGCCCCGATGGGGAGATCCACACGGGTGCCGAGACCGGCAGCGGCCCCGTCGACGCCATCTATCGCACCATTCGGGCCATCACCAAGATGGAAGATGTGCTCACGGAGTACTCCGTGCAGAGCATCACTGAAGGCATCGATGCACAAGGTGAGGTCACTATCCGGATCGAGGTCGACGATCTCATCCACACTGGCCGTGCCGCTGACCAGGACATCCTCATCGCCAGCGCCCGGGCCTATATGAACGCGGTGAACCGTGCCGTGACCGGCAAAGTTGGTGCCCAGCCCGCGAACGCTCAGATGCCGGCGGAGCGGCGCAAGTAGGCGTTGTTCTGGGGCATCGGCCTAGCCGAAACGGGATTGAGACGATGAGGGCGCCCGGGCGCCCTCATCTGCCGTTCAGCGGGCGTGTCGGCTAGCGGGTTCACAAGGCTCAGAGTGGGTAGAATGCCTCCACTTTGGGGAACGGGCCGCGCGCGCTCAATCTGTGCGAACGAGTAAGCCCAACGCTACAAACCGGCGTCACGCTCGGGTGACGCCTTCCGTGCAGCATGAAAGGCGTCATCGTGGCGGAGCCTCGCACCCTGGCCCAGAAGATCTGGGACAACCATCTCGTCCGGCGCGTCGACGGTCAGCCCGATCTGCTCTATATCGATCTGCACCTCGTGCATGAGGTCACCTCGGCGCAGGCCTTCGAAGGGCTCCGCCTGAGCGGCCGCCAGGTCCGGCGACCGGACCTCACGTTGGCGACGCCCGATCACAACGTCCCCACCGACAACCGGGTTGAGCCCTACGCGGACCCACTCTCCCAGCAGCAGGTCACCGCTCTCCGCGAGAACACCGCCGCCTTCGGCGTCCCCCTCTACGACACGGATGACGTGCGCCAGGGCATTGTTCACGTCATTGGGCCGGAGCAGGGAGTGACCCAACCCGGTATGACCATCGTCTGCGGCGACAGTCATACCTCCACCCACGGTGCCTTCGGAGCCATCGCTTTCGGCATCGGCACCTCGGAAGTCGAGCACGTCCTCGCCACGCAGACGCTTCCCCAGCGACCGCTCAAGCAGATGTCCGTGGAGGTCAACGGCGAGCTCCCACCGGGCTGCACCGCCAAGGACGTCATCCTCACCATCATCAATCGCATGGGCGTTGGCGGCGGCGTGGGGCATGTCGTTGAGTATCGTGGCGACACTATCCGCGGCCTCTCCATGGAGGGCCGGATGACCCTCTGCAACATGACCATTGAAGGCGGCGCCCGCGCCGGCCTTGTCGCGCCAGACCAAACCACCTTCGACTATCTGCGCGGCCGCCCGCACGTCGCCACGGGAGACGATTGGGACGCCGCCGTCGCTGCCTGGCAAGAACTCGCCACGGACGACGGCGCCAAATTCGACTCCGAACTGGTCATCGCCGCGTCGGAGATCGCGCCCTACGTGACCTGGGGCACGAATCCCGCGCAGAGCGCCCCCGTCACCGAGTCCGTTCCCGACCCCGACGACATGTCGGACGCCGCCGCGCGCGAAGGCGCCAACCGCGCCCTGGAGTACCAGGGCCTCGAAGCCGGCACGCTGATTCAAGACATCAAGATCGACCGCGTCTTTATCGGCTCCTGTACGAACTCGCGTATCGAAGACCTCCGTTTGGCTGCCGCATTCGCCAAGGGCAAGACCGTTGTGGACACCGTGCGCGCCATGGTCGTTCCGGGCTCCGGTCTCGTGAAGAAGCAAGCCGAGGAGGAAGGGCTCGATACGATCTTCACTGATGCAGGCTTCGAATGGCGCGACGCCGGCTGCTCGATGTGCCTCGGCATGAACCCGGATACGCTTGCGCCCAAAGAGCGCTGCGCCTCAACCTCAAATCGCAATTTCGAGGGACGACAAGGCCCCGGCGGCCGCACGCACCTCGTCAGCCCGTCGATGGCCGCCGCCGCCGCCATCGCGGGACACTTTGTCGACGTTCGGGAGGTGAACTAGATGGACCCCGTCAAGACTGTCCGTGGCAACGCCATCCCCCTGGACCGAGCCAACGTTGACACCGATGCCATCATTCCCGCCAAGTACCTCAAACGCATCGAGCGCACGGGCTACGGCCCCTTCGCCTTCGAAGCGTGGCGTGACGATCCCGGCTTCATCCTTAACAACAACGCCTACGACGGCGCGCCCATTCTCCTGGCCGGCGACAATTTCGGTTGCGGATCCTCACGGGAACATGCTGTCTGGGCGCTGCAGGGGATGGGTGTTGGCGCCGTCATCAGCAACAACTTCGCCGACATCTTCCGCAACAACAGCGCCAAGATGGGACTCCTCACCATCATCCTCCCGCGGGAGGATGTCGAGTACCTGATGGCCCGCGCCGAAGAACTCCCCAGCGCCGAGATCACCGTCGACCTGCAGACACAGACCGTTTCCACCCCAGACGGCTGGTCTCGCAACTTTGAGATCGAGCCGTTCGTCAAGGACAATCTCCTCAACGGCCGCGACGACATTAGTCTTACCCTCACGCACGCCGATGAGATCGATTCCTTCGAAACGGCCAGGCCAGCCTTCCTGCCCGAAACCACGGAATAGAGATTCCCCTGGACCTACTGGGGTTCGCGAAACGGAGAGCACCGTGGCTGAAGAGACCAAAGTGCGCCCCTCTCTGGGAGATGTGCTTCGCAATCTGCGGCACGCGCGCAACCCATGGGTTGCGCTACAGGGGATGGCTGGCAACACCAAGATCAAGATCCAGCGTCGCGATAACTGTTGTGGCAACTATGGCGATCCCGGTTGTTGAGTGACCAAAGAACGCGCCATCCAGGAGGGATGACTTACTGATACTGGCACGGACACCGATACGGACGGTCACGCCGTCCCTGACTGAGCCCCAACCGCCCCCTCAAGTAGCTGGAGATATGGCCGCGAACCCCGCGGCCTCTGGGAGAGACCATGGCGACCTACAAGATCGGATTGCTTCCCGGCGACGGCATCGGCCCCGACGTGATCGCCGAGGCCGTCAAGGTTCTCGATGTCGTCGAGCGCAAGTTCGGCCACCAGTTCGAGTACAGCGAGGACATCGTCGGTGGCGCCGCGATCGATAGATACCGCAACGCTCTTCGCCCCAGCACGCTGGCCATGTGCAAGAAGCAGGACGCCATTCTCTTCGGCGCCGTTGGGGGCCCGAAATGGGACGATCCCCGTGCGAAGGTGCGCCCGGAGCAGGCCATCCTCGGCCTGCGCAAAGGGCTCGGTCTCTTCGCCAACATCCGCCCCGTCAAGATGTACCCCTTCCTCGCCAACAGCACCGCCCTCAAGCGCGATGTCGTCAAGGATGTCGACATGGTCGTGCTCCGTGAACTCACCGGCGGGATCTACTTCGGCAAGCCGCAGAAGCGTTGGAAGGACAAGCAGGGGCGCAAGGCCGTCGACACCTTGCAGTACAGCGAGAAAGAGATGGAGCGCATCATTCGCCTCGGCTTCGACATCGCGCGCGGGCGCCGCAAGAAGCTGACCTCCGTCGATAAGGCCAACATCCTCGATACCTCCCGCCTTTGGCGCGAGATCGCGACGGAGGTCGCCATGGACTATCCCGACGTCGAACTTGAGCACATCCTCGTCGATGCCTGCGCCATGCATCTCATCCGCCGCCCCGCCGACTTCGACGTCATCGTCACCGAGAACCTCTTCGGTGACATCCTCACGGATGAAGCCTCCATGCTCGCCGGTTCCATGGGTATGCTCCCCAGCGCCTCTCTTGGCAAGCGCCGCGCCGATGGCACCGGCCCCGGCATGTACGAGCCGATCCATGGATCCGCTCCAGACATCGCCGGCCAGGGCATTGCGAGCCCGGTCGCCATGATCCTCAGCGCGGCGATGATGCTGCGGCTCTCGCTCGGTCTGGAAGACGAAGCCGTCGCCATCGAAAACGCTGTCGCGAAGATCCTCCGCGCCGGTCACCGCCCCGCCGACATCGCCCTCAAGGGCAAGCGGCCTGTCAAAACGGCACGTCTCGGTACGTTGATCGCCAAGGCCATCTAACCAATTGTCCCCTCAGCGGAGGCAGGACCGGTTTACTGTCCCAGGCTTGCTGGCCGCGAGCGCCGCGTCCTACAGTGGATCGCAGTGAATACCTGCATGGGCCTTCGCTGATGGGATGAAACCCGGCGCGAGCGCCGACTGGGACTGACTGACGTGACCATTGCTGGCCCAACCCTCGAGAGGTGCATCTCCGCCGCGGTTCATCACGCGGCGGCGGCCATTACGCGCGTCACCTGAATGACCGTCGGGCCGGCTCATGGAGTCGCTCGCGTCCGGTCTGCTCCACTTACCACGGCAACGACACGCCGCCGCGACAGCGCTCGTCGGCTGGATATGGCCCTCTCATGACCTCCACCGTTTCGCTCGGAAATCCACATGCCTGAGGCACCGCAGATCGTCCTCTACGACACCCTCCTCCGTGACGGCTCCCAGATGGAAGGCATCGCCTTCTCCCTAGCCGACAAAGTCGCTATCGCCCACCGCCTTGACGCCCTGGGTGTCCACTACGTGGAGGGCGGCTTCCCCGGCTCCAACGAGAAGGACAAGGCCTTTTTCGACCGCATGCGCGAGCGACCGTTGCAGAACGCCAAGCTCGTCGCCTTCGGCGGCACCCGCAAGATCGGCGCCAACGTCGACGACGATTTCAACATGCAGGCGCTGATCGAAACCGGCACCCCCGTCGTGACGCTCGTCGGCAAGGCCTCGGCTTACCAGGTGCGGGTCGCCCTCGAAACCACGAACGAAGAGAACCTCGCCATGGTCCGCGAGTCCATCGAATTCATGGTCGGCAAGGGCAAAGAGACCCACTTCGACGCCGAACACTTCTTCGATGGCTACAAAGAAGACCCCGAATACGCGCTCCAGGTCCTGCGCACCGCGCATCGTGCCGGAGCCGGATACCTCGTTCTCTGCGACACCAACGGCGGCTCCACCCCGGATCAGGTCGTCGCCGCGATCGATGCCGTACGCGAGGCGGTGCCTGGTGCCCAGATCGGCATCCACTGCCACAACGACTGCGAACTGGCCGTCGCCAACAGCCTCGCCGCGATCGGCGCCGGAGCCAGCCAAGTCCAGGGCTGTATCAACGGCTACGGCGAGCGCTGCGGCAACGCCAATCTCTCCAGCATCATTGCCAACCTCCAGCTGAAGCAGGGGATCCCCGTCGTCACCGACGCCCAGCTCCAAGACCTCACGAACGTCAGCCTCTTCATCGCCGAACTGGCCAACATGCCTCTGAGTGGACAGGCCCCCTACGTGGGTCAGAGTGCCTTCGCGCACAAGGCGGGCTATCACGTGGCCGCGATCGTCAAGGATGAGGACACCTATCAGCACATCAAGCCCGCTGCCGTTGGCAACGACCGCCGCGTCTTGGTCAGCGAACTCTCCGGCCAGCGCAACATCGCCTACAAGCTGCAAGAGCGAGGCCTGGACTTTCCTCTCAGCAAGGAAGAGACCCGTGCCCTCCTTGACCGCGTCAAGACGATGGAGAGCCGCGGCTACCAGTACGAGGGCGCGGAGGCCTCCTTCGAGCTGCTGGCGCACCGCACGAAACCCAATTACGCCGCGCCGTTCACCTTGGAGGACTTCCTCATTGTCGAACGACGCGACAGCAGCGGACGGGCCCAGGAGATGGTGGCCGAAGCCATGACCAAGGTCTGCGTTGATAGCGTCGTCTATCAGACCGCCTCCGAGGGGCGCGGCCCCGTCCACGCGCTCGACCAGTCCGTCCGCAAGGGCTTGCGGGAGGCGTACCCGCATATTGATCGCGTCCACTTGGTCGACTACAAGGTCCGCATCCTCGATGCCGCCGCGGGCACGGAGGCCAACGTGCGCGTCCTCATCGAATCCACCGACGGTGAGCACATCTGGAACACGGTTGGCTCATCCGCCGACGTGATTGAAGCGTCCTGGCTGGCCCTCACCGACGCCTTCGAGTACTTCCTCCTCAAGCATCCCGAGTGGTCGGCCGCCTAGGTTCGTCTGACTTAGCCGGTGAAAACTGCTTCAGGCTCTGGCGACCCCAGTGGCTGACGCACGATCCGTGCCACGCCGTCGGCTGCCACCACGAACACCTCCTGGCCTGGGGTCAGCGCCTCTGCGCCCCCCGGGATCAGGGTGTTGTCGTCGATCGTGAATTCGACCGTCCCCGACGCCGTCTCGACCACCAGACGCTCATCATCCACGCGGATGAGTTCGCCCCTCACGATCTGAATGCTGCCGAACTCCGCGCCGATCTCCGCCCCGAAATCGCCGAAGCGATCGCCAAACTCCTGGAACAGGGGCGCGAAGCGCTCGAGCAGCGCCTCGAGCCCGTTCCCGGCGAATCGGCCGTCCCCAAATTCGAATGGCAGCTCAAAACGCCTGCCTGCAACGGGATCGGCGAGTGCGATGTCGGGCTCCACGACGGTTGAGTGCGATTCTCCATCTCGCAAGTACGCCACATCCACCGCGGCTCCCACTTCCAAGCGCTCTACGATCCTCGCCGCATCCTCCGCCGTCGACACGGCTTCGCCCGCAATCTATGTGATCACGTCTCCGACCTCAATCCCCGCCTCGTCCGCCCCCGAGTCCTCTGCCACCACGGTGACGACCAGCCCCGTGTCGCTCTCCTCCACCCGCACTCCGAGCTGGGGGCGAGCGCGCTCCGCGCTGGGTTGGGCATCAGGCCGCGTCTCGGTCCTCGGTCGTAAACCTTCCGGCCCCGGAGTGCCAAAGCGCGGGAAGCCGTCGTCATCGCTGAAGGCGGGTGCTGGGACGCGCGCCTGGAAGCCGAACTGAGGATTGTCGTTGTCCAGCGCCAAGACCAGCGCCGCTACGCCCAAGGCCAGCGCCACGATCGCTGTTAGAAGGGCGTTCCAGCTCACCGGGGTGCCCCGCTCCATTGTCCTATCCCTTCGCGCCCGTCAAAATGAAAGGTGACCCATCGTCCAGTCGCGAACATGTGACGTGACCTCTCCAAAGATCGTGCGCTGCAAACGCAAGATGGTGGTCATAGAGTTGTAAGAGGTTCGTAAACCGCACCCAGATATTCGACCCGTGGGGTGGAGGGGCGGTCAACATTGGCGCAATGGTGGGAACTCCGCCGCGTGCCATGTCGTTTAGGTAGGAAGGGAAGGTCGCGTGTCTGACCTTGAAGGTATTGTCTTGTTCCCGCCGTGCCAGCGTTGTGACGAAGGGACGCTCGTCCCCCTGTCGGACTTCGGTGGCCAAGGTGCACCCATCCATTACAAAGCATGGGTCTGCACGACTCCGGAGTGCGGGTTCAATCTCAAGATCCGCAACGGAGATGTCTACATCGATGAGCCCGTTAGCGACGGCACCAACCGCGAACGACGCTAGGCTCGCCGCCCGGCTCCTTTGGGAGCGGGCTTAACCATGCCCGGCCAGCGCAAGCGCCCTGGCCAGCCCTTGCGCCCCAGCTTCGCGGGCTGGCGGCTCGGTATCGCCGCCGCGGGGGTCCTCATCGCTCCGATTATTGTCGGCTACTTCCTCCTGAGCGAAGCCAGTCTCCTCAGGGATGACGACACATCGCCCGACGATCTCGCCGATTCGGTCGCCGCCGTCTCCGAAGATGAGACGGAACCCACCTTCATCCTGGACGACTCGGACCTGGCGCTCGCCGACGACGTCGCCCTCCAGACGGAGGAGCCCCGTCCCGCCGAAGACGACGCCAGTGCGCCCCCGAGCGCCGAGGCCGAGGCCGATGGCCAATCTGAGCCACAGCCCTACATCGTTGTTCCCGGCGACACCCTTGCCTCCATCGCCGTTCGCCACAGCACGAGCATCGCCGCTCTTGCCGGGTACAACGGCATTGAAGACATCAACCGTCTCGATGTCGGCCAGCGTATCCAAATCCCCCCAGCCGACTACGTCCCTCCCCCACTCCCCGATCCCGACGACCCGGACACAGCCGAGCCCGTTCCAGTCCCTCTCCCCCCGGGCCCCACCGGTGCCCCTCCGCAGTGATCCCCCGCGCCACGTGGGCGGCGCGTCAGCGTAGCCGCGGGCGCCCGACCCTGGCCCCCAATGTCCCGCGCGCACTTGTCGCCCGACGCTGAGCTTCATACCCTCTCAAGGTTGGATGCGTAGAGACGTCGGGGAGTGGCGCAGCCTGGCAGCGCGCTTCGTTCGGGACGAAGAGGTCGGAGGTTCAAATCCTCTCTCCCCGACCACTGACGCCGCCCCTAGAGGGCGTGGCGACCGCAGCCAGCACGGCGTATTCGTCTCGCGGCCGGACTTCCTGAATCCCAAGCTCGCCAATGCCGATGGCCGAGAAGGCCTCCTCGGCGAACTCGCGCTTTGTTTGGGCGTTGAGCCCATCGTGGTTCCACTAAGCCTCAAGATTCCGGAGAACCTCCGCCGCACGACGCAGGCCGGCAAGTTCGGCGGGCTCCGTCAGGCCGAGGCTATTGACCTGAGCCTCGATCTCCGTCCTGTCCCGGAGATCGCGGTTCCGTGAGATGTCCCTAAGCGAGTAGAGGTCCTGGCGACGCTCCAAGATGCGTTGAAGGCGCCGCCGCTCGCTGGCGACATCCACCTCAGTCGTCGGACTCCGATCCGCCAGCGCCCGGAGCACGAGACGCCGTCGTTCGCTGCAGATGACGATTGAGTCTGGCGTCGCGAGCCGGTACGCGTTGCTCGCGGACACACTCGCGCAAGAACATGACCCGCTGGCGGTGGCGGCGGCCGCACTCTACCTGGCGAACAGGGGCGCCAGCGGCCGGCACGATGCCGCTGAAGTCCCTCGCACCTGATTGAGGTTGCGGCGTTGCCAAGCAACTCGCCGTGCGGACGGGGTTCTGGCCCGTGACAGGCTGGACTCAACCAGCGAAACGCCGCAGGTCGAACGGAGCCAGATCGAGAGCGGGAGTCTCGCCCAGAACCAACTGCGCCAGTATCTGGCCGCTCGCCGGCGCCTGCATAACCCCCTTGCGTCCGTGCCCGGATCCCACGAAAGCCCCCGCCAGCCCCGGAACGGATGAGAGGATCGGGACCCCGTCCGCCGAGAGCGGCCGTAGGCAGGCGGTCTGTTCCACAGCCTCCGCCTCCCCCAGAACGGCAGACGCCCGGAGCGCGAAGGCCAGGATCTGGTCGCGCGCCGCGGGCGTGGGCGAGACATCGAAGCCCGCTCGCTCTTCTGTGGTTCCGAGGTAGATCAAGCCAGAGGCTTTCGGCGTTGCGTAGTTGTCCCCGTGGTCGGCGAAGCCGTAGCGCGGCGTAGGCCCGGTGGACCGCACCTGGACGATCTGGCCTTTGAGGGGCTCGACCGGGATGGCGGTCTCCAGCCATGGCGCGGCGGCGCCCGTCCAGGGACCCATCGCGAATACGGCCGCCGAGCAGGGGATCAGCTCGCTGTCCACATAGACGCCCGTCAAGCGGTCGCCGGAGCGAGCGACGCCCGTGACGCGGCCGGTGCGGAGGACCGCCCCGAACCGCTCCGCCGCCAGCAGCAGGGCGAGCGAAAAGCGATAGGCATCGAGCTGCGCGTTCTCGGGGGGCAGCACCGCGCCGCGAATCGGGAGGTCGATCCACCCGCACAGTTCCCGCGCCTCTCCCGGCTCCAGCCAGCGCGTCGTCAGGTCGGCGCGGCGGTCGGCGTCAACGCGCGCGCGGTCCTCACGCTCTTCGCTCTCCGTCAGGGCGATCTGCAGCATGCCGCCTCGCGCGAACTGGTAGTCGATGTCCGATTCTTCAGGCAGGTGCCCGGCAAGTTCCAGGTGGGCGTCGAAGCTGAGGCGCTGGAGCGGGCCCACCGGGCCGTGGCGTTCCGTCAGCGTCGGCTGAGAGAGCAGGCCTGCCGCCGCGCCACTGGCTCCAGAGGCGACGGAGTCGGCCTCGATCACCAGCGAAGGGACGCCACGTTTCCCCAAGTAGTAGGCGGTGGCCAGGCCGATGACGCCGCCGCCGCAGATCACGACATCCGCGTCGCTGTTGACCACGATGTTCCTCCGCCGCATGGGACGTCGCCACGATGTGAAGACGACGGTTCGTTTGGAGCGAGTATAGGATCGCGACATCCAGAGGCGGTCTCCCGCTCCCCACACGAAGCGCGCGACAACGTCTCCGAAGGCTGCCACACTGACCTCGAAGGCGCGTCCTGATCCTCACGATCTCCAACGGCACCCTGCTCGACACGACGTCTATGGAGTTGGTGGGGGAGCGTCATGTGACGGTGGAGGACGACCGCATCGTGGAGGTCTCCGACCAGCGTCCAACGCGGCCAGCCGATCTGGAGATCGATGCCCGCGGCCGCTTCCTCCTCCCCGGCCTGATCGATGCGCATGTCCATCACGTCGTCACCACCATGGACTTCGTTCGCGGCGCTCGCCTCAGCGATGTCGAACGCGCCCTCGGCATGGCCACTCTGGCCGAGGCCACCGTTCGGCGCGGCTTCACGACGATCCGCGACCCGGGCGGGGCGACGACGGGGCTCATTCGCGCCATCGACAGCGGCCTCTGCTCCGGGCCGCGCATCGTTCGAGCTGGACGCGCGATCTCCCAGACCGGCGGGCACGACACCGGCGCCCCACTGGACGATGCCGCCTGTGCCTCCGCTGTGCGGACCGGCGAGTTCGGGGCGGTAGCCGACGGGCCGGATGCCGTGCGGACGGTGGTGCGCCGGGAACTGCGCGAAGGATCGCAGTTCATCAAGATCATGACGTCTGGAGGGGGCGCCTCCCCGACGGATCCGTTCGACTCGGTCCAGTACACGGCCGACGAGGTCCGGGCGGCCACGATCGAGACGGACCATCGGCACACGTACACCACGTCGCATGCCTACCAGCCCGAGGCGATTCTCTTGGCCATCGAGAATGGTGTTCGCTGCATCGAGCACGGCAACCTGGTTGACGCGCCAACGGCGCGGCGCATGGCCGACCTCGGAGTGACGATGGTACCGACGCTCGTCACCGATCAAGCGATGGCGGAAATCGGCGAGCAGTTCGGCCTGCCACCGCGCAACCTGGCGAAGAACGCGGGCGTCCTTGAGCAGGGTCAGGCGTCGATCGAGATTGCGGCGGGCTCCGGCGTCGAACTGGGATTCGGGACGGATCTGCTCGGCGAGGCCCAGCCTTGGCAGAATCGCGAGTTCGCCCTCCGCGCCGAACTCCAGTCCAGTGTGGACGTGCTCCGCTCCGTCTACCAAACGAACGCGAAGCTCTGCGGTCTGGAAGGCCGGATCGGCGTGTTGACGCCCGGCGCCGACGCAGACCTTGTTCTCAGCACCGCCGATCCTCTGAACGATCTGGCCGCGCTGTCGTGCCGTGGGGAGGCAATACCTCATGCAGCCCACCGGTATTCGTGATGCAGGCCTGTGCCGGCCCAAGACTCGATCCAACCCGGTTTTCTATCTGGTGGACATGCTCAAAGGATCTTCGATCGTGGGCCCGCAGGGCTTCGAACCCTGGACCGACGGACTGGAAAGCAGCAGGTCCGCCACGGACGGTTCGCGACCGCGATCCAACGGCCTCAACGGTCATCGATTCTGCCCACGCACGAGCCGGCGCGAACCCGAGGCTAGAGTGCTTCCCAGATCGAAATGACGCGCGATCAAATTTTCGTGCCGCACAGGCTAGCTAGTCACGCTCGCAGAGCCGAGAGTGAGCCTTCTTGCAGCGATTCGATCTGATCCTCGTCATACGTGGCAGCGTGGTAGGCACCGCATGCTGGCGGCGTTGGGCCGCTTCACCCAACCGCAGCAACGCGAGGAGGGCCGTGATGACACAGGCGAGGGCCGTCCAGTTGTGCGACTGGGATAGCCCGCTGAATCCCACGTTCAACTCATGGACGACGGTGAACCTCGCGGAGGTGTTCCCGGGCGTCGCGCACCCATTCGACGCCACCTGGTACCACCGCTGGCAGACCAACTGTTTCCGGGCCTTGTTCGCCAGGCTGGACATCAGCGATCTGATGCCACTCTACGAGTTCCCGATCCCGAACTTCTTGGGCTTCTGGGCGGGGCAGTGTGCCGCCAACGTGAGTTTCACCACCGCGTTTGTGTCGGCGTATCAGACTGGGGCCGGGTCCAGCGTGGTCGAACAGTTCTTCACCGCCGACGAGAAGGGCGCTCACACGGCGGCCACCGCCGCCGATACGGAGCGGGCCAGCCAACTCCGCACCCGGGTCTTGCGCATCTGGGGCCAACTCCCGCGCAGCGCCGTGGCGATGCGGGGAACCGTCCGTCGCTTGGTGGACCGCGTGGAGGGGCAGGACCTTTCAGGATTGCCGGAGCCGGTCCTGATCCGGCAGTTCGCGCGGGTCGAGGCGCTGGCCCAGCGGACGTTTACCCAGCACATCCTGACGTCGTTCGCAGCGGGCGAGCAAGCGTCCATGCTGGGCGATCTGCTGCGCAGCGCGGGGGTAGAGGACGAGGACGCCGTGCTGGCCCTGACCAGCGCGATCGGAGACGTTGAGAGCGCCGAGCCGCCGGAGGCCCTCTGGGCTCTATCGCGCTGGGTGCGAGCACAACCCGGCTTGGCGGCCCGCTTCTCTCCATTGTCCACGGATGAGATCACACGCTATCTGGACGTTCCGCCGGACACGGCTTGGGCCTCTCTGGCCGCCCGAGTGCGCGGATTCCTGGAGGCGTACGGGCACCGCGGTCCGGAGTGGATGCTCTCGCTCCCCGACTGGGCCGAGGATCCGGCGGTTCCGCTCAACAGTCTGCGCGCGATGGTGCAGGCGGCGGATAGCGACGGCCCCGATCGGCGTCGAGCGGGAGCGGCGGGCGAGCGGGAAGCGGCGGTTGAGCGCTATCGCACACGCCTGCCGGCCCGCCGGCGGGCCCGCTTCGATTCGCTGGTGGATCGGGCGCAGCGCTTCGTCCGACTGCGGGAGCGGACCAAGGCCACCTGCGTCATGGGACTACGCCCCGGCCGCCAGATCCTCCTGGCGTTGGGGGAACACTTCCACGCCCGGGGCGTCCTGGACTCGGCGGATGACATCTTCTACCTGTTCGCCAACGAGGTGGATGCCGTGGTGGACGGGCGGCTGACGAAGGACGAGGCCCGCAACGCGGTCCGCCGGCGGCGGCGGCAGAAGATTGAGATGGAGGCCTACCTGCTGCCCGACAACTTCGAGGGCCGGCCCGAGATCCAACTCCGCGGCGAGGCGCCCGAGCCATCGTCCGTGCTACAAGGCTTGGGAGTCAGTCCGGGCTTGGTGACGGGCCGGGCCCGGGTCATGGCCGATCTGGCCGCGGCCGGCGAGACGCCGATCCACCCGGGAGAGGTGCTGGTGGCGCCGTTCACGGACGCCCCTTGGACACCGCTATTTCTGACGGCGGCGGCCGTGGTCGTGGAGACGGGCGGGATGCTCTCGCACGCCGCGACGGTGGCGCGGGAATTCGGCATCCCGGCGGTGGTGATGGTGAAGGACGCCACCCGCCTGATCGAGACTGGCGAGGAGTTGACGGTCGATGGGCGGACGGGACGCGTGGTGGTTGCTGCGGGCTAATCCCAATCGCTATCGTTCCGATGTCGACCTGCCCCTTCTCCAGTTCGTCGATCATGTGGCCGAAGTGTCGCCACTTTGTGGCGACACTTCGGCCATGCAGTCAAGAGCAGAGGACCTTTGATCCGTCGGTCCAGGGTTCGAATCCCCGAGGGCCCACCATCCGAGGTTTCCGGCTCACTTGCGATCGTCGCCGTTCTATCTGGTAGGCGGCGCCAGATGGAGTTTTGAGACACCACAAGACATGGAGAGACTCATGGATCGATTCCCGGAGTTCACGCTCGTAGGCGTGCAGGCAGCTCCCGTCTACTTCGACCCCGACGCATCCACCGAGAAGGCCTGTCGGCTCATCACTGAGGCTGCACTGGGCGGCGCCGATCTCGTCGCGTTCGGGGAGACCTGGCTTCCCGGCTATCCGTTCTGGGCGTTCGAGTTGAACTCGCCAATCCAGTTCGAGGCCCGTGCCGAGTACCTCGCGACCGCGATCGAGATCCCGGGGCGGCACACCGACCTCCTGTGCCGCGCCGCGGCTGAGGCGAGCGTCGATGTCGCGATCGGCGTTGTCGAGCTGGAGCCCCGCACTCGAGGGACGGTCTATTGCACGCTGCTCTTCATCGGCCGCGAGGGGAAGATCATCGGCCGTCACCGAAAGCTGAAGCCAACGGATGCGGAGCGCCGAGTGTGGGGCGAAGGCGACGGGAGCAGTCTGACGGTGTACGACCGCCCCTATGGCAGGCTCTCCGGCCTCAATTGCTGGGAGCATAAGATGGTGCTTCCCGGGTACGCCTTGATGGCACAGGGCACGCAGGTGCACGTGGCGACCTGGCCCGGCACGGCGTCACCCGGGCAGAGCATTCTGGCGCAAGCCTTCGCCTTCCAGGGGGGCTGCTACGTGGTCTCTGTCGGGGGCATCCGCAGGGAACAGGACGTGCCGGAGCGGTATCGCTCGCTGACGGGCGCCGCACCCCCCGGGACCGGCGGCTCATCGATCATCGATCCGATGGGGAGGGTGATGGCCGAAGCGAGCGAAGGCGAGGAAGAGATCATCCGGGCGACCGGTTCGTTGCAGGCAGTCCTGGGGGCGAAGAGCCTGGCCGATCATGGCGGGCACTATTCCCGCCCCGACGTCCTTCAGCTCCGGGTGGCGGCCGCGCCCCGATCTCCGCTCTTGGTGCAGGCTGACGCCGCCTTTGCCACGACTTCCATCAACGGAGCCCCCCCGATGGTGTCCGGTCCGTCGTCGGAGGATGAACCAATGGCAGCCGAGGCGAGCGAGCTCCGCTAGCGGCTAGACCGGACCAGTCGATGACCGGCACGATCCGCTCATGGTGTCGCTCGGACAGAGGCGCTCAATTGCACCGGGCCTGGACGCCTGTGCGGCACGAAAATTAGATCGTGCGGAGTTTCTATCTGGTAAGCGGCGTCAGAGCGGTGTTCCGGGCCGCCGCGGGAAGCGGCTGCGCGTTGTCCGGATTCCATGACCCTCAGAGCCGAAGGGTCGCCTATGTGGTTCGTGTTTCGGTTGATGATGGCAGTGCTGCGGACAACCACGCGGTCGCGTCAAGACCTCGTGCTCGAGAATGTGGCGCTGCGACATCAGCTGGCGAGCCGACAATGCTGGTGAGCCGGGTCAGCCTCATGTCGAAGGACTCTGAGTGGTCGGCGAGCAGGCAGAGATGGCGTCGAAGGACAAGGGTGGCAGGCACCAGAAGCAGGCCGCGTCGCAGACGTTGACGCGTGATGGGAGTGCAACACCGACGACCTGACGTGGACGCTTCCGCCGTACCGACGTCGCGGTTGGGATCGCCATCAAGGACTTCGCCGAAGATCCCACCGACGACGAGACTGTCACGACCCTGACTCACTATTCGAGCGACCGAAGCGCGAACACGTCCCCAAGGCGAACGGACCCACTCCTACGCGTCGCGGTACTTGGTCACGACGTCCTCCGGGATCGGAGCGCGTCGTCCTGTCACTAAGTCGAGCCACACCCAGTGGTGGGTGATCGCGCAAATCTGGATCCCGGTCGTCGCCGATCGGATCTCGTACTCCTGCACGAAGCCCTGTTTCGTTGATTCCAGCGTGGTAACACTCAGCTCCGCCCCCTCCGCCCAAGGCAACGGTGCGTAGTACTTCGCCTGCGTCTCCACCTGGACCGCGACCACGGTCTCCGGTTTGGCGATCTCGACTCGCTTCTCGAACGCGGCGTAGGTCATCTCCGTCAGAGCGATGAGCACGCCGCTATGAAC